>Ga0068859_100000433_pt1 | contig 41951 bp, 38 predicted proteins | sample KBSSwiS22_FD_66585 | JGI IMG/M metagenome (GOLD analysis project Ga0068859, IMG submission 66585) | Switchgrass rhizosphere microbial communities from Kellogg Biological Station, Michigan, USA - KBS Switchgrass S2-2 | ecosystem: Host-associated > Plants > Roots > Rhizosphere > Soil ... | reverse complement strand
GCGTGGATACGACGGTTGTAGAAACCAATATTCACTGGCCGACCGATGCGACCTTGCTCTGGGACACCGTCCGCGTTCTGACTCGCCTGATCGGCAGGCTGCGCGATCTGATCGCTGCGCGGCATTTTTCCTGGTGCGCGGCTGACCCGCCCCGTAAACTTCGTAGCCGATGCGAGCAATCTTGAGGCTCCTCGGGGCAAGTCCATCAATATTACTGGCGGTGTCTATGGGGTGCCTCTTGCCGTCTCAAGGCGTCGCCGCAGATCTGGTTTTCACGGGTAATCTACGTTTCGCTACCAAGACGTTCATCCATGTCCGGCTCGCCGACGGGCGTGTGATCGATGCGGGATTGCCAAAGACGGGTCCGCTCGCGGCCGAAGCGATTCTAGGGCAATACAAGATCGCCGATCAGGTGCAGATCACGTGCAAGACCGTTTCCGGCGACCTCGATCCGACCGTCGACTACGCTCACTCGCTGGAGCTGAAACAGATTCGTTTCTTGCGGGCCCCGACCCCGGACGAAGTCGCGGGAGTCAACGCGTCGCTTTCCTGGAAGGCCGGAGAGAACTTTCTAAAGCCATCCTCCGTCGCACCTGCTCCGAAGCCTCCGGCGCCCGCGGTTCCGAAAGAGTTTGAGCAGATTCGGCCGGTGAACCTGGAGTATCTCTCGCACCTGCCTAATTTCATCGCCGATGAAGTCGCCGTGCGCACCCACAAGCCGAAGGGCTCGGACAAATTTAAGGAAAAAGATACGGAAGTGGCGTTTACAGGACGATTCACAACCCGCGAGCATATTCGATTCAATGGCAAGCCCTATAACAAACCGACGCATTGGCTTCCCGGCGGCCCGACCTGGGCCGTCGGCTTCGGCGAGCTTTTACGACCTGTGTTCGACCCGGACTGCGAGAACGAGGTCACGTTCGAGGGCCGCACGGATGTTGGAGGCGTGCAGCTTCGTTCCTTCGCATTCCGCACACCCATGGACGGATGCTTTGGCCCCGGGCTTACGAACTACCAGTTTTTCAACGCGGCAAAGGCCGGCTGCTTCCTGGTGGACAATGCAGGCAACGTCATCCAGCTGGAACACCACGAAGTCGGCATGCCAGCCGATATGGGAGCGGGCAGCACTTACGTTCTGAAGTGGGGCAATGTGAAAATCGGCGACGCCGTCCACCTCCTGCCGATAGCGATGGATTGGACTTGGATTACGCCGGACGGAGAGACCTGGCACGCGACCGAGACCTTCAAGAATCATCGCCACTTCGAATCGACGATAAATATCAAGTTCCCGTGAGGGCTACTGACTCGGGACGCACCCCAAATTCTGTCGCCGAATCCACGGTGCCTCCCTGAAATTTCAAACGCTCGTGCTACCGTAAATGTCCGTTGAGGGCAGATCGTACTTTCAGCGACAAGGGCGACTGGCTCGTTTGGTCCTGGACGCAGTACGCGAGCAATCGAAAGATCGGTGACTTTTCAAGACCCCTGGGGTCTCCGATTATCAGTCTCCGTCGAAATCTGCAGTCCTTCGATTCGTTGCCCAGAAGCAGCTTCGCCTATAGGTCCCCGCATTCTGGGCAACAAACAGAGCAACGCGATTGGGAGGTGGTCAGATTCCGATTCTCCTAGCAGCTTGGCTGCGGACTTCCGGTCATAATCAGCCTTAGCCCAACCGAGGACACCGACGATATCGCGATCCTTCCACGTCGACCAAAGCGATCTACCATCGACAACGAAGTCCCAAGAACGACGTTCCGTTCTGTAGCTGCCATCTTGCCTACTCTCGCCAGGGCGCCACAGCGCTGCAATGTTCAAGATAGACAGAGGAGTCATTACACGTCCGGCTAACGGGCTGGCGATGAGCCGCAAGCGGCGCAGGCCGTCAGCCTTCGCTCACCGAAACCTGCGGTGCGCCGATTGTCGGCTCCAGATATGCCGTGTTAGGCGCCCCCAAGCATGCGTACGTTCTTCTCATCGTGCCAGTCAAGATTTATGGCAAGCTGCCGGGGATCGATCAGGAAACGCGCTACAGCCCGCCACAGTGCATCGGGATTAAGGTTATCCCCGTTACCGGCGATCCTGACCCCGGACACATCAGCACCAGCTATGTGGAGCGCAGTAACCTGTCAATCAGGATGCAGGTCCGCAGGTTCACTTGATTGACGAATGCCTTCAGCAAGAAACTGGCAAACCCCGCAGCAGCGTTCGCGCTCTATATGATGTATTACAATTTCGCCAGAGTGCATCAGACGTTGCGCGTCACCCGCGATGGCGGCAAAGGTCAGCGATCATGTTTGGAGCATCGAGGAAATGGTGGGACTATTGGAGCAGAAAGAACTTTCGGCGAGGGCATCATGAACAACTTCCTTGGATTGCGACCGATGGAGATAACTTTCTTGGCCATGGTCGTCGGATTCATTCTTGCGGTTCGATCCATAGGCCGCATGTCGCGTTAATCTTAAAAGACCCCACTACCGGATCGCGCGGAGAGTTGCAGTCGGCCTCTCGATTCGCCTCAATTGATCAACACCGCCCGATAGCGCATCCCTCATGTTCTTGTTTTCCGCTGCTACAATAACGCGATCGTAACGACTCCTCATCTAAGACGACAGAGGAACCGTCCGGATGCTCACAATACCTACACTCAAACTCGTGCGTGAAAGCAAGATTTGCGATCTGCTGCCGCGCGACAAGCAGAAAAAAGATCGATGGGAGGCCAGCGGCGTGTTGGTGAAGGGCAGTGATTACTTCGTGGTCTTTGACGATCGCGTACAGATCGCCCGCATTTCCAACGACCTGGAGCCCAAAAATTCGAACGGACTGTTTGGAATGTCCGATGTGGAATGCGGCTTTGAAGGCATCACGTACAACGCCGCGAAAGCGCGGTTCTATTTGCTCGTCGAATCGCGCAAACACAAGAGAGGTAGCTACAAAGCCTTGATCGTTGAATACGACGACGAATTCAGACATCTCAAGGATCGTCCCGCCGACTTTACGTTCAAGAGCGGCAACAAAGGCTTTGAAGCGGTGGCTCACGTACGGCGCGACAACAAGGACTATCTGCTGGCGCTGTGCGAAGGCAATAAGTGCCAGTGTGGCAGCAAGGGCCGAAAATCGGGCGGCGGGCGCGTCCAGCTGTTTGTGAAAGAAAGGAAACGGTGGCGGCATCTCCGTGCCATCGCACTGCCGAACTCTCTCCCGTTCGTCGACTATTCGGGCATGTCCATCGACAACGGCCGCATTGCGATCGTCTCGCAGGTGAACTCCATGTTATGGATTGGCCAGTTCGACGAAGCGGGCTGGAAGTGGCGCAACTCAGGTCAACTCTACGAGTTCCCACGGTCCAAAAGGAGAGCAATCCGATACGGTAATATCGAAGGAGTGGGGTGGCTCACGCCCTCGAGCATCGTGACCGTTTCAGACCGGCGCAAGAAAAAGGATCAGCCCGACGACCGACTCTCCGAAAAGGACCAATCGGTCCACATTTTCGAGATTCCGTCGTAGTTTGAAACATGCAGATACTTAAAGCGCAAATTATGAAACTTGTCGCCTTTCTGCCTTAGTACACGCGTTCTCTTGACAACCTGTGGAGCCCCGACAAAGATCGACTCCCAATGAGAATCCCAGCGTCGGCTTTCCTGGTCTGCATGCTTGCCGCCTGTCGCAGCACTGGCGACAAGATGGTCGTGGAATCGCGCAATATGCGCATCGTCGGGCATTCGGACCTCAATGGGCATGGCAATGGAGGAGAAGGTCTGGCGCTGCGGCGATATCCTGATGGCCGTCGGATCCTCTTTCTGGCTCACGAAAGCGCGCCGTTGTGTTTCAGCGTCGTCGACGTGACGGATAAAAGCTCACCGGCAGTCGTGGCGCAAGAGCCGACGGTCACACCCGAAATCCGCTGCAACTCGCTCGGGCTCTCCGGCGACACGTTGGTTGTCGCGCATCAGACGTCCAGGGTGGGCCTGCCCAACGGCGGCATGCGCGTCTATGACGTGGCCGATCCTGCACACCCTCGGCAGCTGGCATTCTTCGACACGTCCGGTCCGCAATCACGCGGAGTTCACTACGTCGTCTTTGTCGACGGGCAGTACGCCTATCTGGCAACGGGTGCTCCCGATTTTGTTCCCGCTAATCCCAACGACGATCAGTTCCTGATGATCGTCGACATGCGCGAGCGGGAAAGGCCCCGCGAGATTGCCCGATGGTGGCTTCCCGGCATGCGCTCCGGCGAGGCGCCGTTGCCTCGCCTGAAGATCGATAGCGGTTACCGGCTGCACACGCTTCTGATCGACACCACACGGCCCGATCGCGGCTATGCCGCATGGATAGACGGTGGCGTGATTTCGCTGGATCTGTCGGATAAGACCAAGCCACGAATGATTGCCCGCACCTCGTGGTATCCGCCCGATACGGGATTTCTGCATACCGCGCTGCCGATTGCATCCCGGAACCTGCTGATTGCCGCTGAAGAATCGACGAAGGACAAGTGTGAAGACAAGCCGAAGCGCATTCGTGCCATCGACATTCGGATGGAGTCACAGCCCGTTCCACTCACCCCGTTTCCTCTCCCGGAAAATGGCGAGGCGCTATGCGCCCGCGGAGGCCGCTTCGGCGCGCACAACATCCACATGAACAAACCCGGCCCCTACTCGCGTGCACTTACAAAGACGGTTGTGGGCAGTTTTTTCAACGGTGGTGTCCGTGTCTATTCCATTGCCGATCCGAGCGCTCCGTTGGAACTGGGCTACCTCGTGCCCGCGGCTCCGCCTGGGAATCCCTCCGGGACAATTCAGATCAATGACGTCTACGTGGACGAGGAAGGCTTCGTCTACGCCAACGATCGGTTCACCGGCGGCCTGTACATTCTGGAGTACACGGGGCAGGTACCCCTGGAGTAGGAACGGACCCAGTAAGCGCCACGGCCTCTTGGGCACCGGCAGCAGCACGGTTGGAACTTTGGGAGAACTTCGTCTTCGTGATCGTAAGAAGCAGAAGACCGCAACCTTTCCCCGTTACAGAGCAGTCAACGATCATCTGGCCCGGAAAAATGAGGAGAGCCTCTTGCATCGAGGCTCTCCTGCTGATTTGCGAACGCCTATTAGCTGGCTTTGCCGATGGGCACATCCGACTTCAACACGCCTGACCGCAGCGATCTGAAGCCCGCCCGAACTTCTTCTGAAAACAGTTGCGGCTGTTCCCATGCGGCAAAGTGCCCGCCTTTGGCGACGGCGTTGTAATGGGTGAGATTCTTGTAGGCACGCTCGGTCCAACCCCGAGGAGCCTGGTAGACCTCTTCCGGGAAAACGCTAACGGCGGCCGGAACCGAGATGTTGTAGTCGTTGAAAAACGCGCCCATGTATTCCACATAGAGACGAGCGCAGGACACGCCCGTGTTCGTCAACCAGGAGAGCGTGATGTTGTCGAGGATGTCGTCCCGCGTGAGGTCGCCGTGTTTCAAGTTTCAGGGGATTTCGTTTTCTTCGCCCCCGATTTCACCGCGCAATCAACTCCAGCGTTACCGTCGCACCCTCGCCCAGTTGCAGCGGCGTGCCCAGACTCGCGTAACGCTCGACGAATGCCGGATCCTGCCAATCGTCTTTCTCTGCATCCATCCACGCATACGCGCGGTAGTTCCCGGGTGGAACATTCCCGATCTGAAACCGTCCCGCCGCATCGCTTGACGCAAACTTGTGTGCTGTCCGAAATCGCAACGGTCCCTCGGGAATCACCGCAACCCAGGTTGCCGCCACGGGTCCTCCCTGATTGTCGGCAATACGTCCCTGCAGCGTTCCAGGATTTGATCCCACTGTAATCGTCAGCGGCTGCTCGGCCGTACTCGTGCTCACTCGAAGTCCGTCATTCAAAACATCCGTCTGTCCCTGGACGATGGACGTGACATAGAGGCCCGGCTGAGTCGAAGGAGTTGTCAGTCCGGTCCACGTGAGGATCGGCGTCACCCACACCCGATAGGAGCCCGAAGGAACATTCGCAACCGTGAACGTTCCATCGGCCGCGACTGCAGCGCCCGTGTCCGCATCCAGCATCGGCGGATCCTGTCGAAGCACCACTCGAAGTCCGGCAGGAATCGCGCCCGGCGACGCGACACGTCCTGTTACTTTCAAGCCGGATTCGAAACTCACAAAGAGGCTGTCGATATTCCGATCACGGACCTCGACGGGAACACGCGCAATCGAGTTCGTCGCAGTTGCGAAAAGAACGTAGGAACCCGGAACCACTCTCGGGACTTCAAAGGCGCCATCAGGGCCTGCTACTGTGGTCAGCGCTTCCCAGGGTGGAGCTATACCATTGACAGACACGCCCGTGCTGCTGGCAAGCAAGCCCTTTGCGGGAAGCATTCGGACATTGACACGAACGGGAGGAGCGCCGGCGGGGGCTATCGGCATTCCCGTTATGGTCCCGCGCACGCGCCACGTGGGCCGCGTCGAAACATCGAAATCCACGTTGCGCACTTCACCGCCGGCGGTGATTTCAATCGGCCGCGCGAGCGATGGGTCGGGTGTTCCCGGATAGTAGATCGGGATGTGCAGCTGTCCTTCGGGCGCGCCGGCGCCGATTGCACGATTCAGCACCGCGCGAAGATTACGGCGTTCGCTATAGAACGAGTCGGAGTCATCGCCATCCGCGTTGACGATGAATCCCACCCCGCTCGCGCTGTCCCAGACGATGCCGAGGATGTAATAGCGCCCCGGCGGCAACCAGAAGAGATGGTACTCGCCGAGGTCGTCGGTTTTGTCGGTCAGCATCGGCGTGGTTTGGAAGACGCCTTCGGAGTACACCGCTTTCAGAGCAACGACGCTGGCCTGTCCGACGGGCTTTCCGTTTTCGATGAGTCGTCCCGAGACCACGCCGCCGCGCGTCATCGGGATCTGAATGGTCTGGCGTTGACCGGCGGCAAGTGCGACGTGGATCGAGGGACTACCCGGGCGAAGCTGACCGTACTCCGCGGTGGCATAGCCAGAGCGTCGAACGACCACGCGGTAATCGCCGGGCGCAACACTCGGAAAGTAGAATCGCCCGTCGCGATCGCTTTGAGTTTCGCTGAGGATGCCGGCACTGCGTGAAGCAGCGTGAAGTTCGACGGTGGCTTTCGAGAGCGGGGATGTGGGCGATGCCGCATCGATAACAACACCTTCGAGTGCGGCGCTCTGCGGTTGTTGAGAAATGAGAGCAAGAGTGAATACGGCAGTTTGAAGAATTCTCATGGAATTGGTTTGAAGCAGGGTTCGCTCACCTCAACTTCGGCAGCACCGTCAGCTGCGTCTCCACGTCTCCCTTCGCATTCACCTCGATCGACTTTCCCATCCCATCCACGGGTTGCAGCATTGACGGAATCATCCAAATCCCCTGCTCCGCGTATTCCCATGCGAAGAGCTTGTACCGCCCCGGCCGCACATTCGAAAACTCGTAACGTCCTGCCGCATCGGTCATGGTGTTCTTGTAGAGTTCGGTTCGCTGCCTGTCGGCTGTCGATTCAGGCACGAGGGCCACGACGACGTTCGTCGCCGCTGCTGACGCGCCCGTGCCGACTCTGCCGAACGCTCTTCCTGCATCAGAGGCCAGAACAACGTCGATTGCGTCGGGCGACACGCCGCCCGCGATGCGCAGACTTGTCGTCATCAGATCCACGCTGCCCATTCGAAGAGACTTCACATAGAAACCGTCCGGCACACCATCCATGCTGACGGTATATTCGCCGGGGAACACCGATATCGGGAAAGCAGGCGGCAGTTCCACCACCGGGCCAGGCGCTCCACGTCCCGGAAGCGCGACAGGCGCCATGGGTGGCGGCATCCGATCAATATCCGGTACACGCGTCAGGTTCACGCGGATGGTCGAAGCGGACTGGCCGAATGTCGAGCCTTCGATGACGATGCGACCGTTCACGGTTGCTCCGGGCTGCGGAATCACGCGAACGCCCTCCACATTGCTGCCGGAAACCGCGACCGGCTGATACGCCACCTGCATGGTCCGGTCCACACCACGATGAACCAGCGACAGCAGATAGTTTCCGGGCGGCGTCGCCAGATCGAAATTACCCGCCCGATCGGTTGTTCCCTGAACGATCAGAACGCTGGGGCTCCAGCGCTGCGGATGCAGCATCAGCGCGCCGCCTGCAATCGGCTGGCCCGCAGAATCCAACGCGACACCGCGAATGTGATGCACCGGCAGACGCCCTGCAGCCATCGGAATATCCACCGCACTGGCCGACATCCCGGGCTGGAGATCGATCGGTCGCGCCTGATCCAGATCCGTAACTCCGCCGTTGTACACAACCGCATAGGTTTCCTCGACGACTTCGCCTAAAGGCAGCATTCGCTTCGTGATGTACGGCGACGTCGATCGATCCGTCAGGCCACGGCGACCGGCAGGTGAGGAATCTTTCTGCATCGTCTTGCGGAAAGGATCCTGAACCACAGCTGCCACGTAATACTTGCCCGGGCTGAGCCACGGGAGCCGATATTGCCCGCGTTCATCGGTATAGGTCACCTGTTCGACGTTCGGAACACTGCGCCCGTTACGATACTGAACGATCAGTGCGAGCATGCCGACGTGGCCCATCGGTTCCCCGTCGTAATCGAACACCGTTCCGGTAATGACACTCGGAGTCGCCATCTCAAGACGCAAGTCGCGAAGGCTCTCGCCTGTGCGCACAGGGAAGTTCAATCCGCGGCTTCGAGGATCGTGCTGTCCGTACTCAGCCGGATATAGCGGAGTTCCGATCGCCGAGCGCGCGGCAACGAGCCGGTACTTGCCGGGCTTGAGGTTGCGAAACAAAAACCGCCCGCTTGCATCCGATTTGGCGTATTGAACCTCATTGGCGATCACCGCTGGTGGAAACGCGCCGCTGGGGCCGAATCCATCGAGCACGGTTTTGAAGAAAGCGGAAGCGGCGTCAGCCATCGGCGCTTCGGCAACACCTTCGACGCGACTGAGTTCAACATCCGCATCGACAACGGCGTCCGTGGTGCCCAGCTTCACGACAACGCCTTCGATCGAGGCGGTGCCCTGCGGGCTTGACGGCGCAAGCTGCACGACAAGTGCGAGACTCATCAAACGGAGAAGATTCACTTGCGAAAAGGTAGCAGAAGAGTCGGCCGCGGTAAACTTCCCGCGTGTCGTGGCCGGTCGGTGAGCAACAATGCAGCTGCGAATGCCGTCAGCGGTGCAAGACTTTGTTATGCGATCAATTCCCGGCCGGACCGACTCGAATCTTCCAGGAAAGCTTGTGGCTGCATAGCGTCGGGAAGGTCACGATATCGAATCGGGTCACAAAATGCGGATGCAGGGGTTGAATCACCTGACAGAACTGTCTAATACGTCGATAACAGTTTTCATGACCATTGCCAGCGTTCCCTGATCCTCTTCGGACAGCTTAATTTCCTGGTCGTCCGGTTCGAACAAGCACTCGACCACATATTTCCAGACCCAAGGTTGCTTGCCGCTTTGGGCAACGGCGACTTGTTCAATCCAACGTTCGTGGGCGCCAGTGAGGCTCTCCAGCATCCTAATGTTTTCCTCATGTATGGACTCGACCCGGGTTGGGCCGACACTCTGCAATCGCTTTCCGAAATGTACCTCGAACATGTGAACAATCGTCACGAACGTATAGATTCCGAACTCAGCTCCTTCCTTGCTCAGGTCCTCTGAAAAGGCAGTCACAAATGCAAGCAGTGCCGGCTGTCTGCGGGAGAGGCGCTGCATGTGGAGGCGGGCTTGATCCTCGGACAGCTCCGCTATTTCGAGGCACGCAGCCTCGACGACTTCTTCAGGTACAATCTTCGAGCCGAAATCCTGGGGCTTCATGTCCGTGTTTGATTGTAGATAGAACCCGCAACTGCCAGCAACAACTTGGAAGCCCCCAGTTAACCGGAGGGGTTCGAGCCCTACCTGAGGAGCCTCTGTTTGCTGCCAATCCAAACTTTCCCAAGAGAATGAGTTGCATCTACAACACTCTTCCAATTTGCCAACTTTACAACCGAAATTGAATTGTCGCTGACACCATCGACCTTTCGACACCCTAACTTGAACTGGCGGATAATCTGCGGCGTCTAGTCAACCGGGGGAACCATGTCTTCGAGGCTACGTGCATATTCTTTTTCGGGAGGTCATCATGTCTGCGTGTCGCCACACTCTATTGATGTTCTCACTTGCCGTTGTTCTTGTTTCGAGCCTGGGAGCTCAGGAAACACTCACGATTGTCGGAGACTACGTAGGGACGTCCGGTCCGCTAAACGTGAGGCTGCACATCAAAACCGATGCCAACGGCAAATTCAGCGGCGCGCTGGACAGTCCGGATCAGGGCACGATCGGACTTCCATTAACCGATATTCGCGTCGACGGACAGGTTCTGTCCTTTAACGTTCCCTCCGTCGGTGGGAGTTGGAAAGGGTCCATTGAGAACAATGCCACGCGTCTGAATGGCGCATGGACGCAGAGAGCTTCATCGCCGCTTATTTTTACACGGGACACTTTCGTGGCAGCCAGCAAGCCTTCACCTGTCGACGGTTTCTGGTTGGGCACTCTCGCCACCGGCACTCAGTCCCTACGTATTCAGCTAACAGTAAGAACCGATCAGGCAGGGCAGCAGTCGTGCACTGCTGACAGTCTGGACCAAAACGCCTTCAACATGACGTGCGTCAATGTCCTCCTCTCCGGAAGCGACTTTTCGTTTGAAGTGCCTGCGGGCAGGGGACGCTGGACTGGCACGCTTGCTGCCGATGGGAAATCGCTGGATGGCACATGGATCCAGGCCAATCGCCTTCCGCTTCGATTCGATCGTCAGGCGACTCGCCAAGGATCGGCGCTGCCCAGACCCGCCCCTATGGACCCGGCCATCGCTGCCGTCAGCGTCACGGACATGCAATCTGTCCTAGCGCGCGATTTGGATCGGGCTCTAAGAAATGGTGTGCTCGCACCAGAGACGGGATTAGGCATCTCGATTGGTATCGTTCGCAATGGTGAACGCCGCGTTTTCTACTTCGGCGCTGCGAAAGTCGACTCTCTTTTCGAGATCGGCTCCGTCACCAAGACCTTTACGGGTCTTCTGCTGGCGCAAATGATCGTGCAGGACAAGGTGAAGCTCGATATGCCGGTTCGCGAACTGCTACCGCCGGGGACGGCGGCCAAACCGCAGGGGGATGAAATCACGCTGCTGGATCTGGTAACTCACCATTCTGGCTTGCCGCGCCTGCCCGACAATCTCAATCCTGCCGACCCGGCCAATCCATATGCGGATTATCGGGCGGCTAGTCTTTATGAATTCATCAAGAACCAGGGAGTTGGTAAACCCGCGGCAACGGCGTTTCTCTACAGCAACCTTGGCTTTGGCCTGCTGGGGCAGGTATTGGCCGACCGCGCCAATGAATCGTATGCTGATCTCATTCGCCAAAGTGTGCTCGAACCGCTCGGTATGAGAGACACCGCCATCGCTCTTTCACCGGACCAGCAACGGCGCTTCATCCCCGGACACCTCGGTGTACGACCCTTTTCCCCCGTTCGCGGATGGGATCTCGACGCGCTGGCTGGTGCCGGCGCGATCCGCTCCACCGCGGGTGACATGTTGACCTATATTGAGGCGCAGCTGCATCCGGAGAAACTGGCCGCCCGTACGCTGTCTTCGGCTTTGGCTCAATCGCACGAGTTGAAGGCAGAGGCTGGCGCGAACATGCGAGTCGCATATGCCTGGCTGCATATCACCGAGTCCGGCGATTACTGGCACAACGGCGGAACCGGCGGCTACAGCAGCTATTGTTTCTTCAATCCAAAGGAAGACTACGGAGCAGTTGTTTTGATGAACGCCGCCAGTGTCGGGGATGGCAGCTTCGCCGACTTGTTGGGTCAGCACATCAGTCAACGATTCGCCGGGAGGGCCGCCGTATCGCTTCCTTGAGAGAAGGGTGTAGTGAAACGAAGGGCTTCCTCGCGCGTTTTTATGAATTCTTACGAACCAGTTGTAGATGGATTTGCAGATTTGAAAGCAGCAAGCCTCAGTGGCGGTGTAACCGCACATCCGGAAAAGGAGATGCAGCGGCTCATCACCGACTTTTGGCTTAACTTTTCGTGAAAGCAACGGACAGAGTTCGAAAATCGTTCAAGATGAGGAGCCTCTGTTTTTTTCCGCAGATCCAATACATCCGGGTCTGTTTGGAACGGTGCGTTAGAGCTTCGGGCGATCGAGCGGCAGTTGTTCTTCTGCGGCACAACACGCGCTAGGCCAGGCGAGCCTTTCGTACGCCACGTAACCGGATGCGCTCCTCGGAGCTACGTCGCTCGATAGCGCGCGAAAAGGCTGGAGTGCTTAACCGCTCCGCATGCGCCTCCAGATATCTCGTGACCTCCTTGCCGTAGACGATCCCCATCTCTCGCAAGACCCACCCAACGGCCATCTGAACATAGTGGCGGTGGTCGTCGAGACAGTTCGACACGAGTGGCAAGACCTTCTTCAGGGGCAGGAAGACCGCGTTCTTACCGCTGTAATGAATGAGGCTTACAAGGGATGCGCGGCGCCGCCACTCACCCTCGGCACTGTTCCACGACACCATTTGCGGATAGATCTCCTCGAAGTTCGATTCCAGAAGCCTCGAGTAGATTGCACTCAGCCCATCGCTGTGACACCAGTTGTCCACGCGGTCGATCCACTGACGAACCACCGGCCAGAGCTCAGGGCCGGCTCGCTTTCGGACGAGAGGCGTATAGAACTCCAGAGCGGCAAACAGCACGTCAGCATATGGCGATGTTTTCCAGAGAGCGTCCCATACTTCGAGCACTTGCTCTTCTGGAAGGCTATAGAAAGAGAAGCCTCGCCGGACTCGGCGTCTTAGATCGGGGAAAGTTATGCCGAGATGCTCAAGGTGCGAGCCGCGATCCTCCTGCACAGCCGTACCGTAGACAGGATCGCCTATCGCGGTCAGAGTCTGAACGATTTCAAGATGGTATTCCCGGAGTTTCCTGCGGCTCATACTCATTGCTGTTTGCCCAGGACAAGATTCTAGTCGGCGACACAAACGTTGACGGCTTCGCGCACGCTTGATCGTGAGGTCGCGGAATGCCACTGAAAAAATGGAGCCTTTTCACAATTCTGGGGTCAAACTGTCGGACAACCCACAACCCCGGGAGGATCCATGACAACACTCATACTCGCGGCGATATTCTCTTTGTTTCAGGAACAGCCGAACCAGGCCAGCCAGCAACAAAAGCGAATAGCCGCGGTCGAGAGCACCGTCACGAGTCAGGACTCGACTCGATCCTCTGCTCTCGAGCAGCGCATTCAACGAATTCAGGATCACATCATTTCTCCTGGGTCCGGCAAAGGCGCTGGCGACGGTCTCAGCCTGGCAGATCACATGGCCGCTCTCCACGTGCCGGGAGTCAGCATTGCCGTTATCCAGAACGGTGAAATTGCGTGGGCACGTGGCTTCGGGGTCACACGCCTTGGCGGTCCGGCAGTAACTCCGGACACTCTCTTCCAGGCGGCATCGATCAGTAAACCCGTTTCGGCTTTGGCGGTGCTGCGGCTGGTGGAATCGGGAAAGCTCAATCTCGACACCGACGTGAACCAATACCTCAAGACATGGAAGGTTCCTGAGAATCAGTTCACCGCGAAAGCCAAGGTCACCCTTAGAACGTTGCTCACTCATACCGCTGGAATGACGGTCCGCGGTTTTCCGGGATACGCCGCGAATTCGCCGTTGCCCACATTGGTTCAGATCCTGAAGGGTGAGCCGCCGGCGAATACGCCGCGCATTTTTGTGGATACCGTTCCGGGGACGTCGGGACGATACTCCGGCGGCGGCTACGTTGTCGCGCAACAGCTACTGGAAGACGTGACAGGCATTCCCTTCCCGCAGCTGATGCGGGATTCCGTATTGATGCCAATCGGCATGACGCACAGCACATTCGAGCAGCCTATACCCGCATCGCGGCTCCAGGCCGTGGCTACGCCGTATGACTCTGAGGGGCGTCCCGTGCCAGGCGGACCGCACGTGTATCCCGAAATGGCACCCGCAGGACTATGGACAACGCCGTCGGATCTCGCGCGATACGCATTAGAAGTACAGAAAGCTCTGGCTGGGAAATCGTCTGTCCTTTCCGCTGCAATGGCCCGTCAGATGTTGACTCCCATCAACGGTCGGGGACTCGGCCCACAAACGGGCGGCCGCAAGGAGAATCCCTACTTTACTCACAACGGTTCAAATGAAGGCTATAAGTGCTATTTCGTCGCCTACAACAACGGTGACGGCGCCGTCATCATGACAAACGGAGACAATGGAGCGCGGCTCGCGAGTGACATCTTCCGCACCATTGCTTACGAGTACAAGTGGCCGGACTTTCAGGGGAACGCTGTGTTCTAAATTCGAACTCGCCAGTGACGTTCTTGAACTTGCCGGCTCGTTCATCTCGCCAGACCGTTTACTCGCTTCCGCCGGGTCCTTGTTCCGCAGCCGGGTAGAAAAGAAGCTCGCGCACCTCGCCGGGCGCATCGCACGCGATGGCGGCCTTCTTCGCCCATGCCAGTGCCTCATCCATATTGGCGGCTTCCAGTATCCAAAATCCGCCAATGTGCTCCTTGGTCTCGGTGTACGGCCCGTCGGTGATGAGAACCTTGCCGTCGCGCTGCTTTCTCACAGTCCGTGCGTTGGCGGCCGGGGAAATGCCGCAGGCGAATTTCCTGACACCGGCAGCAATCAATTCGCGGTTGAGCGCGTGGATCTCTTCGATCATCGCTTCGGTTACAGCGGACAGGTCGAAGTCGTCGGGGAGGTAGTTACAAACCAGATACTGTGGCATGGGTTCTCCTTTTTGTGGCTCGCTTCCTGTCTCAGGAAACGCAGCTCATCGTTCTGCTGTCAGATAGTCGTTCGGGCGACCGAGAATCGACAGCGCCTGCATCTTTTATTTCAACCGACGGATCCGCCCGAGCCGGAATGATGAAAAGGCGGTTGGTGATGCGAATCTGATCCAGGCACTACATCGTCGATTCGACTGGTCGAACGCCGATTATCGACTTCTCGAATCCGCGTGATCATCCGCGGCTCATTCTTCAATTGCTCTGATCGAAGCCAATCCGTCTTGAATGGGACTGGGCCATGATCGGGGCGGTAACAGGAGCCGTCCCACTTGACACCGTGACTTGGGTTGTCTGAGTATAGCCCCCATGAAAAACATCCTTACTGTTGGTCTGCTCTTCGCGTTGGCGTGCGTCAATCTGTTCGGCCAGGCCGCTCCCGTTGTGGGAGTCGCCGATCCCGCGCCTCTGTTTACTGATAAAGATCCGGTTCTCCACAAGAACAAGCAGGCAGCGATGCATATCGTCATCGACCTGCTGGCCTACGGCCATTGGAACGAAGCCGATAAATGGCTTACCGAGCGCTACATCCAGCACAACCCGGGGTTCGCTTCGGGACGCGACACCGTGGTGAGGGCGTTTGGCGCCCGCGGCGCCGGGCGTCCGATTCCAACCGATCCGAAGGAGTGGAGCACCAAGATCGTCGCCGTGACGACGCAGGGAAATGACATTGTGTGCGTGGCCTCAGTCAGCACGCGTCCGGACCCGCGCAATCCGGGACAGACCTACACGACGACCCATTTCGACATGTGGAAGTTCATCGACGGCAAAGCCGACGAGCATTGGGACGAAGGGCAGATCGCCGCTCCTGCTGCTGGCGGACGCGGCGCCGGCGGTCCCGGCGGACCTCCACCTGGTGGCGCCAGACAGTAGTCCTGAAACCGGGAAGATCATTCCGCGAAAGCACCAAATAAATCGTCTTGCAGCGGCGGTGCTAGTTGCCGCCGTTGCGGGATGACTGCTTCGTTTCTGCAATATCCCTACCTGCCCCGAGAGACTCTTACGGTTTACCGACGTATCGCCACCGAACTGCGGTTGCATACCGATCTGACTCTGCAATAACAAGTGCTTGACGTAGCAATGACCTGCGCTTCATAGTTTGCAGCCGATGGGCACAGCTGCAGACCTTGAACGGGTTTACGGTGACTTAAGGCGGAACAAGTGGCTTCGCTGGTTTGCGATTTTTTGCCGCATCACCCTTGCTCTCGGCTTCATTCCGGCTGGAATCGTAAAGGTGACCGGAGAGAGATTCACTGGCCTGCCATCGAATAATCCTTTAGGCCACTATTTCGACGCTCTTATCCTTACGGGTTTCTACTATACGTTCATTGGCACCGTTCAGCTGATTGCAGCGTTGCTGTTGCTCATTCCAAGAACAGCGCTTCTGGGAGCAGTCATCTACTTTCCCGTCATCCTGAACATCTTTGTGTTGACCCATGCAACGAGATTTGATGGAACCCGTATCGTCACGCTCATGCTACTGGCGAACCTGTTCTTACTGGTTTGGGACTACGACCGGCTGAAGCACGCTTTGCCGATTTACGGGCGCGCCAAAGACCACGTCGCAGAGACGAGCAGGTTCCCTTTCCTATTTTTCGGGTGTGTTTTCGCGACGGCCATGGCGGTAATCGTCTTCAATGATCTTCTATTCGACATCCGGCCTGGCAATGAGGAGGCAGAATGCACGAACGGGTGCAAGTCCAGTGACACTCCAAACGCCTGCCAACATTTCTGCGGCTGTATCTGGAAACAAGGTAATCCGCTGAGTGTTTGCCTGAACGAATACCACAGAGCAAGAGAAGCGGATGCGAAGCCGAGGTCACGGGAATGAAAATAGTCGTCACCCCGAATTCTCGCGGTTCCAGTCGATACCAACCACGCCATCCGGTTGGCCGAGATTCCTCAAGTTACCGAGATTTCGGTAGTTCGTTGCGGATAATCGGTTCCAGAACAGCGAGAAGATTCTTCACGACGAGCCCGTACCCTTCCGCCGTGGGATGTGCCCCATCGGGAAGCAGCATGCCCTTCTCACGCAGTCCCTCCAGAAGATAGACGACATCAACTTTGCCTTTTTCGACGAAGTCGTCCAGAGACTCGGCACGGCCGGCTACGATGACTCGGGTTCCGCCGGACTTGAACCTGTCAACCATCTTGCGGAGATTTGCTCGGGTGACGTCTGGTGGGATTCCGGCCGATCGGTCGTTACCGCCGAACTGAAGAACTACGATGTGAGGCTGGACGGTCAAAGCCTGCGTTAGCCGGCCCAGGGCGCCGACAGTCGTACTGCCGCTGACGCCCTGCTTGACGACGCGATAGGCATACCCCTTCGCATCCAGTTCCTTTTGCAGCTGCGCCGGGTAGGAGTCCTCCGGAGCAACGCCGAAACCCGCCGTGATGCTATCTCCGAACGCGAGAATAACCGGGCGCGAATCCGGAGTCTGCGCTGCCGCAGTTGCGAGAAGGAAAAGAAGTTGAAGGGTAGTGAAACGCGTCATAAATCTTCGATCAATCTGGGGTCACTATATACGAGACGTTTCACGAATTCGATATGCCGCCGGCATGTCGAGACGCACGGGGCGCGAAATCGGAGAATACGATCCCGAGGTCTGATCAGTCTTTCGATCCCTGCTGTCGGGCGAGGATGTCGGAGAGCCCGGATCTTGCCTGTGCATGGCCAGGGTCGAGGCGGAGAATCGACTCGTACTGCTCCTTCGCTTCGGACAGCCTGTTCGCGAGGACGAGCGCGTTCCCAAGGCGATTGCGAGCTTCGATGAATTGTGGCTTAAGTCTTACGGCTTCTTCCAAATGCTCGATAGCTTCCGTTAATCGACCTGTAGAAAGCATCAATGCACCGAGGTTGACGTGCATCAAGGCGGTCGGCTTCGATTTTAAGGCTTGTTCGTAGTGGCTCTCCGCTGACGATAACTGTCCGACCTGGAAAAGAATATTCCCGAGATTGTTGTGCGCGAACGCGTCATCCGTCTTGAATTGCAATGTCGCCTCGAAGTGCTGCATGGCCTCCCATGGCTTGCCGTCGTCGGACAGCAGGATCCCGAGATTGTTGTGACACATCCAGCACTCCGGATTCGCGTTGATTGTCGTTAGATACAGAGTTTGGGGATCGCTGAATGTCCGGCTTCGCGTCCAGGTCAAGGCCCCCAGGCCGATCAAGATCATGCAGCAGAACGCTCGGCCTGACCATTGAGCCTTCCTCGGCAGACGCTCCAGGAGCAGGGCAAAACCGGCTGATATTGCCACGATGACACCGAGACTCGCCAAATACTGAAAATGATCTGCCACGAAGGAAAAGATGAACGGGAAGACGTTAACGAAACCGAGGGCGGGAAAGAGCGTACCGATAAAAAACAGTGATGCGGCAAGCGGCCCACGCCACCGGCGCTGCATGAACCACGCAGCCGCAACAATCAGGACTGCAGCCACGGGAAACAAATAGTGCCACCAAACCGCCGGATTCACAGTCCATCGTGGATAGATGAACATCAAGTCGAACGGCCAGATCAGTTTGCCAAGATAAAACCAGACAACCCGCCCCGCTAACAAACACCGCTGTAGAAGAGTCAGCTCAAACGACGCCCCTTCCGCACCAATAAATCTGCGTTCCACCCATGCCGTCAACAACCCGCTGGCTGCGCTCAAAACGAACCATGGAAGTAACGGCGCAACATCGCGACGCCAGGATAAGCGCCGGCGTTGCCACCATAGAATTACCAGCAATGCAGCCGGAAGCGTAGCCGTCACCGTCTTCGTGAGCAGAGCCATGACAAAGAAGGCTGAGGCAACGCCGTATGAGGACCGGTCTCGCTTATCGTCAAAACGCAGGTACGCCACCATTGCGAGCAGATAGAACACTGCCGACAGGGTATTTTTCTGTTCAGAAATCCACGCGACGGACTCGGCATGAACGGGATGTAACGCGAAAACGGCCGCAGCCAGGGCAGCGCCCGGGATCTTCAAAAGTCGCAGTAGAAAGAACAGGAGGCAGACGACAAGAGCGTGGAGCAGAACGTTAAGGACATGATACCCAGCGCTGGCATCGCCAAAGATCCGGTGCTCAAACCAAAAAGCGCTATGCAGAAGTGGATAGTATTGCTGTGTGGCTCCGACCTCAAACCAGATCCGCCATAGCCCATGCAGGGAGCGCAAATCCGGCCTGGTCACGTGGGAAAGGTCGTCCCAAATGAAGCTGCCGTGCATAGCAGGAAGGTATGCAACGAAGATTGCGCCAACAAGTACTGCAAGCGTTATAACGTCACGACGGGACATTTGAGCTGTAGACGGTTGCTTCATGGAAGTTTTGTCTATTGAACAGGTTCACTCCTTCTCGAGATCACGTGGCGGCATGTCCGCAGGATTATCGGTCCACTTGATCTCGGGCCAGACGTGCACGCGTGACTTGAAACGCCAACCGTTGACGGTTTTCTCGAAGGTGTCTTCGTACCCACCCTCCCAGTGAATGATGTCGCCTTGTTTGGTGGTCTTGTTCTTGATCGTGAGCAGCGTGGATGTCGCCCTGGCGCCGTTCGCCGTGGGCGTTATGACGGGACTGATCACGAGGTGGTACTCAGGATACTGCTGAGGAGGCCGGCATGCGTTCTTTCCTCCACCGCCTGCGGTACGCAGCTGCTCGCGGCCACGAAACCAGATCTTGGCCTCGCTACCCCACTGCGAAGACACGCCAAAAGTTGCGTCGTCAGTGAAGAGATCGGCGTAGGTATTCCCGTTGTTCGTGCAGTTGTCGAGGATTTGAGAGTAGCCTTCGATGAGTTGGCGAATATCGATGTAGTCCTGCGCCTCGAGCTTCGCGGCGCTTTGCGCTGCTTCCTGCCTTGGTGCACTGCACGCAAACAGCGCGGTGCAAAGCGCGACCGCCACGATGCTCGCTGAAATTCGATTCATAGTCCCCCTTGCTGATCGATTACGGATTTGGATTGTTGGTTCGAGCCGTAGCGTGAAGCCTATCAAATCAAAGTGGCATTCAAGTGCGTGACACTAGCCCTGCTGGTTCAGATTCGGGAGCTGCGGGCTCGCCGTCAGGCCCGAGATCTTCGAGCACGGCTTTGATGCGACGGACCCCGGCGGAACTGGCTTCTTCCTTCACGATCCTGAACCGTCCAATCTGTCCGGTGTGTCCAACATGAGGACCACCGCAGATTTCCGAAGAAAAGTCACCGACGACGTAAACCTTGATCCGCTCCCCATAACGCTCTTCGAACAGGCCAATAGCGCCGCGCTCTCTGGCCTCGTCCACGGACATCTCCTCGTAGTGCACCGGCAGATCGCGGCGGATGGCGTCATTCACGAGAGCTTCGACCTTTCGGAGTTCCTCCGGTGTCATCTTCTGCGGATGGGAGAAATCGAAACGCATACGATCTGTCGTGATGTTCGATCCCCGCTGCTCGACCGAGGTTCCCAGGGTATCGCGCAGCGCTTTGTGCAGCAGGTGCGTGGCGGTGTGATAGCGCGTAGACGTCCAGGACTGGTCAGCAAGACCACCCTTGAATTTTCTTTCCGCTCCCTGCCTTGAGCGATCCTGATGAGCTCTCATGGAAGCGTTCCAGGATTCGCTGTTCACTTTCCGGCCGAGAACTTCTTCGGTCAGCTCCTTCGGAAAGCCGAACGATTCATAAAGGTAGAAAGCCGTTTCGCCGGGGATCTCCGACGTGCCACCAATTTCCCTTCGAACACGCTCCACTTCGCGCAAGCCGTTCTGAAGCGTGCGTGAAAACTTGTCCTCTTCTGCGTTGAGTTCAGTCGCAATACGATCGGCATTCTTCTGCAGTTCCGGGTAAGCGCCGCCGAAAAGCCTCACGACCTCCTCAGCAATCTTTGCGGTGAACGAGCCTGTAATTCCGAGTTGCCGGCCATAGCGGACAGCGCGCCGTATGAGCCTGCGCAGGATGTATCCCTGATCGACATTCGACGGCGTCACCGCCCGCGAGTCGCCGAGAATGAAGGCGGCTGTGCGGACATGGTCGGCAATGACCCGCATGGCCTTGTCGTCCTCCGGATGGCTTCCGTACGTTTTGCTCGAGAGCCCGCCAATCGTGGCAAGCAGGGCCTGGAAGGTGTCGATCTGGAAAACGGTCTGCAACCCGCCCAGCGCAACAAGCGTGCGCTCGAGCCCCATGCCGGTATCGACATTGCGTTGCGCCAGCGGCTCGAAACGCCCATCCGCAGTCTTGGTGAATTCCATGAAGACGTTGTTCCAGATCTCCACGAAACGTCCACAATCGCAATTCGGATGACACGTAGCGCCGAAGGCCGGGTCGTGCGGCGCTTCGGTATCGTAAAAGATTTCGGTGTCGGGACCGCACGGCCCTTTGGTTCCGGCAGGCCCCCACCAATTCTTACTCTTCGGATACGCGAAGATTCGCTCGTTGGGTTTCGCGTCGATCCCGCGTGTCCTGAAAGCATCCTGCCAGAGCCGGGTCGATTCCAGATCATGCGGCGCGTCCGCGTCGCCCTCAAAAACGGTTACGTAGATCCGGGCCGGATTGATGTTGAGCCACTTCGGGCTGGTGAGAAACTCGAAAGACCACGGAATCGATTCCGCCTTGAAGTAGTCACCGAGCGACCAGTTCCCCAGCATCTCGAAAAACGTGAGATGGCGGTTGTCACCCACCTCGTCGATATCCCCGGTGCGGACGCACTTCTGCGCATTGGCCAGACGGGTTCCTGCTGGATGAGCTTCCCCAAGCAGATACGGCACGAGCGGGTGCATCCCTGCCGTCGTGAACAACACGGTTGGATCATTTTCTGGAAGGACCGACGCCGACGGAATGACGGCGTGCCCTTTTTCACGGAAAAAATCGAGGAAGCGTCTGCGCAGGTCGTCAGTTGTCATACGAGTCCAGTATAGGGAACCCACAGGCCCTCCCCGTGCGTCAATTTTCTCCAAATTTGAATTCAGACTTTATAACCCCACGGCGAAACATGGCTTTGACGGTTGGCACCAGACCTGGGTCTCACGAGATCACCGCTCTGCTCGGCAGGGGATTCGATGACTTTGGTTCCGCTTTCGCTCCAGATGGGAAGTGGCTCGCCTTCACTGTGACAGCGGGCCCCACGGCAGGAGTCCGTGTACAGGGGTTTTCCCTCAGACCGAATTTATAATGTGACCGAAAGAGGAGAAAGTTGGCCCGAGTGGTCTGCCTCGAGCAATGAATTGTTCTTCCGGACTCCGATGGCTGAATTGGTCGGAATGGATGTTTTCTCTGGAGATACCTTCGGCTTCAGCAATAAGCGGACGCTTCCGGTAGGAAACGCCCGGATGAACCGAAACTACAGAGACTACGACACTCGGGACGGCAAGAATTTCGTAATCATCGTTCCGACGGAGGACTCCGCGCCGCCGGCCGCTTCAGCACCCACGCCACCGATCCGATTGCAGATGAACATCACGCTGAATTGGTTCGAAGAACTGAAGAAGCTCGTCCCGTCACGTTAGCGCGAGTCCGCCCAATTCCAAAATGTGAAGACTCAATCTGGATCTGGTTTCGGGTTACCGCGTACTTACCTTTTCCCGGTGAAGAACCGCGAGACCCAGCAATGAGAGTCCGAGCATGGCTAGCGTACTGCCGGTCTCCGGGACCGTCGTGGCTCTGACGGATCCTCCACCGGATTGGCCGTTCAGGCTTAGAACACTACCTCCCCCCAATAACATGACGGGCTCCGTGTTGAAATCCGCGACCACAACATTGGCGCCCCCGGGAAACGGATCCAGTAGATTCGGATTACCAAAAAACGGTGCCATGGTGTTGGGAGAGAAACCCGTCGTGCTTGAAGTACTGCCACCCGCAAAAGTCGCCCTGCTTTCAACAGGCTGAAATCCGACCGCATCCGTTCGCTCGGTAATCATGGAAACCGGATTGACGAAACTGAAGATCCCGATGCCTTCGATGGTAATTTGGGCGCTGAACGGCCCCAGAAACTGCCCTCGGCTTGGATTAGCGGGATCGGTATCAGGGATGGTTGTGTCAGCCAGGATATGCACTTCAAAGTCTCTCCCGTCCACAAGAGTGGCTCCAAGAAATGAGCCCGCCATAAACTGCCCGGTAAAGGTGTAATCCAGACTCGTAGCAAAGATCGACGTTGCAGGAAACGTTAAGGCGGCAACCAGGCCGCCGGTGATCAGCAGTGATCGTAACGACATAAAGACCTCCCTTCGTCGAATCGACAGCTGAACCCGGTAATTTGTGGGAACTAATACCGTCTGATGTGCAAACGCCTCTCCAAACGAAACTCCAGGCTCAGAGGCTGCGAGTCGAAGATAGGTCTAATTTTGTTCGCGCCTCGCTTGACACCGGTTTCCGCGACGATGGCACCGAGCTTGTAAAACTTTCTTACGTGTTCCTTCGATTCTGGAAGGTCAACGGGATTATCGATGAACAGATAAAGCGGTTATCGGCGAGTCGGTGATCGGGGAAATGTGTAAGGCGGGCCGACAATTCGCACCCCGTTCCAAAACCGAGAATCCGAAACCAAGGGAGATGGAGGTCAGACACGGAATGCCAGCGAAAAAGTACTGGTTGCTAAAGCCCGCTGCTGATCAGGGTTTTCCCCTATACACAGAAAGCGATCGACAAATGCCAATTCTGCGATCTCCAGCAGACTTACCGGCAAAGATGAAGATTTCTCTGTGGCCGCGATAGCCAGCGATCGCCTGAAGTCATGAAAAATTCATTCTCTCTGGCCCCAGTGCCACTTCATCAAGACGTCGATAGGGATCTTGCGTTGAACTTTGTTTCTTAAATCAGGTTCTTAGGAGGAATCCGACCATGAAGCCAGTTCTCTACGCGCTCGCCGTGATGTCAATGGTTGTGGCACCACCCCTTCGTAAGAGCAACAGAAAGAGTTCGCAAATCGGTCAAGATGGGGAGCCTCAGAACAACTTTCCGGGACGGGAAATCTACGCTAGAGTCTCTCGCAGCGCTCAAACTGACTTATGTTCTTGACGAAAAAACACCTCTCACGCCGAACGCTCCTCAAGGGAGCCGGAGTCAGCCTCGCTCTGCCGCTGCTGGATGCCATGATTCCGGCCGCGACGCCTCTCGCTCAAACGGCAGCCGCGCGGAAGTTGCGTGCGGGTTTTTTCTACCTCCCGCACGGGATGATTATGGGCCGCTGGACGCCGAGCGGTTCCGGAGCGGATTTCAAGCTCAACACGATCACAAAATCGCTTGAGCCGTACAAGAAGTACCTCACGTCGTTAGGCAACATCAAGAATGACGATGCGATAGGCGTACATACCAGAAATGCCGGAACGTGGCTGAGCGGCACGAGCCCCGGCAATACTATGTATAAGACTCTCGACCAGGTTATTGCCGATCAGTTCGGCCCGTTGACGCCGGTGCCCTCACTCGAAATCGCGTCGGAATCGACGGTGCAGCAACGGTCCGGTAACGGCGGTGCCTACTCTGTGGTGTCACTCCGTGACGGGACTCCGCTCGCGATGGAATACAATCCGCGCAAGGTTTACCTCAAGCTGTTCGGCGACGGGAAGGGTGGAACTCTTGATCCACAGGCAGAAAGAGAGAATGCGAGTCTGCTCGACCTCATCAACGACCAGACTCGCGCGTTGCAGCGCGATCTTAATCCGAGCGATCGTGCCATCCTCGACAGTCACCTGACTGCGGTTCGCGACGCAGAACAACGCGTCGAACAACGTGCCGCAGCTGCGCGGGCTCTCGATGACTTTGTGCTGCCTCCTTTGCCGCCGGGAGGAGCGCTGCCCGATTTCGATCAACAGGTCACGCTTCTGTTCGACTTGATCGCTATTGCGTATCGTATGGATCGCACGCGAGTGGTGGTGTTCATGATGGCAGCGGAAGGAACGAATCGGACGTACAACCATATCGGCGTTCCCGAGTCGTTCCATCCCATTTCGCATCATGCCAACGACCCTGCAAGAATCGAAATGCTCGTGAAGATTCAGACCTGGCATATGGAGTGCTTCGCGCGGTTTCTCGCCAAACTGGCGGACGTTCGAGAAGGCAATGGCACACTCCTGGATAACGCTTTGTTTCTTTATGGCTCGAACATGTCCAATAGCGACCTCCATAACACACACCCGCTCCCGACTCTCCTGGTTGGAGGCGCAGGTGGCAAACTGAGCGGTGGCCGCCATCTCGAACTGCCGAGCCCGACACCCATCGCGAACCTGCATCTGACTTTCCTCGGCCTGCTGGGCATCGAACAGAAAACATTTGGAGACAGCACCGGCACGATTGCGCTGTGAGGCCTGACTCCGAATGGAGGCAAATTACTTCTGGCGGGCTGGCACTGGCGCGGTTGCGGCTTTCTTCTTTACGTCCTCAAACCAATTCAGCACGACGTTGAAATACGTCACAGGCGCACGTTCTTTCTCAACGGGCTCGAGCACCAGAAATCGCTTGCCGTCGCGAGTAACCTCGTAAGACTGGTTACCCACCAGGGCGTAGGGTCCTTCGAAGAGCAGGCGTGGCTTTCCCGCGGTGAAATCGGGTTCGAGGGTTATTGGGACTGACATGAATTTCGGCCCGTTTCGATAAAAGAGCTCCCTGCCGTCCCGCGACCACAGAACGTGCTCGGCGCCTCCGCTGGAAACCTGCCACTTTCGACCGGGTCCGGGGTAGGGACGGACATAGATCTCGTACTGGCCGGACTCGTCGGAGCTATAAGCGATCCACCGGCCATCGGGAGAGAACTTCGGTCCGGCCTCTGTGAATTGCGTCTGAAGAAATGGGTCGGTTGCTCTGGGGCCCGAGACCGGGTGCACCCAGAGATCCAGCCCCATGCCGCGGCCTCCAGCCATCGTCGCGACAAACCGACCGTCCGGCGAGAAGGACCCCAATAAGGATGGCTCAGGTTCACCGCTACCTTCCCTGGGCAGCGAAAACGCGCCCCTCCCGTTTCGACGAGATCCAAACACGATGCGCTCGCCATCGGACGTCCACCCCACCGCGTCCACCTCGGCGCCGAATGTACGCTGAGTCAGCGTCCCGCGTTCCAGGTCCTGAACCCAGACGTCGGTCCGGGGATCGGCGATGATAATCGCCAGCATTCGCCCGTCTGGCGAAAGGCTCATCATTCGGTACGTTCGTGGAGGCATTCCGGTGGGTTGAACGTTTCCCTGCCGATCCACCCAAACGGGTCTTGTGGAATTTTTAGGAGCGCCGCCGTCGGCGTACACCAATGTTCCATCCCGGGAAACGACAGCATGAGGCTGAGGCGATACTCCTTCCATGTCCGTGCGCACCGCTTCAAGAACGACAGTTTCCGAGCCGGTTACTGCCATTCGCTCCCAATCAAACGGCACCGACAGGAGCACTCCCGGGCGCGCGAAAATCAGATGACCTGGCATGTATTGACCGCCGCCGGCATCGGGGATGAGGAGACGGAACTCGCCGGTCTCCAGCGAAAGCACTCCGACGCCGAGCAAGGGATTTGAACCAACTGCGGCTTTCCCGCCGGGAAGGATATCTGGCCGCCGGAACGAACCGCGTCCGACTGAAAGAAATTCCGGAAGGCCTCCGTTCTCAGAAATCTTCGCGGGGCGTCGGCCTTCATCGGTTGAGAAGAGGATTGTCCCGTCGGGCCCCCAGGCTCCGCCGTAGGCATTCGGAGCAGCGCAAAGCTCAATGGGCTCGCCGCCCGACACAGCAACTTTCTGGAGTTTGTTGTTGGCGAAAAATCCGATCCACCGGCCGTCAGGTGAAAAGAACGGGCCGTAAGCGCCTTCAGTCCCCGGGATCAGCTTCGGTTCCAACTTGTCGAATTCCTGCAGATAAAGCTGCGGGACTTTCTGGCGTTCGAGCACATACACCAGGCGGGAACCATCGGAAGAGATCGCCATCGACAATTGCGCCAGATCCGGCGGCATAGACACGGCGCTCTCCGGCCGCCCGTCAACGGGCAATCGGATCTGAAACCTTTTCACTATCGGCATTGATTCCGAACCCGGGCTCCACCAAATGGCGCCTGCAATTGCCGTCGCAACCACACCCGCCACAGCCAGGGGTGCAGCCCAGCGGCGCTTCGGAGTAATTGGCTTCTGCACCGGAATGCCGGCGTCGGCAATCTCGATCCGCGCGTCCGCAATATCGTGTAGCCGTCGGTCAGCATTCTTCTCGAGGCATTTGCGCAGCAGCTTGACGATGTCGGCCGGTGTTTCAGCGGGGAGCAAAGTCCAGTCGGGATCCTGATTCAAGACGCGGGTAAGAATGTCGTCGATGGACGAGCCGGGAAAAGCGGCGCTCCCGGTGAGGGTCTCGAACATCACGCAACCGAATGCCCAGATATCGGTGCGCTTGTCGATCGCTTCACCACGCGCCTGTTCCGGACTCATGTAGGCTGCGGTTCCAAAGATCGTGCTGGCGTGTGTGATTGGGGAGTTCGCGGCGAGTTCCGTGGATGGGGCAGCGCCTGCAACTACCGCGTCGAAAGCTTTCGCCAAACCGAAGTCCAGAATTTTTACGGTGCCGTCAGGACGCAACTTGATGTTGGCGGGCTTCAGATCGCTGTGGATAATGCCTCGCTTGTGGGCTGCCTCGAGCCCCTCTGCGATTTGTTCGCCGATTGCCAGCGCCTCCTGGATGGGAACGCGGCCTTTATCGATACGGCTCGCGAGAGTCGGCCCTTCGACCAGTTCCAGCACAAGCGCCTGCATGCCATCAGAGTTTTCAAGACCGTAAATCGCGGCAATGTTCGGATGGTTTAGAGCAGCGACCATTTGTGCTTCGCGTCGAAAACGCGTAAAGCGATCCTCGTCGAGTGCGAAGGCGGAAGGACGGACCTTCAGGGCAACATCGCGATTCAGGTTGGCGTCGCGCGCCCGGTAGACCTCGCCCATGCCCCCTGCGCCGACAAACTCGACAATCGTATAGGGTCCCAGCGAATCGCCGGGCTCAAGAGCGCGTTGCCCGAGGTCGGGAATCCATCCCGCGGGAAACGCGGCAGACAACGGAAGCGAAGGACGAGCAGGCTGCTCGATAAAGTTTTCGGCTGCCTGGATGGCTACAAAAAGCGACTCGACCTCTGCTCGCAGAGATACGTCGTCACCGCACATCTGCTGGATCGTCTCAGCGCGCTCCGCAGGCGGCCGCGCGAGCAGCGCTTCAATGACCTCTTTGACGCGATGCCAGGAGTGCGCGTCCATCAGGAACAATTCGGCTGTTGCCCGTCCGTGATCCTGCGGTACAGCCATCCTTTTGCGATGAGCCATTCGCGTGTCACCGTCGATCGCGAGACAGCCAACACACTGGCAACTTCGCCTTCTGTCAGTCCGCCGAAGTATCGCAGTTCAACGATCTGAGCTTGTTGTGGATCAATCGACGCCAGTTCGTCGAGCGCCTGGTCCAGCAGCATGAGTTCGCAGTCTCGAGGTTCGGTAGTGCTGACGCGCTCATCCAGGACCACTCTCACTGCGGCGCCAAAGCGTTTGCCGCGGCCATGGCCTCGCGCGTGATCGACAAGGATCCGGCGCATCATCTGGGCCGCGACACCGTAGAAGTGTGCCCGATTCTGCCAGACGACGCGCTCCTGCCCGATCAACCGGAGATAGGCCTCATTCACAAGCGCGGTCGGCTGAAGGGTGTGGTCGGTTCGTTCCCGTCGAAGATAGGCGGCTGCACGGCGCCGGAGTTCCTCGTAGACCAGGGGCATGAGTTTCTCTCGCGCCTTCGCGTCGCCTTTGCTCCATGCCCGCAGCAATCCGCTGACAGCACTCGTCTCCTGTGCGTTCCGGTTTGTCCCTGGGCGTGCATCGGCCGGCATTGACGCAGTTCACTCCGTCTTGTCGCGTTGTATATCAGCGATGTGATTGCCGCCAGTCTAGCACGGCGACCCATCGAAGGTTGAACTGCACCGCAGAGCGGTGGAAGCAAAGAGGAGGTTGGGTATGAAGGGTTCGAGAAGGAGCTTTTGGGCCGTCACTTTAGGTTTTGCGATTCTCACGATCCTGGGTGTGCTGATCAGCACGCCGTCGTCTATGACGGCCCAGCCCAATTATTCCGACTGGTCCGCGCCAGTCAATCTCGGGCCCGTCATCAATTCCACCGCAAACGATGCCGGACCTGCTCTTTCCAAAGATCGGCTAAGGCTCTACTTCGCCTCCAACAGATCCGGCTCGTATGGCGGAAGCGACCTTTGGGTTTCGCAAAGGAACCGCGAGGATGAGGCCTGGGGTGCGCCGACCAACCTCGGCGAAGTCGTCAATTCAACGGCCGATGAAAATACCCCCAACATCTCGCGCGATGGGCACTGGCTCTTCTTCATGAGCAGGCGTCCGGGGAGCCAGGCCAATCCCGCCGGGGTTATCGGCTTCGATATCTATGTGTCCTACCGGGAGCACGTCCACGACGATTTCGCGTGGCAATCTCCGGTGAACGTCGGACCGAATGTCAATTCCCCCAGTTTCGATCAAAGCCCATTCTTCCTGAACAATGAAGACGTCGGCATACCGCAGCTTTTCTTCACCAGGACGACCGCAGTAACCGGTAACGACATCTTCGTCAGCACCCTGCTGCAGGATGGGACCTTCGGCCCGGCGGCGCTCGTTGCAGAACTGAACAGCGCGCTAGCCGACGCCGGTACATCGATAAGGTTCGACGGGCTCGAAGTTTTCTTTTACTCGAGAAGATCCGGCGGACTTGGCAACTCGGATTTGTGGACGGCGACTCGAGAAACCGCGTTAGATCCCTGGTCAACCCCAACCCCTCTGGGTGCGGTTGTGAATAGCGTCGATTTGGACTTTGACCCGCACATTTCCTCAGACAGGGAAACGTTGTACTTCACCTCCACACGGACCGGTGGCGGAGCGCTTGGCGGTCAGGATCTGTGGGTAACAACTCGCACGAAAGGAAAACACAAACCGTGAAAGAGAGTCTCATGCGGAAGGTGATGATGGTTGGTGTGCTGGTCGGCGTCGGCGGTTTTCTGTTCGCCGAGGGATCGCAACCCCGTGTCGAGGGCTCAACAGCGGATGCCTTGCTCGCGGAGGTCCGAGCGCTGCGCGCAGAGGTCACTCAAGTAACCAGCGCCGGCATCCGCACGCAGGTTCTGGTCGCGCGGCTCCAGCTCCAGGAACAACGAGTCCTTAATGCCGCGCGGCAGCTCGCAGAGGCGCAAAAGGAACTCGCAACAGTCCAGGGCCGAATCAACGGAGAGCGAGCAAGGGTCTGGCAACTCGAGGACGCGGCGTCGCGAGCAATGGGCCAGGGGCGAACGGTATACCAGCAGGCGATCGCCGAGGCGGGAACTCAGATCGAACAGCTGCAAAGCCAGGCAGTCCAGTTGCAGGCACGAGAGAAGGAGCTCCTCAGGGCCGTGAGTGACGAGCAATTTCGATGGACGGAGTTGATCGATCGGCTGGATGCGTTGGAACGCGGGCTGCCGACGGGCCTTTCGCATTAACGAGGCGAAGATTGAGTAACAGAGCGCGCCGCTGTTGACCGGAGGCTGCACCTCCGGGATCTACACTTCATGTGAAGCGTGATGAGTTGTCTCATGGCCATGCTATGCTCTCGCCGCTTGCGGCATTATCATGACTCGCGACGCGCTTTACAATCGGGCTTCCCTGGCTCTCTTTGTCATTCTCGCTGCTCTCGTGCTGGTTTCGTTTACACACTACGGCATCTCCTGGGATGAGCCTATTCAGCACGCCTACAGTGAACGTGTTCTTCGCTTCTATACCTCCTTTTTCACGGACTACTCCGCTACCGACTACGCGGACTTGATGTACTACGGAGGGTTCTTCGAACTGATTTCGAACCTGATGACGCGTATCCTGCCCTTCGGAATTTTTGAAACGCGTCATCTGGCGAACGCGCTGTCTGGAATTCTGGGCATATTCGGATGCTGGAAGCTTACGCGTTCACTTTCAACTCCGGGTAGCGCATTCTGGTCCGCGCTGCTTCTGGCTTTGTATCCCTCCTACTATGGGCACATGTTCATCAATCCGAAGGATATTCCCTTCGCTGCTCTTTACGTCTGGTCTCTCTATTATCTTGTGCAGATCATCAGGGAGTTCCCGGGCATGTCACTCAAGACTGCCACAAAGTTTGGCGTGGCAGTGGGTCTCACACTGGGTGTTCGGATCGGAGGATTCCTCCTTCTTTGCTATTTGTATCTGTTCCTGCTCGTACTCGTCGCGCACTCTCTGCTCTACAGGCAATCTGAAGCAAACTCAGGCTGGTCGCTGGCCGGCAAGGCCTTAAAGATCTCCGCGTGGGGAACTCTGATCGCCTACGCGTTGATGCTCGCGTTCTGGCCATATGCTGTCATCAAGCCATTTCTTGGACCGTTTCAGGCGTTGGAATGGTTCTCGCGAGATGTACCGCCTTACCCGATGGGCTACATCCCCAAACATCTGTTTGCGAAATTGCCCGAACTGGCACTTCTCCTCGCAGCGATCGGACTCTGCATCGGAATTCGAATCTTGTATTCGCGCGGATTGACGAAACAGTTTGCGAGCACGTTGTCGCATGGCCTGGTTGCTTTTGCCGTCGTGTTTCCGCTGGCGTACGCGATCATCACACAGCCGCGCCTGTACGACGAGGTCCGGCACTTCCTGTTCGTCATTCCACCGTTGTTTTGCCTGCTGGGCATCACGATGAACCTTACGGTGGAAGGCATCCTGAGGAAGCGAGCTTCAGTCAGGCTTGTCCTGATTGTTCCAGCGGCATATCTGGTATTTCACACCCTGCTGATGATCAAACTGCATCCGTATGAGTACGTGTACTACAACCGGATTATTGGAGGCGTGGCCGGAGCCTCTGGAAAAGGATACGTGACGGAGTATTGGGCAACTTCATACAAGGAAGCCGTGAAGGAACTGACACGGTACTTGCAGACGAGAGACGGAACGGAGTTTGCTTCAAAGCGGTACAAGATCCTGGTGGGTCCGGCGGCAGCCGGGGCGATCTATTATTTTCCGGCAAACTTTGTCTACTTTCCGGCAAACGCCGCCGCATTCAGAGAAGTATTCGACGCGGACGTTTATCTTTCGATCACACGCTACGGACTGGAACCAAACAAAGGCACCACGATCGCGGAAGTCGGACGGTTTGGGATCCCATTCGCGGTTGCGAGACAACTGAAGCCTTGAAGTCATCTCGCGCCGGGATTTGACCATACTTCAAGGCCTCGTCAGGCAGTCCCTCTTTGCAAGCCTTCACTTTCCACAAAAAATTCCCGGATGGAGTCGTACGCTGTCGATTTAGTGCCTTCCGGATCGACTAAGTGACGAAAGACTGAGTAACGTAACTCTCCAGGGAGAAGAAAAATGAAATACGTTTGTTTCGGTTATCTGGATGCGCAGAAGTGGGGAACCTACTCGCAGAGAGAACAGAATGACATGATCGACGCATGCTTCGCGTACGACGAAATCTTGAAGAAGAACGGTCACTGGGCCGGAGGGGAAGGACTCGGAGGCCCCGACACCACGACTACGCTGCGGTTCCGGAACGGCAAAGTCGCGGTTACGGATGGCCCGTTCGCCGAATCCAGGGAAGTCCTCGGAGGCCTGCTGATTATCGAGGCTCGGGATATGAGCCAGGCGATTGAATTGATCTCGAATCATCCCGGCGTGAAGATGGGGCCATGGGAAGTCCGGCCGGCAGCGGACCTCACTCCAATGATTGAGGAGAGCAAACGACGCCGCGCAACGAAGACGTGACGAACCGCGCTGCAACGGGAAAGTTGAAATGATGGCGGTAGTCTAGGATCATGCCAGCATGAAACGGTCATCCCTTCAGTTTGCCGCCATTATTGTTCTTCTCGTTGTTCCGATTCTTGCGCAGACAGCCGGTGAGGCGCCACGTGCGGTTCGGCGCGACGTTCCACTCACGAATTCCATCGCGCGCGCCTACGCAGCCGGTACTCGCGATGCGAGCGGGAAACCCGGTCCGAACTACTGGCAGTTGCAGACGGACTACACCATCAACGCACGACTCGATCCTTCTAAACAGACCATCACCGGAACAGAAAGCATCGTGCTTCACAACCACAGCCCCCAGGCTTTGAGTTCGATTGCGCTGCGGCTGGATCACAACATCTTCCGTGCGCAGGCGCCGCACGCCGCGCCCTGGGTTCCTGCAGAGGTAACGGATGGAATGGTCGTCACGAAGCTTGAGGTCAACGGTCAGACGATTCCTGCGGCGACTGCAGGAGCGCGCGGTGCCGGCGCAACGCCGCAGGCCAGTGTTACTGGGCTCGATCAGACGGTGGCGCTCATCACGCTGGCGGCTCCGATTGCATCGAAAACATCGGCCACTATCGACATTGCATGGAGCACGAAACTACCCGGAGGTCCCAACGGCAGAAACCACCGCATGACCCAGCGGTTTGATGACACTCTTTTTCAGCCCACACAGTGGTATCCGCGCATCGCGAAGTACGATGATCTTCGAGGCTGGGATACCAATCTGTATCTCGGTCCTTCCGAGTTCTACAACAACTTCGGCCGTTTCGATGTCCGTATCGATGTGCCGGCAGGCTGGATCGTCAGCGGCACTGGAGTCCTTCAGAATCCGCAGGAAGTCCTCACCCCAACGGCAAGAGAACGGCTGTCGCATGTGCTGGAATCTGACGCTGTTATCACCATCGTCGCTGACGATGAAGTGGGCCCCGGGCAGGCGACCGCGCCGGCAGATCGTCTCACCTGGCATTTCGTTGCCGAAATGGTCAACGACTTCGCCTGGGCCACTGCGAAAAAGTACACGTGGCGTGCCACGCGAGCGACCATTCCGGAAAAGGGTCCCATTCCTATTTACATGTACTACCTGCCCGAGCGCGCACGCCTTTTCGACAATTCGGGGCCCGTGGCGCGCCATGCGCTCGAGTTCTATTCGAAGCTGTGGGTGCCGTATCCGTTTCCGCAGCTAACCCTGCAGGATGGACCGAGCGCCGGCATGGAATACCCGATGGTGATCAACGCCAACCAGGGCGGCGCAGATCACGAGGCGGCGCACCAGTGGTGGCCGATGATGGTGGGCACGAACGAAACCGTGTACGGCTGGATGGACGAAGGCTTCAATCAGTATATGAACATCCTGTCGAATGCCGACTCGCGCCGACAGTCGCCGAACCTGAATAGCCTCGGCCAGCAATACGGACGGATCAGCGGCAACGAAGACGAACCCCCGATGATGTGGAACGCCAATTACGCTGGGCCCTCGATGTACGGCCTGCAGACTTACCAGAAGGCGCCTATGATGCTCTCGATGCTCGGCGGCATCGTGGGCGACGATGCCGTCCAGCGCGCGATGCGCGAATACACGAAAGCGTGGGCATTCAAACACCCGTCACCCTGGGATTTTGTCGCGATGATGAACAAGGAACTGAAACAGGATCTCAGCTGGTTCTGGTACTACTGGCTGTGGACCACGGAATCGGTCGATGGCTCCATCGCGCAGGTGGCAACCGCCGGCACAAGCACGACGGTGACGGTCCGCCAGTCTGGGCAAATGCCCTCGCCCATCGTTCTGCGCGTTCGCTTCGCACCGGATGGTCCCGCGATCAAGCCGATGGCGAATTCCAAAGTCGAAGGAAACTCCGCACTCGTCACATTTCCAGTCGATGTTTGGTTCAATGGAAACCGCACATTCCAGGCGGTGCTCGATTTCGGCCGAGCGATCACATCCGTTCAGTTCGATCCTGCGTGCCGATTCCCCGATCGGGATCCCAGCGACAACGTGTGGCCGAGGGGAACAACAGTTACACCGGCATGCGGGGGATAGCTTACTCTTCCGTACACAAAAAGGGCCGGATTGCCCCATGCCACGACGAAAAAAGCTTCTTACGATCCATTCTTGACCGGCTCCTTTTCCCCGAAGGTGTGCTTCCTGTGCGGAACCAGGCTAAGCAAGGTCAATCGCACGGGCGAGCACGTGTTTCCGCAATGGCTTATTCGACACTTTCACCTGAACACGCGATCGTTGAAAAACCATGCAGTGGACGAGCAGGGGAACCTTTCGCACGGCAGGTCTTACGAGCAAATACAGCTGCCCTGCTGCCGAACATGCAACTCCGCGGTCCTCGCACCTGTAGAGGCAAGGCTCCAGGAGGCACTGGTTGTTAAAAGGTCTGACGAAAGTAGCGTAGACAGCGATCTGTTCGTGTGGGCGGCGAAAATTTTCTATGGCTACTATCTGCGCGAGCAACTCGATGGCTATTTTGATTTGGCGGCATCCGTTCGGAACGATGCCGCTGACTACTCCGGCTTGCGAACGATTTTTCTTTTTCTGCAGTCTGTTCGCTTCGGATTCGAACTTCGTGGAGACTATTTCTTTCAATTGGTCGAATGCCCTCTTGGATTTCCCGCTTCCGCAATCGTTTTCAACGTTAAGCTTCATCGCGACGTCCAGGACCAATTCGATTACAAGGACGACTGGCGTCATGAGTGTGTCTACCTGAGACTCGGCAAGAAGGCCATATTGGTGGCTTTCGACGGCGGTTATCTCCTGCACCATGGCGGTCACTTTTTTAGCGACTATCGGCAGCAGCTGTTGCACCCCAAGCAAATGGAAGAACTCGCGGCAAGGTTCTTCCACATGGCGGAAGTAAGGCGTGACCAGTTCCGATTTGTTAAGTACGAGGAAAAAGGAAAGACGATCCTGGATTACGATGCGACTGGTGTTCAGCCCTGGCCGATAAACCAGCATGCGATCCTTTCAAAGCCTGCCTTCGATTTGGACGAGAACTCGGCGCGAAGATACGTGCAGCTTCTCTCCCAATTCACAAGACAGAAGATCGAAAACGTATCCAGCCCTGACGGCAATGTCACCTCCTGGTTGAAAGGACCGGACTCGGCCTTCCTGGACATTGACGTAGACAGAGCACCCGCATGGCTAACGATGAGCTCCTGTCGACTTCGGCAGGATGTAGTAGATTCCTGACGAAATGATCAAACCGTCCGACATCGAGGACCTAACCTGGGATGTCATCATGGCCGCTAATGATGGCAACGCGGTCGCGATGCGCGACTTGCTGGCGGCCGATCCTGACCGGAGCCGTGAAGGCTATTTCTATACGCCGCCGATTCACTTTGCGGTTCGAGAAGGACATCTCGATGTGGTGCGGCTTCTTCTCGAGGCCGGCGCCGACCCGGAGTGGAATGGGCACTACGGCCTCAGCCTGATTGAAATGGCCCGAGAGCGTGGCCATGAGGCCGTTGCGATTCTGCTGGAGAAGGCTCGGGATCAACGCGGCCGTACGGCGCCTGCGCCCACGCGCGACGATCATGATATCCATCGGGCTGCCGACGCCGGCGACGTTCGCCGTGTGCGCGAACTCCTTAATGCGGACGCGACCCTCCTGAATAGAGGAGATCGCGCGGGTGGCACGCCGCTCCACCGCGCTGTGGTGGGACGGTCTCGCAAGGTCGCAAAGTTTCTTCTCGATCGAGGCGCGGACATCCACGCCATTCATGGCGTCGGCCTGGGTGCGCCGGCTGGACTTGGTGCGCAGGATCTTCAGGCCATCGACTTTGCAGTCTGGGGAGGTTACGGGAGACAGCGGCGGCCGTCGTTATGGCGCATGCTGAAGTACTGGCTCTGGTATCGACACCGCGCAAATCATCAGCGGCCGCGCGACGTCACGATGGCCCGGTTTCTCATTGAGCGGGGCGCGACATACGATCTCACCATCGCCGCCGCGTTAGGAGACAGGGATCAGGTGCGATCCATGCTGGACAAGGACCCGTCCCGAATCCGCGAACTGCGACCCAATGGGAGGCGGCCCCTCTTGACCGCAATCGAATTCGGACACGAAGACATTGCCCGCCTGCTGCTGGATCGCGGCGCAGATCCGACCTGGCCGGAATCGGGCGCCGACAGAGGCGGCTCTTTGCATACTGCGGCACGAGCCGGTAATCGCCCGCTCGTCGAACTCCTCCTCAGCCATGGCGCCGACCCGAACGGCCACATCGACTCGAGCGGTAACGCCGTCTTCGCGGCAAAAACAAAAGAATTGCGCGCACTGCTGATGGCGCATGGCGGTACCGTGGATCCTTACGACTTAGTGTGGATGAACGAAGACGACGAGGTGGTGCGCCGCGTTACTGAAGATTCGAAATCCGCCGAACTCGGCTGCGGCGGCATTTTTACCGCAGTTGTAACACTCGGGAAGCGAGATCTGCTCCAACGTCTGCTCGCCGCAGGCATTCGCGTGCCGCGAATCGTGACGGGATGCCAGGCTTACCTGCTCGAGCAGCCCGACATGCTGCAAACGCTCCTTGATAGCGGCATGCATCCCGACACGTGCAGCTGGCAGAATCAAACCATGCTCCATCTTCTTTGCGGAACGGATCCCGAGAGTAAGCAACTCGAGCACAGTGTTCGATGCGCCCGCATGCTCCTGGATGCAGGCGCAGCCATTTCCGCGCGAGAAGATGAGTGCAGTTGCACGCCGCTCGCGCTCGCCGCTCGGAACAACAATCCCGGCATGGTGCGATTTCTGCTGTCGCGAGGGGCACCAACGAATCTTCCCGATGACAAACCCTGGGCGACGCCGCTCGCCTGGGCAACTCGCAAGGGTCACGTTGGCATCGTAGAAATCCTTCGAGACGCCGGCGCCACTACCTGATTCCTATTCCGGTAGTCCACCGGTGAGTTTGAGAAACCAACGCATGCACGTGTGCCCGAAATCAACATTGAGCCCATACATCATCGGGCAGGCGCCCGCGATCACGTTGATGTCCTGCTGACGGCAGAACTCGACGGCCTGCGGCGAAACACTCGAGCCCTTCCCTATCGACTGGTGCATCCAGACTCGGCGAATTCCCGCATCCTTGCACTCATGCACAATACGCTCGGTGCTCTCCGGCCGCGGAACGATCACGACTCCATCAACGTTACCCGGGATGGACTTCACGTCGGGATAACAGCGATCGCCGTCGAAGTTCTGCATATTCGGATTCACCGGAACGACGTCATGACCCGTACTCTTCAGCCGGCGATAGATCAGATTGCCGGTTGGATGCCGGCCGTTGTCGCGAGACACACCTGCAACCGCAATGCGTTTCTGAGAGAGAAAGTCGTGCACTTTTGTTTCGAGTGTTGTCGCGTTCATAACCCTGCTCAAAGCATTCGTGATGCCGATGTCAGAACTGCATGACACAAAGGTTTGCAAACGCCGCAAGAGCGGTTCTTCGACAATTTGGGCAAAGATGCTTTGTCGAGTCCTTCGGACTGCGACATTCAGTCATTTTTAAAGAAGACATCGTCAACACTGTTGACAATACACAAATACGTCAACTATATTGACGATCATGTCGCAGGCTGTCGAAGATCTGATCTGGGAAACACGCCGTTTGTTTCAGGCGCTCGCGATCGCAGCTGACGAGGCGCTTCAGCCCCTCGATATAGGGGCGAGCGACCGGGCACTCATTGAATTCCTGGCCAGGGAAACAGACCCGATCAGCCTGGCAGAACTTGCACGGAAGCGTTCCGTCAGCCGCCAGCATATCCATCAGTCGCTCAGCCGTCTGAAGAACCCCCGGCTGATCGAAAGAATACCTGATCCGAACGATGCACGTTCGATCCTGTTGCAGTTGACGGAGGAAGGCCGATCGCTCTGGAAGGAAATCCGGAAGATCGATTACATCGTGCTGCGGCGCCTCGCCCGCGATGTCGATACCGCAAGAGCCCAGGCCGCTACAAAAACACTTCGCGGCATTCGCGAAACTTTGCAGGGAAAAAAATCATGACCGAACTTGCACTCAACAAACCCAAGGTACTCCCGCCAAAGGGATTGCTCCTGGCGCTTGCCGCTCAGGTTCCGATAATGGTGTCCGGTTTGCCGTTGAGACCTTCGCCAGCGGAAGTGGCCGCAGGTCTGGCATTACTCATTGCCGGCATCATTCTCAATATCTGGTCAGAGCGGTTGTTCCGTCACAACGATGTCGGAGTCTGTCCCTTCACACGCGTTCCGGTGCTTGTTGCGGGCGGGCCGTATCGGTTTACACGCAATCCCATGTACGTGGGTCTCCTTTGCCTGAATCTGGGAGTGACGTTGATTACAGGTGTGCTCGCCAACGTGTGGAGTTCGATCGCCTTGTTCATCTGGCTCCACTACGCTTTCGTCCTTCCTGAAGAGTCGTTCTTGCGGCAGGAACTTGGTGCGGCATTCGACGCGTATGCAAAGCGGATCCCACGCTGGCTTTTTCGCTGAAGGTGTCGCGGGAACTAACCGGATTCATCGCTTTCCGGCTTTCTCCAGACAATGGTGTAGCGAAAGAAGAACTGCCGGCGAAGAACTGCTCCCGGCAAGACCGAAGCCGTTTCTTCCCGGATTAATCTCAGCGTCTCTTGTGGATCCCGAATCGGTGCTCCGACCTGCTCTTCCCCTCGAAGTAATCGAATGACCCAACTGATCGGAAGAGCTGTCGCCGCCAAAGCGTAGTCGGCCGGAGTGACTGTTCGGTAGAGCCCCACAATAACCAGCACACCTCCGGGACGCAGCAGATCGGAAAATCTCTGCAGCGCGCGTCGAAGCGGCAAGTGGTGCAGCGTCGCGACGGCCGCCAGAAAGTCGAAGCTGTTCGGTTGAAGCGCGTGGGTCAACACATCACCGTTAATGAATGTAGTGTTGCGCAGAACCTCAGTTGAGGCCATGACATGGGCGATGCATTGCGAGTCGGCATCAATGCCGACGACTTCTTCGCAATGCGCAGCGAGCTTTCGAGCCAGCGCGCCCCGGCCACAGCCGACATCAAGTGCGCGCTGACAGTTTGGTGGAAGTGCACGAAGAACAAACCCATGGTAGTGGGTGTTGTGGTTCCAGCTCATCCCCGTCTGCCCGTGGTAAGCAACATGCCTGATCTCATAAAAATTCCACCCAGGCGCGAGAAGATTCTGTCAGCCTGAATTTTCGTTCGTCAAAAGCGACGAACTCAAGCTATCCCTCCGTCACAACCGATGCCGAAGTATCAACATAGCAGCCGTTGACAAGAGGCTTTCGGCTCCGCACAATCGTCGGCAGTGCGCTTGGGGCGCCTCCTGTCCGCGGCAAGGGAACTGCTCCCACCCATTCGGATTTTCCGTACTGGTCAGACCTTCTTTTCTGCCTGCTTCAGCGGACATCAGGCGTTTAAGGGAAGGAAGGGTCCATGACAAACAAACTGACTCCGCAATCCAGCCTCGAAGGGCTTCGTAAGGAAGCGAAGCGCTGGCTCAAGGCACTTCAGACGGGCGAAACGCAGGCGCAAGAGCGATTCTCGCGAAATCATCCAGATCACAAAAACCCGTCGTTGCGAACTGTGCAGCACGCGCTCGCGGTCGAATACGGATTTTCAAGTTGGGCCGCGCTCAAGCGCGAACTCGAGGAACGGGCGCTTGCTCTCCGCAGCCACTCCGAACGCTTAACACTGTTTCTGGAGAAGTCTGCGAATCGATACCATGTGGCGCCCGGCACCGCACAATGGAATACCTACGAGCGCGATACACCCGCGCGAAGCGAACTGGCGGCGCGTCTTCTCGCTCGTTACCCCGAGATCGCACGCGACAGTATCCACACGGCTGTTGCCGCGCACGATGCCGAGGCTGTTCGAGAGTTTCTGTTGAAAGATCCAGCGCTCGCCGATCAACCCGGCGGGCCGGACGGATGGACACCGTTGTTGCGCCTCGCCTATACGCGTCTGCCTATCGAGGCTTTGGCGCACAACGCGATCGAGATCGCGACTGCGCTGCTGGACCAGGGCGCAAACCCGAGAGCCTCGTGGTCTGAGGGCGCAAACGGGTTCACCGTTCTGACGGGAGTGATTGGCGGCGGCGAAGGCGGGCAAAGCGCTCATCCCCAGGCCGAAGCACTGGCCCGGCTTCTGATCGCGCGCGGCGCCGATCCGTTCGATTTTCAGGCGTTGTACAACACCTCGCTGGAAGCGGACTCGACAATGTGGCTCGATTTGCTATGGAGTGAATCGAACAAACGCGGGGAAGCCAGCAAATGGACGAACGTGACGGACAAAATCAGCGCTGTGGACTACCTGCTGGGCAACGCCGTAGCAGGGCGGCATACTCGCCGTGTGGCGTGGCTGCTGGAGCATGGAGCGAACGCCAACGTTGCGAGTGTTTATTCGAAGCAAGCCGTCATCAGGCACGCGGTTCTTGCGGGTGCGCAGGACATCATCGATCTTCTGGTTCGCCACGGCGCCCTTCGACCGGTGCTATCCACAGAAGAGGAATTCCTGTCCGCCGCAATGCAGGGCGACGTGGCAACGTTGCGACGGTTCGCCGCCGATCATCCTGAATACTTGCGCAGTCCTCATGCGATGTTTGCCGCGATTCACCAGTCGCGCACTGATGTCGCGGAGCTTCTGCTCGAGATGGGAATGTCGCCGAACGTGAGCGATCACAGGGGACAGACTCCTCTCCACCTCGCCGCGCTGAGCGGCTGCATCGAAATCGCAAAGTTGTTGATTGCCCGCGGCGCCGATATCGATGCGATGGAGCGGAATTACAACTCCACGCCGCTTGGTGGCGCCAACTATCACGGCCGAACGGAAATGGTTGCGATGCTTGTTCCGCTTAGTCGAGACATCCGGGGATTGTGCTTCGCGGGTGCTGTCGATCGCCTGGCCGAGTTGCTTGCAGGGGATGCGTCTCTCGCCTCCAAAGTCACGCGTGGCAATGAGGTGCCGCTGTTCGCGCTGCCTGATGATGATGAGCGCGCGGTCGAAGTCGCCGAACTCCTGCTCGCTCACGGCGCGGATCCGTCGGTTAACAATGCCGCGGGTTTGACTCCCGCGCAGGCAGCAAAGAAGCGAGGACTCGAGGATGCTGCTGCGGTGATTGAAGCGAAAGAGTGAAGAACCGGGTGCCTAGTTATCGGTTAATGGTTAATTGATATTTGTTATCGAAGGTACTTCTATTCCTTGATGGGGCAAATCAAGAAAAAGTAAGTACCTTCGATAACAAATATCAATTAACCATTAACCGATAACCAAGCACTCATATTTTCTTACTTCCCCGCCCCGATCCTGTACAAATGCGACTCACTGCGAATAAACAGCGTCCCCTGCGAAACAGCAATCGACGCGAACGTCGTCCCATCGAGCGTGTTCACGGCAAGACGCTGAAACTGCTTC
>Ga0068859_100000432_pt1 | contig 42012 bp, 32 predicted proteins | sample KBSSwiS22_FD_66585 | JGI IMG/M metagenome (GOLD analysis project Ga0068859, IMG submission 66585) | Switchgrass rhizosphere microbial communities from Kellogg Biological Station, Michigan, USA - KBS Switchgrass S2-2 | ecosystem: Host-associated > Plants > Roots > Rhizosphere > Soil ... | reverse complement strand
GAGGTGATCGGTTCGCAGACGGGTTACCCGGCGGAGATGCTGGAGCCGGGGTTGGACCTGGAGGCGGACCTGTCGATCGATTCGATCAAGCGGACCGAGATTCTCGGTGAGCTGGCGGGTCGGTTGGGTCTTGCTGGTGGCGGTGCGGGTGGTGCGGCGGGTGGTGAGTTGGACGAGTCGGTGGTGGAGGAGCTGGCGGCGATCAAGACGGTCGACGGCATCGTCGACTGGATCGTCGAGCACCATGCAGCCAAGGACGCTGCCGCCAAGAACGCCGCCCAGAGCGCTGACGCCGGGGAGTCCCCGGCCGAGCCCGCGCCGCTCGGTGCCCCGCGCATACCGCTGCGCCGGTTCGTGGTCGACCCGGGACCGCTGCCGGCCCTCGCCACGCTGGCCGACGCGCTCGCCGCCGGCGGATCCGCGAGCCAGCTCGCCGGCGGACGGTTCGCCGTCGTCGAGGGCGGGCTGGGGGTCGGCCTGGAGCTCGCGGACCTGCTGGAGCAGGCCGGCGCGACCGTGCGGCTTCTCGACGCCGGGGCCGCCGATCTCGCCGAGGTCGTGACCGGCGGGGCGGCCGCGGACGGGCTGCTGTGGGTTGCAGCGCTCGGCGCCGCCGCCGGTTCCGCGGCCCAGCTGCCCGGCGCGTTCGCCGCGCTGCGGGCGGCGGTGCTCGGCGGCACCCGTCGCCTGGTGCTCGCCAGCGGCCTGGGCGGCGACTTCGGCCGCGGCCGAACCCAGCGAACCGCGGCCGACCCGGGACGCACCGCCGGCGCAGGCTTCGCCGGGCTCGCCCGGACCCTCGCCCACGAGCTGCCGGAGCTTGCCGTCCGGGTCGTCGACGTCGACCCGAAGGACTCGCCCCGCCGGGTCGCCGAGTCGCTGCTCGGCGAGCTGCTCACCGAGCACGCCCCGCTCGTCGTCGGGCACCGCGACGGCGTCCGCTCGGCGCTGCGCGTCCTGCCCGCCGAGCTGGCCGCCCAGCCGGTGCCGGGTGCCGGGCCCGGCGGGCTGGACTCGTCCTCGGTGGTGCTGCTGACCGGCGGCGCCCGCGGCATCACCGCCAAGGTCGCCCTCGAGATCGCCCGCCGGTACGGCACCCACATCGAGCTGGTAGGCCGGACGGCACCACCGGCGGGCCCCGAGGACCCGGCCACTGCCGCCGCGGCCGACGCCCCGGCGCTGCGCCGGGCGCTGATCGCCACCGGCATGCGCAAGCCAGCCGAGATCGAGGCGCGCCTCTCGCGGGTGCTCGCCGAGCGGGAGGTGCGTGCCACCCTCGCCGAGCTGGGACGGACCGCCGCGAGCGTGCGCTACCACGCCGTGGACGTCCGTGACGCCGCCGCCGTGCGCGCCGTGGTCGCAGACATCTACACCCGGCACGACCGCCTCGACGGCGTGGTCCACGGCGCCGGGGTGCTGGAGGACCGCTTGGTCCGGGACAAGACTCCCGAATCGTTCGCCAAGGTCTACTCCACGAAGGTCGACGGAGCCCGGGCCCTGCTGGCCGCCCTGCGCCGTGACCAGGACGGCCCGGGCTTCGTGGTCCTGTTCGGCAGCGTCGCAGGAGTCTTCGGCAACCGCGGCCAGGTCGACTACGCGGCGGCCAACGACACCCTGGACACGCTGGCCTACGCGAACACGGGCGCGGTGCGCCCCGCCGGCACCGGCGGGGCGGGAGAAGCCTCGGGCAGGGTCGTCAGCGTCGACTGGGGGCCCTGGCGCGCCGAGGGCGGCGGCATGGTCTCCGCCGAGTTGGAGCGGGAGTACGCCCGGCGCGGCATCGGCCTGATCGAGCCGGCCGAGGGCGTCGACGCGCTGCTGCGCGAGCTCGCCTCGCCGACGGGCCCTGCGCAGGTCGTCTACATGTGCGGCGAGGTGGACGCCTTCTATGGCTGACCATCCGAGCTCTGCCCGGTCGAGCTCTGACGAGCCGGTCGCGATCGTCGGCATGGCGGCGCTGTTCCCCGGTGCCGGTGATCTGGACAGCTACTGGTCCAACATCGTCGGCCGCGTGGACGCGATCCGCGAGGCCCCGCCCGGCCGGTGGGACGACGAGTTCCACCGGCCCGAGGCGGCGGCCCCGCCGCCGCCCGGGACGCCGCGGGCCGACCGGCTCTACACCCGCCGGGGCGGCTTCGTCGACGAGCTCGCCACGTTCGACCCGACCGAGTTCGGCATCATGCCGCTCGCCGTCGAGTGGGCCGAGCCCGACCAGATGCTGGCGCTGCGCCTGGCCGCCGAGGCGATCGCCGACGGCGGCGGCCAGGCCGCGCTCGGCGACCGCGAGCGCGTCGGCGTCGTGCTGGGCCGGGGCGGCTACTTCGGCCCGGCGTTCGCCCGCATCGAGCAGCGGGTCAAGACCGCCCGCCAGGTCGCGGTGACCCTGCGCGAGGTGCTGCCGGACCTGCCCGAGGAGGCGATCGAGCGGGTCCACGCGGCGTTCGTCGAGAAGCTGGGGCCGGAGCGGCCCGAGGCGGCGATCGGGCTGGTGCCGAACCTCGCCGCCTCCCGGATCGCCAACCGGCTCGACCTGCGCGGCCCGGCGTACACCGTCGACGCGGCCTGCGCGTCGTCGCTGATCGCCGTCGACGCCGGGGTGCGCGAGCTGCGGCTGGGCCGGGCGGACACGATGGTGGTCGGCGGGGCGCACATCGTCCACGAGCCGACCTTCTGGAGCACGTTCGCGATGCTGCGGGCGCTCTCGCCCTCGCAGCAGATCCGCCCGTTCGACCGGACCGCCGACGGGGTGCTCATCGGCGAGGGCGTCGGCATCCTCGTGCTGCGCCGGCTCGCCGACGCCCGGCGGGATGGCGACCGGATCTACGCGGTGGTCCGCGGCACCGGGGTCGCCAGCGACGGCCGTACTTCCTCGCTCATGGCGACCGCGTCGGCCGGGCAGTCGCTCGCCGTGCGCCGGGCCTGGGCGGACGCCGGCCTCGACCCGCGGATGCCCGGCGCCGTCGGTCTGATCGAGGCGCACGGCACGGCGACCCCGAACGGCGACGCCGCCGAGCTCGCCACCCTTGCCGAGGTGTTCGGCCCGCCGGGCCCGGCCGCCCAGATGATCGGCGTCGGTTCGGTCAAGTCCATGATCGGCCACACCATGCCGGCCGCCGGCGCCGCCGGGCTGATCAAGACGGCCCTGGCCCTGCACCACCGCACCCTTCCGCCGACGCTGCACTGCGACGACCCGCACCCCGCCTTCGCGGGCACCCGGTTCGCCCCGGTGCTGACCGCCGCGCCCTGGGACGAGCCGGCCGCCGGTGAGCCGCGCCGCGCCGGGGTGAACGCCTTCGGGTTCGGCGGGATCAACGCGCACGCCGTCCTGGAGCAGGCGCCGAGCCTGCCGTCCCCGTCCCCGGCGGGCACGTTCCCCGCGCCGGTCGCCGTGCCCGCCTCCCGCGCGGCCGAGCCGTCGGTGAGCCTGCCGTCGGTGAGCCTGCCGTCCGTGGGCGGGCCGTCCGCGGGTGAGCCGTCGGCCATCGTGCCGGCGGGCGCCGCGACGGCCGCGACGGCGACGGCCGCGACGGCGACGGCCGCGCTCGCCGCCGACCCCGATGCCGAGCCGGTACTGTTGCTCGCGGCGGCGACGCCGGCGGAGCTCGCCGCCCAGCTCGCCGTGCCGGACGAGGAGCTGCTCGCCCGCGACGACGCGGGCAGGGCGCCGACGGGCGGCCCCTGCCGGCTGGCGCTGGTCGGCGCGACGCCGCGTCGGCTCGCGCTCGCGCGTACCGTCGTCGCCCGCGGGACGGCGTGGCGTGGCCGCAACGACCTCTGGTTCTCTCCGTCCCCGCTGCTCGACGGCCCGGACGCCGCCGGGGATCCGGGAGCGCCGGCGGGCACGCCCGGATCGACGGGGCGGCTGGCGTTCCTGTTCTGCGGGCTGGAGGACAAGTTCGCGCCGCGCATCGACGACGTCTGCGCGCACTTCGGCCTGCCGCTGCCGGATCTCGGCGAGACCGGCGCGCTGGGCGGCCACGGCCGGGCCAGCATCGAGGTCGGCCGGGTGCTCGACGCGGTGCTGCGCCGGCTCGGGATCGTCCCCGACGTCGTCGGCGGGCACAGCATCGGCGAGTGGAACGCGATGATCTCGGCGGGCATGGTCCCGAACGGGGCCGTAGACGCGTTCCTCGACGGGTTCGACCCGGGGTCGATCGAGGTCCCCGGCGTGTGCTTCGGCGCGGTCGGCTGCGGTGTCGAGCTGGTCGACGAGGCGATCGCGGGACTGCCCGACGTCGTGGTCTCGCACGACAACTGCCCGCACCAGTCGGTCATCTGCGGGCGCGAGGCCAGCGTGACCGAGGCGCTCGCGCGGCTGCGGGCGCGGGGCGTGATGGGGCAGGTGCTGCCGTTCCGGTCCGGCTTCCACTCGCCGTTCCTGCGGCCCTACCTGCGTCTCGAGAGCTCGAGCCTCGCGCAGATACCGCTCGTGCGGCCGGCGGTGCCGGTCTGGTCCGCGACGACCGTCGCGCCCTACCCGGACGAGCCCGCGGCGATCCGTGACCTGACCCTGCGCCACCTGCTCGAACCGGTGCGGTTCCGCGCCCTCGCGGAGCGGCTGTACGACTCCGGCGTCCGGATGTTCCTGCAGGTCGGCGTCGGGACGATCACGGGCTTCGTCGACGACACCTTGGCTGGGCGGCCGGGACACGTCACGGTCGTGTCCAACAGCCCGAAGCGGTCCGGGCTGGACCAGCTGCGCCGGGTCGCGGCGGCGGTCTGGGCCGAGGGCGGCACGCCGCGCTTCGACCTGCTGCCCTGCCGCCACCGTTCGGCCGCGCCTGGCACTTCGGCCGCGACCCCGGCGGCCGAGACCACCGAGACCACCGGGGCCGCACAGCCGGCCGGGCCGGCGGCGACGCCGCGTCGCGGCGGCCGACCGATGTTGCTGCGGCTCGGCTCGCCGATGGTGCGGCTAGGGCCGGACGCCGCCGAACTGCTGGCCGAGGCCCGCTCCGCCGGGCAGGCGTACCCCACGTCCCCAACCGCGCCGGCGCCGGCGCCCGCGGTCGCGGCCGCTTCGATCACGTCGCCGGCGGCGCCGGCACGGGCCGCGGATGCCGATCTGCTGGCGTTGGCCGCGACCGCCGCCGCAGCCGGCGGGGCCGCGCACCCGGTGCTGGCCGAGTTCGGTCTGGCGATCTCCGAGGCCGCCGCCGTCCTCGCCGACGTCCACGCTCGCTGGGACAGCAGGCCGGCGCTTCGCGGCGCGGTCGCGAGATCGACTCCCGTGCCTGCCCGGCGGGCGCCCCAGGCACTGCCGCTCCAGGACGAACCGTCGCAGGCTCTCAACCACCGGCTGGCTCCTGCCGGCGGGAACGGCGCCGGTTCCGGCCGGGACGGCTTCGGTGCCGGCGGGGGCGGCGTGCGGACGAACGTCGGCGACGGCCTCGTTACTGCTCCTGGCGGCGACGTTACCGGTCCTGGCGGCGACGATCGTGTCGGTGGCGGGGCCGGCGGCCTCGGGCCGATCACGACGACGGTGCGCCGGACGCTGTCGCTGGCCGACCTGCCGCACGTCATCGACCACTGCTTCTACCGGCAGCCCCCTGGCTGGCAGGACCTGTCGGACCGGTTCCCGGTGATGCCGATGACAGCCGTCCTGCAGATGATGATCGAACAGGCGCGGGCGCTGCCGTCCGCGGCGGGCCGAGTCGTGGCCGCCGTGCGGGACGTCCGGGCGCTGCGCTGGGTGGCGATCGAGCCGTCGGTCGAGGTGACGATCTCCTGTACGACGCTGCCGGACGGCGCGGTCCGGGTGTCGATGGACGGCTTCGCCCGGGTGACCGTGGTGTTCGCCGACGCGTACCCGCCGGCCCCGGGCCAGACCTCCTCGACCGTCGACCTGCCGCCGGACGGCCGGCTGCCCGAGGAGACCCCGTCACCGCATCAGGCGGCCGAGCTGTACGGCGGCCGATGGATGTTCCACGGCCCGAGCTACCAGGGCATCACCCACGTCGACGGCATCGCGCCCCTGGGCGCCCGCGGCCAGCTGGTCGTCACCGGCGCGCCCGGCGCGCTGCTCGACACCATCGGCCAGCTCTACGGCTACTGGGCGACGCAGCACCTCGACGTCGACTCGTTGCTGCTGCCGCAGGCGGTCACCGAGATGCGCTTCTATGGTCCGGACCCCGGGCCGGGCGAGCGGATGTCGTGCGTCGTGCGCATCCGCGACATCGCGCCCAAGACCGTCACCGCCGACCTGGAGGTCCGGTCGGCCGACGGTACGGTCTGGTGCGAGGTCACCGGCTGGACCGACCGGCGATTCACGGCGAACGCCTGGCTGTGGCTGCTCATGCGCGACCCGGAGCGCAACACCGTGGCCGAGCCCCGCCCGGATGGCTGGGTCGTCGTCCCCGACTACTGGCGCGACATCGCCTCTCGCGAGCTGGTCGTCCGCCACTTCCTGGATGCCGAGCGCCGCCGGGTGCTCGCCGGGAAGAATCCCCGCGCGGCCAGGCAGTGGCTGCTCGGCCGGATCGCGGCCCAGGACGCGGTACGCCGCTGGCTGTGGCGGCGCGGGGCCGGCCCGGTGTGGGGTATCGAGGTCGCCATCGACAACGACGACGCGGGCCGCCCGTTCGTCGCGCGGCTGCCCGAGCGTCCGGGCATCCCCGCCGATCCGCCGCCGTCGATCTCGATCGCGCACAAGATGGAGCTCGCGGTCGCGCTGGTCGACGCCGAGGGCGACGTAGGCATCGACCTGGAGACGGTGGCGACGCGTAGCGCCGGCGCGCTCGCGGCGGGCCTGACGGTTTCCGAACGCAGGCTGTTGGCCGAGCTCACCAGCGGTGCCGGCGACCCCGCCGGCGCCGATGCCCAGACCGGCTATGCGGCCGACGCCGAGTTCGACGACGCCGAGTTCGACGACGCCAAGCTCAGCGACGCCAAGCTCAGCGACGCCAAGCTCAACAACGCCGAGCCCACCGGCCTCGGGCTCGCCGCCGCTGGGCCGACCGGTACCGGTGGGGCGGCGGACGCCGCCGCGTCGGCGAACGGTCATGTCGAAGGACCGGATGCCGCCGACGAGGCCGCGGAACTGGCGCGGACCGCCTGGTTCACCCGGATGTGGGCCGCTAAGGAGGCGGTCGCCAAGGCCGATGGCACGGGCCTGCAAGGACGGCCGCGCCGTTACGTCGTCGACCGGGTCATCCCGGTCGGTGCCGGCGCCACCGACCAAAACGACACCGGCCTTGCGGCCGCGCCCGACCTGGTCGTCGGTGTTGGCACCGCCGTCGATCAGCGGCCGGCCGCCGAGCCAGGCCTCGTGGCCGGTCTGTCGGACGAGGTTGTTCTCGGGCCGGACCAGGTCACGGCCGAGGGGATCAAGTCGGCACCGGTGCGTCCCGCCGAGACCGGCCCGACGCAGCCGCCACTGCTGCTGCGCGTCACCGTACTCACAGAATCGGGGCCGCAGCGCCGACGCTGGGTGGCGCTGCGTACGGTCGACGGCATGGGCCGGGTCCGGCGGGAGACCGGTGGCGCCGACCCGGTGCGCCTCGGTGACCACGTCGTCGCCTGGACATCGCCGTCCATCGAGCGTGCGGCACTTGCCCGCCAGCCCCGTGACCCCGCCGTCTCGGCGAGTCCTCAGCCCCCTGCCGACCGACCGGCCGCCTCGGATCCACCAACACCTGAGCCTGGCCGTCGGCGGCGAGAGGCCTCGCCGCTGTCCGGGCCGGCGCCTGCCGGCCCCGAGCACCTGTGACGAAGGAGCGCACACATCATGACCGTTCAGGACACCCTCCGCGCGGCCGACCCGGCGCAGGATGCCCTCGAAGCGCGGGTCCTCGGCGAGGTCGCCGAGATGCTGCGTGAGGTGATCGGCGAGGAGTACGTGGTGGACATGGAGATCACCATGGACACCTCGTTCAACGAGGACCTCGAGCTCGAGAGTATCGAGTTCGTCACGCTGGCGGACCGGATGCGCGGCAGCTACGGCGAGCAGGTCGACTTCGTCGGCTTCCTCGCCGAGATGGACGTCGACCGCGTGATCAACATGCAGGTCGGTGAGGTCGTCCACTTCATCGCCGACTCCCTCCGGGCCGGCGCCGCAGCATGAGGCGGTCGCCGCTAACGGGCGCGGAGCGCCCTGCGGCGCTCCGCCTCGGGGTTCCTGCCGAATCCGGGGTTCCTGCCGGATTGGCGGAGCTTGCGGAGCCGATTTGGGAGGTCCGGGACGCTTCGCGCCCGACGGCCTTTTTCTGGGCTGATGCATATGACGGTGGTCCGACCGGTTCCAGATCGGCGAGGTGGTTGCCAGACCTGCCGAATCCGGCTTCGCCGATTCGGCAGGGACCCCGGACGCAGCGCCGATGCGCCGTCGCCATCGGTGGCTGGGTTGCACGAAAAACGAACCAGCGCAACATCACCTCCGACACCGCCTCGCGACCTAGCTGCTCGTCGGCTGGACCGGCCGGGCTGGTACGAAGTGGGGCAGGGCCGGCATGGCCGGCGCACCCAGCGAGGTCGGTGTGCCCTGACGGGACGCCAAGGAAGGAGTCCGACCGTGGCTGAGGTCGTCGCGAACGGTGTGCGCCTGCACGTCCAGCGACTAACGCCGCCCGGTGGGCCACGCCCCGATGCACCGGTCGTCGTCATGCTGCACGGCATGGTGATCGACAACCTGGCGAGTTTCTACTTCTCGCTGGGCAACGCGCTGGCTGACGCCGGTTGCGAGGTCATCTGCTATGACCTGCGCGGGCACGGCAAGAGCGAGCGCACTCCGAGTGGATACGGCATCGCGAACGCGATGGCCGACCTGTCCGCCATGCTCGACGAACTTGGTGTCGAGCGTCCGGTGCACGTGGTCGGCAACAGCTATGGCGCGACCATGGGGCTCACCTACGGCGTGGAGTTCCCCGAACGGGTCGCAAGTCTCACCCTGATCGAGCCGCCATTCCGCATCGAGGGTCTCGGTGAGGAGATGGCTCGGTCGCTCACCCAGGTACTCGCCGCGATCTCCGACGACGAAGTCGAGGAGTGGCTTACCTACAGCGCTGGTCGCGCCGTCGGCCGGATCATGCGGTCCGCGCAGTCGTTGCTGCGGGACACGACGATCTCCGAGGACATGCTGGCGACCGAGCCGTTCTCACCCGAGCGCCTGCGCGCCCTGCCGGTGCCCGTACTGGCCGTCTACGGCGGCAACTCCGAGATCATCGAGCAGGGCGAAGGCCTGGCCAAACTCGTGCCGGACTGTACGCTGGTGGTGCTCGAGCGCCACACCCACATGGTGCTGCGGGAGGCCGTCGACTACCTGCGCGAGCTGCTGCGCTGGTGGCTGCTCGACCGCGATGCCCCGATACCGCCGTACACCATGCCCGGCGGCCGGAACTTCGAGCTCGCGGACTGGGTGCTCTCCCGCACCATCCCGTCGGACCTCAACGCCGAGCGCCGAGCGGCCGAAGCGGTGAAGGCTGACGGGACCGAGGGCGACGCGCCCGCGGCTGCCGCGGCTGCCGCGGTGGCGGCCGGCGCAACCTCGACGGTGTCCGCCGCGTCGAGTAATGGGGTGTCGAGCGAGCAGTGACGCCACGGGCGGTACGCACCACGGCCCTCCGGGGCCGGCTCGCCGTGCCGGTAGCGCCGGTGATGCCGGCCTCCGGCCGGGCGGGGTTTCGTCATCATCGCGTGATCCTCGAGGAGTGATGAGGACGTGGGCCGCATCCTTTTCGTCGTCCCGCCGCTGGCAGGACACGTGTACCCAGCCGTCGCCATCGCCGGCGAGCTGGTCGAGCGCGGTCACGAGGTCGCCATCACCGGCCATGCCAGCGTCGTGCGCCCCCTCGTGCCCGCGTCGCTGCGGCTGATCGAGCTGCCCGAGGCGATCACCTCGGGCGAGCGTACCGAGATCGAGGAGAAGTCCCGCCGGCAACGCGGACCCAGCTCGATCAAGTTCCTCTGGGAGGACTTCCTCGTGCCGCTGGGCGCCGTGATGGCCACGGACCTGGAACCGGTCGTCGATGATTTTCGTCCCGACGTCCTCGTCGTCGACCAGCAGGCGATCGGTGCCGCGTTGCTCGCCCGCCGACGCCGGCTGCGGTGGGTGACGCTCGCGACCACCTCCGCGGAGTTCGACAACCCGTACGGGGTGATGGCCGCGGTCGGCCAGTGGGTGGACGACCGGCTGCGCGAGTTCCAGCTCGCCGCCGGTGTGCCGGCCGAGGAGGCCGCGGGCGGCGACCTGCGCTTTTCCGACCAGCTGACGCTGGTGTGCTCGGTGCCCGCGCTGCTGCGCACGCCGGAGGCCGCCGAGACGCTGCCGCCGGGGACGGTGTTCATCGGCTCCGGCGCCGGGCTTCGGCAGCCGCAGCCCGACTTTCCCTGGTCGTGGCTCGACCCGGCCCGGGCCAAGGTGCTCGTCTCACTCGGCACGGTCACCCGCGAGGCCGGCGGCCGGTTCCTGCGGGTCGCGACGGAGGCGCTCGCCGGGATGACCGACCGGGTGCAGACCGTCATCGTCGCCCCGCCGGGCATCGTCGACGACCTCGCCGCCGCCGCGCCGGCCGGCGTGCTCGTCCGCGACAAGGTGCCGCAGCTCGAGCTGATGAGCCACCTGTCGGCCGTCGTCTGCCACGGCGGCAACAACACGGTCTGCGAGGCGCTGTCCCAGGGCGTTCCGCTCGTCATCGCGCCCGTGCGCGACGACCAGCCGCTGATCGCCGAGCAGGTGACCCGCGCCGGCGCCGGGGTTCGGGTGCGTTTCGGCCTGGTCAACGCCGCGGGCGTCGCCGCGGCCGTCGGGTCGGTGCTCGGCGACCCGGCATACCAGACGGCCGCCCAACGGCTACAAGGCGACTTCGCCGCCGCCGGCGGCGTCGCCGCGGGCGCCGCGTACCTCGAGAAGCTCCTGCCGTGACGGCAGACGACGTGAGTCTCCTGGCTGGCCACCTGGCGGCCGGATAGGCCGTGGGGACGCTGCTCTGGTGGGCGCCGATCCTGGTCGTCGCCGGCCTGCTGGTCAACGGGGTGCGGCTGCGCGGCCGACTACGCCGGCTCGACACCCTGCCCGCGTCCGGGCGCCCGGTCGACCCGGACCACGTGTTCGTCTGCGCCGCCGGCGTCGAGCTCACCGAGGCGGCCAAGCGGTCCGCGAGTTATCACGCCAGCCGGGAACGGCTCGACGTGCTCGACCTGGTGCCAGCCGACCTGACCATCGAGCGGGCGCTCGACGTCGCCCGGATGATCGATACCCGCACCTACCGGGCCGACCGGCTCGCGCCCGGGCGGGGAGCGTTCCAGGCGCTGCTGATCCGCGCCGAGGTCGCCCACCGGGCTGGGGTCGAGGTACGCGACGACTACACGCCGGTCGAGCTCGTCGAGATCACCGAACGGCTCAAGCGGCACGCGTCGGCGAGCACCGACCTCGCGGTGCTGCCCGGGCTGCGGGCCGCCCGCGACGACGGCGCCACCCGGGTGCGGGTGCAGCGGCGTTCGTGGAACGTCGTCAAACCGATCAACCTCTACCTGCCGACGCTGCGGGACGCGGCGACGGTCGTCGGCGTGCACCTGAACCGGCCCTGGGGCCTGGCCGCCACGGCGCTGTTCTGGTGCCAGCCGTTCTTCGTCTGCGCGGGCCGGGTGCCGGTCGCCCCGCGTGACCTGATCCGCAGCCCGATCGTGCGGATCACCGCCGGGATCGAGTACTCCGTCAGCACGGTGCGCTCCTGGCAGCGGGCCCGGAAGGCTGCCACGGAGGCGAAGGCCGCCGGGCTGCCCGCCGACCCCGTCAAGGCCCAGGCCAAGGAGGTGGCCGCGGCACGACGTGAGCGCTACCAACGGGCCTTCGCCGACGGCTCGGAGAGCTTCTTCGCCGACAGCCGCCCGGACTGTCCCTGGTGCGGCTCCTACGACCTGGCGATCCGGCTGGTCACCCGAGACCTGGAGTTCCGCAAGCCCGGCCGGTTCCAGCTCGACGAGTGCCTCGCCTGCGGGCATGTCTTCCAGAACCCGCGGCTCACGCCGGCCGGGCGGGTGCTCTACGAGCGCGACCGCGCCGACGGCCTGAACGAGACGCGCGCCGAGGCGGCCGTCACCGCGCGTGCGGCCCGGCTGCGTGCCCGAGCGGAGCTCGTGCGCCCGTTCATGCTTCCGCGGGCGTGGCTCGATGTCGGTGCCGGCGCCGGCGTCGCCACCGGATCGTTCTGCAACGCGGCCCGTTCGGTGTGGCCGCGTACCGTGTTCGACGGTGTGGGGCCGCCGGAGATGATCGGGCTGGCGCATCGGCGTGGCTGGGTTGATCGTGCCTACCCCGCAAGCTTCATGGACATCGCCGAGTCGGTCACCGGCCAGTATGACGTCATCAGCATGTTCGGCTACCTGGAACGCAGCAGAGATCCGTCCGGCGACCTGGACGCGGCGGTGAAGGCACTCGGCCCCGGTGGCTACCTCGTGATGGAGCTGGCGAATTCCGGCAGCCTGGGGGCACGGTTTCTCGGACGGTTGTGGCAGGGGTGGGGTGTGCCTGGGATACGCCAGCTCATCCCGGTCGACAACCTGATCGCCGCGCTGACGGACCGTGGGATGCGCACCGTGCTGGTCCAGTTCGGCGAGGCGCACGAACCGGGTGACCTGCTCGCCGCGGTGGGACTGGCCACCCAGGCGCTCGCACCGAGCCCGACGCTGCCCTGGCTGCCGGGCTCGCCGGCCTCGGTCGTACGTTGGCTCGCCCGTGCGCTGGTACTCGTCGCCGCCATCGCGCCGGCGATTCTGGCGGGCGTCCTGGGCGCCCTGCTGGTGCCCGTCATGCGTAAGGGCGAACGCGCCAACGCCTATCGCGTAGTCGCCCGCCTCGAGGCCTAGCCCAGGTGCTCGGTGAGCTGACGACCCGTCTGGCCTGGCTGGCCGGTAGAGGAACGCTCAGCGCTCGTCACGGAACGACCAGAACCGGTAGCGGGGCGCGGTCCGCACCGGTCCCAGGAACTCCGGGTCCGCGAGCGGGGCATGGATCGAGCCGCCGCTCATCCTGGCCCGGCTGCTGGCCGCCGAGCGCCCCGCCGCCGGCTGAGCCCGGCCGCACCTGCCCGCCGCACCTGCCCGCCGGCGCCGGGTAGCTGGGGCACCGACGGCGACCGAGGCGCCCGCGGGCTGGGCCAGATCCCGGCGGTGTCAGGTCCAGGCCCGCCGGCTCGTTTGCTTTGCGTTGGTTATCCACAGATGTGTGATTGTTGATCCCTGCGCCCATTGGGGCGTTCATTGTGCTTCTCATGCTTATATACCAATCTCCGGACGGCCGTACCGCCCGGGCCGACAGCCCGCTGGCCGTCATCGGCGGCGCGGGCGCCGCCCGCTCACCGGTAGGCGAGCCGCTGCCCGCGCCGCGCGCCGGCGAGCCGGGTGACGACCCGGTGCCCGCGCTCGCCGCGCGGCGAGCAGGCGTGCTGACCTTCAAGGAAGCCACGGCCGCCGGTCTCACCCGCGCCGAGATCCGACGGCGTCTCGACAACGGCTCCTGGCAGCTGTACTCCGGCGACGTCGTGGTGGCCCACCCGGGCCCGTTGACCCTGATCCAGCGGCTCTGGTGCGCGCTCGTGTCGATCGGCCCGGATGCCCTGCTCGGCGGTGCCTCGGCGGCCGCGCTGAGCGGGCTGCGTGGCTACACCGAGCCGTGGCTGACCGTGCTGCTGGCCTCGGGCCGGCGGGTCACCCCACGCCCAGGGGTACGGATCCGGGCAACCGCGCGGCTCGGCGACGAGGACCTCCACCTCGACGCGTGGCCACCGCGCACGGCGCTGCCGCGTTCGGTCGTCGACATGGCGGAATGGGCGCAGGGCCATGAGGACGCTCGGACGATCTTGGCGGTCGCCGTCGCGAGCGGGATCGTCGAGTCCGACGAGGTACGCGCGGCGCTCGCGCGCCGCGGTCCGATCAGCCGGCGGCAGGTGATCGGCGATGCCCTCGACGACCTCGACGCCGACGCCTCGTGGGTCCCTGACCTCCTCTACCGGCGGGTCGAGAAGCGCTTCGGGTTGCCACCCAGCCGACGGGAACGGCCGGACGCCCAGGTTCCGAACGGGCTGGACGTCCAGTACGAGCCCTGGCAGGTCCGGGTCGAGCTCGGTGTGATCTCGGCCCCGGGCATCCGCACCGCCACCGTGCCCGCCGCCCCGGAGACGGCCCCCGGCGCTCGAGGCGGCCGGGCCCAGTCCGGGCCGGTCGGCATCCAGATGATCGCGCACTCAGGCCGGGCCGGCCGGCGGGCCGATCAGCTGATGTTGCGGGTGCCCATGCGGATCTTGCGCGAGGAGCCGGACCGGGTTGGGACCGCCGTGGCGAGCGCGCTGCGCCAGCGTGGCTGGGCGGGCGTGCCGGCGCGTGCCGGCGGGGTCCGCGCGCCCGGATTCGTCACGGCGCTGACCTCGGCGCTTGACCAGGCGTCCGGCGGAGCGCAGGGGGCAGAGCGGGGTGCGGCCGGGTTCGATCCGCCCGTCGGGTAGTTCCGATCTCTGTCTCTATCTCGGCTCCGGCCCGGTCGATGGTCGAGGGCGACGCGCGGCGGGACTGCGGGAGCCGGAAATCGAGACGGCGGCCCGTGACGTGTCGTAGGTTCGGTCGAACGAACCGCGGGAGCTTCCACCTCAGGAGGCTGAGAGGGCGGCTGGGCATCAGGCCCGGGGTCGCCGACCGCCGAACCTGTCCGGGTAATGCCGGCGTAGGGAGCTTTTCTCATGGCGCAGTCCGCCCGTCCCACCCCTGTGTCCACTGGCACCGCGGCGCCGAGCAACGACGGCCTCGCATCCACTCCGTCCCTTTCTTCCCTGCCCGCTCCTTCTCCGTCCACTGACTCTTCTCGGTCCACTGACTCTTCTCGGTCCACTGACTCCACGTCGGCCCATCCGGCTGGTTCGCCGACAGGATCGTCGCCGGCGAACCAGCGGGAAGCGGAGCTGCCGGGCAGCCGGCGCACCTACCTCACCGGCTCCTCCGGTCCCGGCGGCGCCTTGCGCGTCCCAATGCGGGAGGTGGTGCTGTCCACCGGTGACTCGGTGGTCCTCTACGACACGTCCGGTCCGTATGCCGATCCGGAGGTCACCATCGACGTCCGGCGTGGTCTCGCCGCCGGTCGGGCGCCGTGGATCGAGGCGCGTGGCGACACCGCCGAGGTCTCCGGCCAGCCGGGCGGGGCCGGTGGCGTCGGGGCCGGTGGCGTCGGGGCCGGCGGTGTCGAGGCCGATGACCAGGCCACGCGCCGACCAGCCGTCGCCCCCTTCGTCGGTGACCGTCGCCCGCGGCGGGCCATACCGGGCGTGGCCGTCACCCAGCTCGCCTACGCCCGGCGCGGTGAGATCACCCGCGAGATGGAGTTCGTCGCCGTCCGGGAGGGCCTCGCACCCGAGCTCGTCCGCGACGAGATCGCAGCCGGGCGGGCCGTGCTGCCGGCGAACGTCAACCATCCCGAGTCCGAGCCGATGGCGATCGGCCGGAACCTGCTTGTGAAGATCAACGCAAACATCGGCAACTCGGCGGTGTCCTCCTCGATCGAGGAGGAGGTCGAGAAGATGGTCTGGGCGACCCGCTGGGGCGCGGACACCGTGATGGATCTGTCCACCGGCCGCGACATCCACGCCACCCGCGAGTGGATCCTGCGCAACTCGCCCGTGCCCGTCGGCACCGTGCCGATCTACCAGGCGCTGGAGAAAGCCGGCGGCCGTGCCGAGGATCTCTCCTGGGACCTGTACCGGGACACGGTCATCGAACAAGCCGAGCAGGGCGTCGACTACATGACTGTCCATGCCGGAGTACTGCTGCGCTATGTGCCGATGACCGCGCGTAGGCGTACCGGAATCGTCTCTCGCGGGGGATCGATCCTCGCCGCCTGGTGCCTGGCGCACCACGAGGAGAACTTCCTCTACACCCACTTCGCCGAGCTCTGCGAGATCCTGCGCGCCTACGACGTGACCTTCTCGCTCGGCGACGGGCTACGCCCGGGCTCGATCTACGACGCGAACGACGACGCCCAGCTCGCCGAGCTGGCGACGCTCGGCGAGCTGACGAAGGTCGCCTGGGAGCACGACGTCCAGGTGATGATCGAAGGTCCGGGGCACGTCCCGATGAACAAGATCAAGGAGAATGTGGATCTGCAGCGCGAGCTGTGCCACGACGCGCCGTTCTACACGCTCGGCCCGCTCACCACCGACATCGCGCCGGGCTATGACCACATCACGTCGGCGATCGGTGCGGCGATGATCGGCTGGTACGGCACCGCGATGCTCTGCTACGTGACCCCGAAGGAACATCTCGGGCTGCCCGACCGCGACGACGTGAAGGCCGGCGTCATCGCCTACAAGATCGCCGCGCACGCCGCCGACGTCGCCAAGGGCCACCCCGGCGCCCAGGCCTGGGACGACGCCCTGTCCGCGGCCAGGTTCGACTTCCGCTGGACCGACCAGTTCAACCTTGCGCTCGATCCGGAGACCGCCCAGGCCTTCCACGACGAGACCCTGCCCGCGGCCCCGGCGAAGTCGGCCCATTTCTGCTCGATGTGCGGCCCGCACTTCTGCTCGATGAAGATCACCCAGGACGTCCGCCGCTACGCCGACGAACACGGCCTCGACTCTACCGAGGCCATCGAGGCCGGCCTACGCGAAAAGGCCACCGAGTTCACGGCCCGCGGCTCCCAGCTCTACCTGCCAACCCCCGCCCCCCCGGCCCGCTGACGCGCCGACGAAGGATCACGCATTCCGCGAGCCGGCCGGGCGCGTCTGATCTCCGTTCTGGAAGCGGGGCTCCAACGCGGCCGGCCGGCCCTCGGCGTGGCCGGCCACGTGGGGCGATGGCAGGCCACCGGCGGGCGGCGACCGTCCGCATAGATGGCCCGGGTGATCTGGTGGAATTTTCGGTGCTAGAGCGCCGAACGTCCCACCAGATCATGGGCCTGGCCGTGATCCGGTGGGATCTTCGGCGCCGCTCTGCCAGCCTGGCGCGGCGAGGACCACAACCGCACCCACGACCAGATCGGAGTAGGTGTCGTATGCGATATCAAACCCAGCCACCGTCGAGACCCGATCCGGCCCGGGCGCCGCACCATCGACGAGTCGACGCAGCTCAGCCTGCAGCGTCGCGGCATCCTCGACCTGCCCCATGGCAACCTCTGGTCGTGCCGAACGCCAACTCGCGCTGCCTGAACGCCAACCTGCCCGACGGTACGGGCGACAAGACGCTTGAAGGCCCGCGAGTCAGCTTGATCGTCCTCTACGTGAACGATATCCAAGCCTGCCGCGTCTTCTACGAAAATCTAGGTTTGGACTTCGTTGCCGAACGACATGAAGAGGGGCCCGAGCACTTCGCCGCGGTGCTGGCCGACGGTGGGGTTCTTGAGATCTATCCGTCAGCGAGTCGCGGTCCCACCAGCGGGCTCCGCCTCGGTCTAACCGTTCCTCACGGTCTTCTGAAAGACCGCCGGCTCACCGTAGGCACGCATCTGTTGCGCGATCCTGACAATCGGACGGTCGAAGTCACGGTGGTGTAAAGGCAGCTGGTGGGCGACGGCGACGGCGAACAACTGGGCCGGTACCGGGCCGGGCTGGCTCGTCGAGTCGCGTGGGCGCAGGGCGGAGAGAAGCCGATGGATCTGGAACCGTCGAGCCTCCCGCCTGCCCCGGCCTACTGCTGCTGACCGGGCCAGCCGGGGGGCGACTGCCGCTGGTAAGGATCGGGACCCGGATAGCCCTGCTGCGGATAGCCCTGCTGGGGATGACCTTGCCGCGGCGGGTACGTCGGCTGCTGGTAGGGGCTCTGGTAGCCGGGCGAAGGTGGCTGCTGGTGACCCTGCCCGGGGTAGCCCTGCCCGGGCGCCTGGATCTGCTGGGCGTCGGTGTTGAGGTACCCGGGCCCTGCCGCGGCCGGCCTGCCGGTGACCTCGCGTGGCTTCGCGGAGACCCGGGGGAGCAGCACCAGGCCCGGGTTGCAGTCGCCCGGGCGGACGCGGCCTGGGCCGGTGCCGTTGCCGACCAGGATGAACACGGTCGGCCCGAGTGTCATCAGCGTCTCCGGCTCGACGGTGTGCTCGTGGACCCGCGCCAGGACGTTGCCGGTGTTGCTGCTCAGGCCCCGGGAGAAGTTCACCGTGTTCGACCAGGTCGCGGAGTGCGACGTCGTCGTTGACTCGTTCCAGCCGCTGGTGCTGCCGTTTCCGTCGGAGCCGGAGGCCTTCCCGCCACTCTTGCCCTCGGTGCGCGCTGTGCCGTCCTGCTCACCGTAGGTGTTGCTGAGGCCTTCGTTGAAGGTCTGGCCGACCTGCTCGGTCAGCTGGGAAAGTGCGAACCGGTAGCCCTTGCCGATGTGGTCGGCGGCGGCGGTCGCGTCCTGGATGCCGCCCAGGCGCATGAAGATCGTGGCGCTGCCGTTCTTGCCGATCAGCCTGGCCGCGTCGTCGCGTAGGTGCGCGAACAGGAGGATCAGCCGGACGCGGGAGCGCTCCGCCTGCCGCACCAGGGCGGTGAGGGCGCCCTCGCCGACGTGGTCGGCGCCGGCCAGGACGAGCGTGTCACTGCCGGCGCCGTCACGGCCACGGGCGCGAAGCTGGTGCAGAACGACCTGGATCAGGATCTGATCGGTCAGTTTCTTGCGCCGCTCACCGGCGGCGCCCACCGTCGTCGTCGCGAGCACTCGCAGCCCGGGCCCACCCCACCATCCGGCCGGCCCGGCCGGCCCAGCCGGGCCGGCCGCCCCGGCTGGGCCGGCTGGGTCGGCCGCCCCGGCTGGGCCGGCTGGGTCGGATCGGCTGGATGGGCCGGCCGGCAGCGCGTTGCCGGCGAAGGAGTCTCGGCCGGCGAGCGTTTCCAGCTCGGTGCGCAGAAACCTGATCTGGTCGGCGATCCGGTCGCGCTGCCCGAGGTCGAACATGCGCTGCTGTAGCGCCTGGACCTCGACGGCGCTGAACATGCCCTCGCTCATCGCCATGCTCTGGTTGTCGAGGACGCGCAGGGCGGCGGCCAAGCGGCCGAAGGTGAGCGGTGCGCTGATCGAACGCGTGACGGCCTTCAGGATGTCGAGGTCGATGGCGCGCAGGGTGTTGTCGCGGGAGGTGCGGTCGGCGTCGAAGGCCTCGGTGAGCAGCTCGGCGGCGTCGTCCGGGTCGAGTCCCGACAGCAGACCGAGGTCCTCCAACGAGCCGGGAAGCTCCCGGACCTCGGCGGGTACTCCTGCCGCGTCGGCGACCATCACCAGGCCGGCGCCGACGGCCAGCTCGCTGAGGTCGACCAGGAGCAGGCTCGATCCGCCGGCGAGCAGCGACGCCCCGCCGGTCGCGAGCAGGCTCGTCCAGCCGGCGGCAGTGCCGCCGAAGACGTCCACCCGCGGCGCCGTGGCGGCGTCCACCGGGTAGTAGTCGAGCCCGGCGGCGATGCGCCGCTGTTCGGCCTCGTCGTGCTGGGCCATGCGTTGCTGCCAGGCGGCATAGCCGCGCTGGTGGTCGTCGTGCCGCTGGGCGACCTCGGCGTCGTAGGCCGCGAGAATGCTCGCCAGCTTGGCGTTGGCCGACCGGTAGGGCTGGTACCACCAGGCGAAGAACGCGGCGCCGATGAGCAGGATGAACAGGCCCACCACGACCGAGTAGGCCAAGCCGGCGAGGCCGGCGAGGACGAAGATGCCGCCGACGATCGGCTTCCAGATCTTGCTGAGGGCGTCCCTCTTCAGATACTCCAGGCCGGCGACGTACGGCGCCGGTGGGTCCACGTAGACCGGTTGGCGGTCGGCCTCGGGGGCCGGGACAGGGCCATGCGGAGGGGCGAACTCCCAGCCCCACCGCTCGTTCGGCTGGTAGAGCTTGACGAGGAGCTCGTCCCGGAGCGCTTCGGCCCGCGGTGTCGTCACGCGATCATCTGCCCTTCCCCGTGGCGGTCATCCTCGTCGCCCCCGTGCCCATCACCCAGGTCTGGGATCTTGGCAGCCGACCGGAACCTACACCGGTCGATGTTGGGCGTGTAAGGGGGATCCCGATGGTGTCGGCAAGCTGTCGGGCAATTCACCGACAAGACTAAGAAAATTGTCGAAACGCAACGTTTGGCGAAGCATTTTTGCGCAATGACATCCCAAGATGTGGAACCGTCACCTGTGCTGCAGCCCCTTTGATCATCATCGTCGGATGATCGTCATGTCGGCGCGCGTCGTCGCGAAGGGCGCCGCGCCGCTCCAGTCCGTCCGTTGTGGTCTCGGTGTACCTCCTTTGGCGTTAAGGCCTGAGTCAAGTCGCTCGAGGCCGTCGCACCGTGTTCGACTGCCTATCACCCGTAACGGCGTTTCGTCGGGTTGCCGTCGGTGACGTCATGTGACGTGCCTAACGTGCCTAACGTGCCTAACGTGCCGACCTCGCCGACGCCGTGCCTTGCGCCCGGTGTCTCGACGAGCGTCGTCGTAACCACGCTGCCGGATTTATTGGCCGGCTGCCGGATTCTTATCGGTTGCGCGCTGGTGGGAAGGCCTGAAGCGGCCTCCGAGCGGCGCCAGCCGCCTCGGCAAGCGATTGTCGGAGATGGGAGGCTGGCTGATGCGGAAGACCGAGGCTGACCTGGGCATGAGGAGCCCCGAGGGGCGGGAAGGGACGACCAGCCGTCGTCCATGGCTGACGTGAGGGGAGCCGGGAGAATGGCCGCGCACCGAAAGGACCGCCGAGTCGGCCGGTTCTGGCCGCGGTCCCGGCGCGGAATGGCGGTGGGAGTGGCCGCTGTCGGCGCCACCCTGGTCCTGGGCACGGCCGGTGCGTTCCAGCTCGTCGGGTCCGATCGCGGTTCGGCCGACCCACGGCAGCCTGCGGGACGCGCCCTGCCCGCTGCGGCCGCCTTCGCGTTCGCCGCGCCCGGAGGCGAGACGTCCGGAAAAAGTGACAAAGGTCTCGACAACGGCGGCGTGAGCGCCACCATGGTTCCTGGCGGGTCGGACGGCTCCGGAGAGGGGGACGCGACCACGAGTACCGGCACCAGCACCAACGCGGGCGCTGGCAACGTCAGCGCCACCCTTCCGGGCATAGGGGAGTGGGCTGCCACGCGGCTGCCCGCCGGGACCCGGCAGGTCATCCTCGTCAGTGCCCCGGACCGCGCGTCCACGAGCAACACGGTGACCCTGTGGGAGCGCGCCAGCGAGACGTCGCCCTGGACGCGCCATGGACTTGAGCTGGCGGGCCGCAACGGCGCGAACGGCTGGACGACCGACCATCGCGAGGGCGACCGCAGCTCGCCGATCGGCGTGTTCGGCCTGACCGCGGCCGGCGGCCGGCTGCCCGACCCGGGCACCGCGCTGCCCTACGAGTACCAGCCGCGTTTCTTCGTCGCCGGCAGCGGCGACCTCGACGACCCGATGACGGTGGCGTTCAACTACGTGGTCGCCATCGACTACAACCGGATCCCGGGCCGGCCCCCGTCGGACCCGGCCCGCCCGCTCGGCGAGCGGGCGGGCGGCGACATCTGGCTGCATGTCGACCATCAGGCCCCGACCAAGGGCTGCGTCACCGTCGCCCAGAACGAACTCGCGTCGATCATGCGCTGGCTCGACCCGGCCACCCACCCAATGATCATCATGGGTGACGCGGCCTCCCTAGCCGCCCCCACGCTGTCGTAGCCCTCCGGCCTCGGGCCAACAGCCCTCGGGCCAACAGCCCTCCGGCCTCCGGCCAACAGCCCTCCGGCCTCCGGCCAACAGCCCTCCGGCCTCCGGCCAACAGCCCTCCGGCCTCCGGCCAACAGCCCTCCGGCCTCCGGCCAACAGCCCTCCGGCCTCCGGCCACAGCCGCCGGGCGCCCGCACCTGGGAACGGCGGCCACTACCAGTCGGCTGTGACCTTGACGCCGCAGGGCGGCTCGGCCAGGTAGACCTTGGCAGGTGCGCCGGGGTCGAGCCGAACCGGCCCCTGGCCCGGCTGGGCCGTGACGAAGTCCAGCGTCCGGCCGTCGACCGCGCGCAGCCTGAGCTCACACTCGCTGCCCTGCTCGATGTCGAGGGGCTCGACCAGGATCGGCCCCTCGACCTGGAATGCCGCCGTGTCGCCCGAGTAGGACTCCTGCGCGAACGGCAGCGCGACGTCGCCGGAGCCCGCGGTCGCGGACACGAGGCACGCGGCGTCGCTGACGGTCCACCGGAACTCGCCGGTGTCGGCGACCTGCAGGGTCTTGCGGCCGTAGAGACCGGTGAGACGCTGCGACGCCCCGCTGACGGTCTCGGTCAGGTCGATGTTGCAGCCGGTGTCGTCGCCCTGCATCTGGTCGTCGACCGTGAGCCGCCACGGCGCGGTCGCGCTGAACTGCACGTCGCTGGCCGAGGCACCGTCGCCCGAGCCGCCGTCGTCGCCGCCACGGTCGGCGAGCAGGAGGCCGATGACGGAACCCGCCGCCGCGAGCAGGACCACGGCCGTCACCCCGAGCACGATGGCGAGCCGGCGGCCCCGTCGCGGGGGCGCGGCGGGCGGCGTGGCCGGCAGCTGGCCCTGACTGCCGGCGACGGTCGCCGACCACGGCCGGGTCGGCGTGACCTGCACGGGCATGGGCGTCGACGGCGGAGTGTCGCCTGGGCCGCCGGCTAGCACCCTGGTCGCCGGGAAGCCGCTTGCCTCGGCGGGCGCAGAGCCGGCGAGCGTGGCGTACAGGTCGGCCGCCGTCGGGCGGTCGGTGGCCTCCAGCGCCATCGCGTTCGCGACCAGGCCGCGCAGCGCGGGTGCGATCAGCTCGCGGTCGACGCTCGGCTCGGCGGAGGCGACCCGGTGCAGGATCACCTGCACCGAGCCGGTGCCGAAAGGTGCCCGGCCGCTCGCGGCGTAGCAGAGCAGCGCACCCCAGGCGAAGATGTCGGCGGCGCCGGTCGGGTCCTGGCCGGACACCTGCTCCGGTGAGTGCCAGCCGGGCGTGCCGACGAAGTGCCCGGCGGTCGTCAGCGCGGCCGCGTCGGTCGCGGCCGCGATCCCGAAGTCGATGACCTTGGGGCCGTGGGGTGTCCACAGCACGTTCGACGGCTTGAGGTCGCGGTGGACCAGGCCGGTCGAGTGGATCGAGACCAGCGCCTCGGCCAGCCCGGCGGCGAGCAGGATCTGGTCATCGAAGGTCAGCGGCCCGTCGGCGCGCACCTGGTCGGCAAGGCTCGGCGCGTCCACGAACTCCGTGGCAAGCCACGGGCGGTTGGCAGCTAGCTCGAAGTCGACGAGACGGGCCGTGCGCGCCCCACCGACCCGGAAACAGGCCTGAACCTCGCGCTGGAACCGGCGGCGGAACTCCTGGTCGTCGGCCAGGTCCTCCCGGATCAGCTTGATCGCGACGCGGCCGAACGGCCCTTCGGCGAGGAAGACGACGCCCATGCCCCCGGCGCCGAGGCGGCCCAGCAACCGGTGGCGGCCGAGTTCCTCGGGGTCGCTCGGTCGCAGCTCCTGAACCCGAACAACGGTGTCGCCCATCGCCGGTGGTGCCCCCCACCCATTCCGTCCCGCGTAGTGATGCGGGGCAATGCAGCCGCGCACGGCTGAATATGCCACTCCTCGAACGTCGGCGGTGTAGCGGTCGGGCATCTGACCGGAAAAACGACGCCCGACGCGCTCCCGAAGTGGAACCTGAGCCCGCCGGCACTCCGCTGGGACGGCCGCACGCCGTGTCAGGTCAGCCGTTCCAGGTCAGCCGTGTCAGGTCAGCCGTGTCAGGTCAGCGCGGAGTCGAAGAAGAGGGCGACGGTGAGCGCGCCGGGGTCGAGGACCCCGCGGGCCACGTCGCCGACGTAGGCGGCCCGGCCGCGGCGGGCACGCATGGACTCGGTGGCCAGCGCACCGGCGCGGGCGGCCTCGGCGGCGAGCGCGATGCCACCCGCGACGTCCAGGCCGTCGGCGACGGCGCCCGCGAGCGCGTCGGTCGCCGGGGCCATGGCGTCGACCATGGTCTTGTCACCGGGGCGAGCCTTGCCGAGCCGCTGGACGGTCGCCGTGCCGGCGTCGACGCCGGCGGCCAGCGCGGCCAGCGTCATCGTCGGCGCCTCACTGGCCTGGCCGATGCCGCGGAACCACAGGCCGAACAGTGGGCCGCTGGTGCCGCCGGTGTTGAGGAAACCGTGGGCGACGCCGAGGAACAGCTCGCCGGGGCTCGTGGGCGGCACCTGGTCGAGGCGCTGCTCGACCCGCCGCAGCGCACGCCGGATGTTCGCGCCGAAGTCGCCGTCGCCGGCCCGCCGGTCCAGCTCGCCGAGCTCGGCGGCCTCCGCCTCGAACCGGCGCTGGAACGAGGCGACCCAGACATACGCCCCGTCGAGGTCGAGCCCCTCGCCGGCCGCACCGGCCGCGGGCTCGGCCTCGGCCCCGGCCTGCGCCGGCGTCTCGGTCGCCGGCCAGGAACGGCCCTGGCCGGCCGTTGGGTCACCCGCGTCCATGCCCTCGCCGATCGCCGTACCGATCATGTCGACCTGCCTCACCTGCGTCTGTCGGCCTGCCTCACCCGGTCACGGCCCGCCTGCCCGCCTGCCCGCCTGGCCACCGGGTCGTGGGTCACCAGCGTCGCGAGTTACCAGCTCAGCGCGATCGTGCGGACCGGAGCGTCCCACAGACCGAGCAGCTCGTCGTCGACCCTGGCCAGGGTCACGGAGCAGCCGGCCATGTCCAGCGACGTCACATAGGGGCCGACCAGCGCCCGCTCGATCGTGATGCCGGCGGCGTCGAGGATCCGCGCGACCCGCCGGTGCAGGACGGCCAGCTCGAGCCCGGTGGTCGCGCCGAGGCCGTTGGTGATGGCGATGACCCGGTCGCCCCGGCCGATCGCCAGGTCGGCCACCAGCGGGCGGACCAGCTGGTCGGCGAGGTCGTCGGCGGACGCGAAGCCGCGCCGGCCGATCCCGCGCTCCCCGTGGATGCCGACGCCGAACTCGACCTCGTCGGTTGGCAGGTCGAACGACGGCCTACCCGACCCGGGATGGGCCCCGGCGGCGAGTGCCACGGCCATCGACCGCGACGTCGCCGCGACCCGCCGGCCGAGCGCGGCGACCCGCTCCAGATCCGCCCCGGCCGCCGCCGCGGCACCGACGATCTTCTCGACGACGACCGTCGCGGCCGTGCCCCGCCGACCCGGGCCGTCGCCCGTCATCGACGCGGTCGCGACGTCGTCATCGACGAGCACCTGTCGGACGGCGATCCCGTCGTCGGTGGCGAACTCGGCCGCGATCTCGAAGTTCAGCACGTCGCCGGTGTAGTTCTTGACGACGTGGACGACGCCGGCTCCGCCGGACACGGCCTGGGTCGCGGCCAGGATCTGGCCGGCGGTCGGGCTGGCGAACACGGCGCCGGGGACCGCGGCGTCGAGCATTCCGGCACCGACCATGCCGACGTGCAGCGGCTCGTGGCCCGAGCCACCGCCGGAGATGACCGCGACCTGCCCGGATGGCGCCGGCTGGGCCCGCGTGACGAAGCTGGGATCCCGGTTCCAACGAATCAGGCGTGGATAGGCTGCTTCGAGACCTTCCAACGCCTCCTCGACGATGTCGTCCGGGTCGTTGACGAACTGTCGTCGCGAGGTGTCAGCGATGATCCGTTCCGACATCGCTTCCTGAGCGATCTCTTCCTGAGCGGTCACTCCCCGGGTCTACACCCGCTCCTGCCGCGAGATCAAGAACCGCTCCGGCCGGTCGAGTTTTTTGGGCCGGTCGGCCGTTTGGGGGGTGGCGCGTGGCGAACCGGTTACGACGATGGGTCTACTGGCCCAGGGGGCAGGTAGGACGTCCGCGGGCGGAGTATGAAGAGACCCGCCGATCACACCCTGCGGCGGTGATGGCGACAGTGGCGAGAGCCGAGAGTCGAGAGTGATGTGGGTAGGCCGGCCAGGCCGGTGGTAGGTCGATAGGCGATAGGCGACAGGCGACAGGGGTGGCCGGCGTGCGGCCGCGCCCGGCACGGGGACGAGCGGAGACGCGACATGCAGCTGGGGATGATCGGCCTGGGCCGGATGGGCGCCAACCTGGTGCGCCGGCTACAGCGAGGCGGCCACGAGTGCGTCGTCTACGACGTCAACGCGGATGCCGTCGCCGCGCTCGCGGCCGAGGGCGCGACCGGGACGACCTCGCTGGAGGAGTTCGCGGCGGCGCTGACCACCCCACGGGCCGCATGGGTGATGGTCCCCGCCGGCCTGACCGGCGACACCGTCTTCAAACTGGCCGACCTGTTCGAACCGGGCGACATCATCATCGACGGTGGCAACTCCTACTACCGCGACGACATCGACCGGGCCAAGGAGCTCGCCCCCAAGGGCCTCCACTACGTCGACGTCGGCACCTCGGGTGGCGTGTTCGGCCTGGAGCGCGGCTTCTGCCTGATGATCGGCGGCGAGCCGGACGTGGTGAACCGGCTGGAGCCGCTGTTCGCGACCATCGCTCCGGGCGTCGACACGGCGCCGCGTACTCCCGGTCGGACGGGGGAGCCGAGCCAGCCCGAGCAGGGCTACCTGCACTGCGGCCCCGTCGGCGCCGGCCACTTCGTCAAGATGGTCCACAACGGCATCGAGTACGGCATGATGGCCGCCTTCGCCGAGGGCCTCGGCGTGCTGAACAAGGCGGGCATCGGCAAGGCCACCGCGGCCGGCCACGACGCGGAGACCACACCGCTCACGCATCCCGAGTACTACCAGTACGATCTCGACATTCCGGCGATCACCGAGGTGTGGCGGCGCGGCAGCGTCGTCGCCTCCTGGCTGCTCGACCTCACGGCCGTTGCCCTGGTCGAGGACCCGGAGCTGGCCTCCTTCGGTGGCCGGGTGTCGGACTCCGGCGAGGGGCGCTGGACGGTGCTCGCCGCCGTTGAGGAAGGCGTCCCGGCGCACGTGCTCACCGCGTCCCTCTACGAGCGTTTCAGCTCCCGCGGCGAGTCCCTCTACTCCGACAAGATCCTTTCCGCGATGCGCAAGCAGTTCGGCGGCCACCACGAGAAACCCGCGAGCTGATCCGGCCTGTCCGTCCCGGCCCGCCGGCACGTCCCTGCCGGCGGCCCGGAACTGACCCGCCTGACGGCCTGACTGCTCTGGCCGCGGCCACATCCGGCCAGGCGTACTACACCTCGTCTCTGTGCTCACCCGGCCGTTTCGCCGGGTGGCCAGAAATCACGTCTATGACTTCGACTAGAAGCGCCTGACCTGTACGTTCTCGCCAACGGGGCGTCGATCGACTTCTGCTTCTGATCGTCTGGCGGCAGACCCCCGAGAAGCGTCCAGAGCCGCGTCCAGGACTCCACCAGATCATGAGCGAACCCATGATCTGGTGGAATCCTGGGTGCCCCGTCGAGGAATCTAAAATACTCATATGACGGATGTGGCGGATGGGCAGGTTGCTGGAGTCGTCGACGTGGTGACAGAGGCGCAGCGGCCGGTGGTGCGTCGTCCGGGTAGGCCGAAGCGTGCGGTGACCTATCCGGCGTTCCGTGCCTATGACGGGGTGACGGTACGGCCAGGTACGCGGCCGATCTGGCTGTATCTGCGCTTGTCGCGGTACCACAAGGACGGGCGGGACGCGATCGAGCGGCAGCGGATCGATCTGACGCGCAAGCTGGACGCCGAGGGCTGTTGGACGATCATGGGTGAGTATGTGGACAACGACTCGGCCAGTGCCTCAGCCGCGCGTAACCGTAAGGGGTGGCATGCGCTGAACGCGGCGATTGACGGTGGCCAGGTCACCGCGGTGGGGTTCTGGAAGTTGGACCGGACGAACCGGATTGCCGCGCGCTGTATCGAGTGGATCGCGCAGTGTCAGGCACGTCGGGTGATGTTGGTGTCGCATCAGGACTCGTCGGAGGAGCTGAACACGGCGACGGCCGGGGCGAAGCTGGTCGCCGGTATCAAGGCGTTGTTGGCCGAGGTGGAGACCGACACGATGAGTGAGCGGCAGCGTGGTGCGAAGCGGCACGCTGCCGAGGCTGGGTTTCATCACGGTGGGACGTGCCCGTTCGGGTGGACGCCGGGCCCGCGTGAGGTCGACGAGATGGGCCGGCGCGGCGTGCGGCTGGTGGCGCATCCGGTCGAGTTTCCGGCGTTGCAGGCCGCGGTGGCACTGGTGTTGGAGGGCAAGAGCCTCGCCGATGTCGCCGAGCGGTGGAAGGACGAGTTTGGGATCACGGCGGCCGATGGTGCGCCGGTGGCCGTGTCCAGTGTGTACCGGTTCCTGATCTCGCCCCGGATGATCGGCTATCGGATGCGGCAGGTCCCGGAACACCGACGCGGGGTGAAGATCAACCTGTTGGACTATGTGGCGCTGGACGCGAACGGCGACCCGGTGATCAGTCAGCCGCCGGTGTGTGACCGGCCGACGTGGCTACGCGTGGTCCGGGAGCTGGAGACCCGGGGCAGGACGAAGGCCACGGTGCGGCAGCCGTGGGGAGCGCATCCGTGGCTGCTGACAGGGTTGGTCTACTGCGGCACGTGTGGCGGCCGGTTGTATGGCCACGAGAAGCAGCACACGCGGGTGAGCGGGACCGTGGTGCGCCAGTACGCCTACCAGTGCAAGGCCAACCGTCGCCAGGGCAAGGGCACCTGCGCGGCGCCGTGTCGGGTGTCGGCCGACCAGGCCGAGGCGTTCACGGTCGGGTGGTTGTTCGCGTTCCTGACCGATGACCGGTTGGCGAAGGTCCGTGCCGAGCAGGCCGCCCGCCAGGCCGCGACCCCGACCGGCCATCTGGTGGCCGAGTTGGACGAGGCCCGCGCCGAGCGCGACACCTTGATTGCCCAGCAGGACAGCGGCGCGTACAAGGGCAAGATGGTCGCCGTCCTGCTCGGCATGATCGCCGATGCGCAGGAGCGGGTGGAGAAGCTGGAAGCGCTCCTGGACACGGCCGTTGTCGACGGGCTACCGGTCGCCTCTCATGCCCAACTCGCCCAGGAGTGGCCGGACATGACGCTCGCGCAGCGAAGGCGCCTGTTGGCCCGGGTGATCGAACGTATCGACATCACCGCCGACCCGCAGCTACCGATCGACGAGCGGGTACAGGTCAGGCAGCATCCGGAGCTTGGACCGCTCGACTAGCCCCGTCGATCATCACGACCAGGTCACGGGCCACCTCATCGGGCAGCGGACCGGCAGCAGCCGCAGCACGACACCCGGCTACCCAGCCCGCCACGAACTCCGCCCGCACCGCCACCGCCACCCACTCCGGCACCGCCACCGCGTCACCACCTGCCGACCCGGCCGTTTCCGATCGGGCCGCCAGGGGGTCCCACCCACCCACCCGTACCGGACGCGCCGACCCGTCACCATCCGCCGGGGCAGGAGCCGGGATCGAACCTTCGGTACTGACCTGCTTGGCGGCCACGTGCCCCGTGCTGTCGGTGGCGCCCGATGCGTCGTCGAGGTCGAATGGGAGCGCGATCTCACCGGGCCGTGGTCCCGTACCGCGTCGCCGACTCATGGCACGGCCCCCGCACCGCCATCGCCGGTCGCCGGGTCACGTCCGCGTCCGGCGTAGCGCCATCGGCCCACGGTCAGCGTGCGTTCGTCGCCGTCTGGTCGGCCGAATTCGTCGAGGACGACCGGGCCGCCGTCCTCGATGCCGAGGGGACGGCCCGACAGCGCCGCCGCGAGCAGCCGTGACCAGCGCCGCCGCACCGCCCGCACCTTGCCGAACGTGGTCGAGTAGCGCCGTGACTTCGTCAGCCAGTGCCCACCGAAGCCCCAGCTATGGGACCAGCGGATCAGCCCCGACGTCCGCCCCGCAGGACGGCCCGCCGCCGCATCCACAGCTTCCGTGAACGCCTGATCCGACCCGAGGCGCCAACACGTCTCCACCAGACGGCGCGCATGGTCGCGCAGCCCGAGGCGGGCCAGCTGGCGCAGCGACCGGACCGGCGCGTCCAGCGCCCCGGAGTCGGTGACCGACTTCGTCAGGTACTTGGCGAGATAGTTGCCGACCTTGCCGGCCTCCGTGTCGGAGCCGATCCGAATACGGCGGATGTCGACCTGTCCGCCCCAGCGCACCGCCCACCCATCACCGGACGCCGCCCGAGGCAGCGCCCCGGAGGAGTCGAGGAGAGCGACCGCCGCCGGGTCCGGCGCCCCCACCGACACCGAGGCGACGACATCGCGCAGGCAGTCCGCGATCAGGTCGGTGTAGGCCCACGCCGGCGGCATGGTCGGTTCGCCGTCCGGGTCGCGTCCGTCGACGCGGATCACGACGTGCAGATGCACCAGGCCGCGGCGCTGCATTTCGGCGACCTTGACGAAACTGACCCGCACCGCCCGGCGCAGCGCGGTGACCGTCAGGCCGACCGCCGAGGCCACCGCGGATTCGAGCCGGTCACGGGTGGCCTTCCACAGCGCTGGGACCAGCGCGTTCCAGACCACCGCCCGGCCGTAGTCGAAACAGGCCGGGCACAGCGGTTCACCCAGGCGCCGATCATCGGCGCTATGGCGCAGGTGGCAGGACAGCGCCCGGCCGTGTTCGCAGGTCCCGCGCCGCTGGCGACACACCCGCGCATCGGCACCCTTGCCGGCACGGCGCGAGTGCACCGGGCCGAAGCTTGGAGCGGTCAGCGTGACGAACCACGCCGGACCACCCGACGCCGCCGCGCCGTTGCTGCCAGCACCCCCGCCGCCGTTGCCACCGTCGAGGCCCGACACGACGATCCGCCGCGCGTCGCGCTGGTACAGCCGGGAGCAGTCCGGGCAGGCCGAGGCCCGCCGGTTGTTGCACCGCACATGCACCACCGGTGGCGCCGCCGACCGGCGGATCTCACCGGTAGCCATGTCGATCTGGTCCGTGTGGCCGGTCAGCCGGACCGGCCGCACACAGCCCGACTCCACCGCCGACCGGTCGGCACCACCGCCCGTAGCCATGGACAAAGCACCTCTTTTCGGACGCGCAGGGGCAGCCGCGACCCGGCGCGGGCCCGCACTCGGGCCGCACCACGCAGCACGCAGAAAGAAGAAGGAGAGGAAGGAGGAGCCGGGAGGGTCGGCTAGTCGTCGAGCGGTTCGCCGTCGTCGTCGATGCCGTTGCGGGCCCGCCAGTCAGCGGCCCATGCCTCCCACAGGTCCCGATCGGACTCGGAGATTCGGGGTGGCATCGGGGGCGGGGGCACCGGCGGCCACTGCCGGCCCGCTGGCAGCGCGGGTGGAGGCGGGGGGTACCAGCCGCGTAGCGGCACCGTCGGGGGGTCCACCGGATCGACCTGGTCCGGCGGGTTCACCGAGCCCGGCCACGCGCCAGGACCCGCCGCAGAGGGCAGCGCTCCCGGAGGGGGCACCGCGCGCACGTCCGGCACCCAGCCGACCAGCGGACCCGCCGCTGATTCCTCCGGACCGCGTACCGCCACCGGCCGCAGCCCGCCGCCGTCGACCCGGGCTAGGTCCTGTGCCGGGCGCTGGCCGTAGACGGCCGCGACCTGGGCAATGTCGTCGTCGTCCTGCCACGCCGCCCGGACCAGCACCGGCGTCGGTTCGTCATCGGTCCGGACGTAGCCGGTGCCGGCCTGGTCCAGGCCGATCAGTTCGGCGTGTGCGCCGGCCGCCCAGGAGCCCCGGCCGAGAACCATGTCGACCTGCCCGGCCTCCGCCGTGCGCAGACACACCCGGGTAGGGATCAGGTCCCGCCAGACCGTGACGTCCTTGCGCGGGTCCTGCACCGCCGCGAGCACCACGAACCCCGGCGCCCGACCCTGCGTCAGCAGCAGCGGCAGCGATTCCGCGATCCGGCGCCGGACGTCGGCCGGACCGTAGGCCGTCACAAAGCCGAGTTCATCGACCAGGACCACGACCAGCGGGTCACCCGGTGTCGGCCGGTGGACGCGGGCGACGCCGCGTAGCTGGTCCTCCCGGCGCTGCATCCACGCTGCCGCGTCGTCGAGGAGATCGGCGATCGTGTCGGGGGTGTAGGCGAACCGGGCGAACAGCCGTGCGCCTCCGGCGAGTTCCATCCCGCCCTTCGGGTCACACGCCCAGATCTCGACCAGCCCGGCGCGGACCGCCGGAGCAAGCGCCCGCACGATCGCCCACAGCACCGAGCCCTTACCCGCCCCGGTAGCCCCGGCGATCAGCGCATGTGAGCCCTGGAGTGGCAGCAGCCACGGGCCGCCGTCTTCCCGAAGGCCGACCGGCACCGTCCGCAGATCGGCACCGCCGGTAGCCCGACCCGCCGGCCGCAGCCACGCCCGACACCGCGCCGCCGCTCCCGCCACCCAGACGCGCCACCGGTCGGTCAGGCCGCGCCACTGTTCGGCCAGGCCGCCGCCGTGTCGAGGCTCGGCGTTGCCATCCGGGAGCGGGTCCGGGGTGACCGTGGCCCGCAGTGGCTCCCGTAGCCGCACCGTGACCCGAGCCCGGCCCGCATGCGCCCGGTCGGGAGCGATCGCCACCCCGAGAGCCCCCAGCGCCGCACCGAGCGCCGGAACCGCCCGCTCGACATCGGCTACCGACTGCCCGGGACGGACCTGCACCGCCAGGACCACACCGGCCGCCGTACGCCGCACCCGACGCACCCGGGGCGTGCGCTCCCAGGAGACCATCAGGTTGCAGGCCCGGCACGCCGCCGCCCACCGCCGCCGCCACCGACCCCCCGCGAACCAGCCCACCAGGCCCCGCCGCGTCCACGGCACCACCAGCACCAGGCCGACCACGAACAGGAACCCGATCCGCCCGGCCCCCGGGCCGAACACGTCCGCCAGCCAGAAGAACCCGAACAGCGCGGCGAACTCCCGGCGCCAGTCCCACAGCCACCGGCCGACATAGCGCAGCAGCAGCGTCGGGACCGAGGGCCGTAGCGCCATCCGGTACCCGCGAAACGTCCGGCCCGCCCGGACCGACATCACGCGCACGACCACACACCCCTTTCGGATCGAGATCTTTGGCATCGGTAGACAGCGACGGGCGGCCAGCCCAGACCCCGAAGGACCCAGGCCGCCGCCCGCCGCATCGGTCAGTTCTTCGCCGCAGCCGGCGCAGCCGCCGGACCGGCGGTGACCGGCCGGATGTCCTGCGCGCTGAACGACACGCCGTGACGGCCGTTGATCTCCCAGGAACGCGCCTTGAGACCGACCACGGTCACCGGCTGCCCGATCGCCAGCCGGGGCGCCGCCGAGGCGGCGACCTTGATGCGCTCCGTCGAGGCACCCGCCCCGGCGATCGCGATCGTCACCTCCACCTCCCACTGCGGGACGCCGTCACGGTCCGCGCGCTGCGAACCGTCGAACATCGACCGCACCGGCTCACCCATCACCACCGCCGCCACAATCGCGGCAGGATCAACAGGGATCTCACGCATAACAGAAACTCTCTTTCGGTTGGAAACACCCCCGGCCAGCCGGCCAGAAGGGTCGTTTATGGGCAGGCAGCAGCCAGGCCCACCGTGCAGAAGGAAGGAAAGAAACCGGCGTCGTGCCGGTGGAAACGGTCGGCTAGCCGTGCAGGATGACGACCTTTTCGGGGGTCCCCGCTGTCGTGACGCCGACCATGTAGCCGAGGAACATCCCGACCGTGATCGCGGCGACGATGCCGCCGATCAGGACCAGGACCGCGACCCCGAGCAGCCGTTCCGAGGCCACCCGCGCCCGCTCATCCTGCGCAGACCAGCCAGCCTGCATACGCGGATCGTCCATCTAGCTTCGCCTCCAGACGACCGCGACCCACACCAGGCCCGCACCCACAGGTGCGGCCAGCAAAGGCGCGTCCCCGGAAAGCCCGGCCAGCGTCAGATACAGTCCGCAGACCCACAGAACCAGCGGCCAGAACCACGGCCGCCGATACGCGCGCCGCATACAACCTCCCCGTGGGGATACCGGGCGGGTATTTCCCGCTGTGCCGCTAACACTGCGCCTAACCACTGGCACAAAGCTGCACACCAACCCGGTAAATTCCTGGCATTTTCCTGGCACCAGACCGGCACCGCAGTGGCACCAGACCGGCACAGGAGTGGCACGAGACCGGCATCGGTGCAGGTCACGGCCACCAGGCCGCCGACCCTGCCGCAGCCCCACGAGATACCCCACTTAGGTGCCATCGGGGGCGCGGGAAGTTGGCCCGGAACCCCTGGACGCTGGCGGACGTCGGCGGACGCTGGCGGACGTCGGCGGACACGCCATCACGACCCCGGACAGAGCCGATAGCGCTCAAACGACTTGGATGATTGCTGTTTGACCAGCAATCTGGACGTATGGCGACGTTTCCCCCCGGACCGGGCACCGCACCGGACCGCGCGTCCGCCGCCCGACCCACGCCCGGCCACACCCGCACAGCCCGACGGCACGTAACGCAACCGATCGACCTGTCACAGCGACGACAGCAGCAAACGGAGGCAAACACGGTTATCCGACATCCACCCGGGGACGATGTGGACCGTTGCCCCGAATCCCCGCGAACGGGGCATCACACCAGGAAGGAGGAGACGGCAGGGGACAGCGGGGGCCGACCAACGGCCCCAGCCGGACCAGCCATGACCAGCGAGCCGCTCAACGTCGAGACCCTCACTGGCCAGCTACGCAACGCCATGCGCCACGGCGTCCGCGCGGCCAGCCTCGCAGCCCACGCCCCCACCCTGATCGACCTGCTCACCGCCGGCACCCCCGGCGGACGTGACGAACGCGCGGTCACCGCCGAGCAGATCATCCGGGCGGCCACCGAGCTGCTCGGCCCCGACGTCGGCACCGCCATGCGAATCATGCTCGGACTCGAAGCCGGAACCTGGCACGCCCGCATCGAGACCCGCCGCGAACGCGCCGCCGCCATCCTCGACATCACCCCCGGCGCGTTCCGCCGACCCCGCCACGAAACCACCTACCTACGTGAAGTCGCCTGGCAGATCTGGCAGGCCCAGCGCGACGACACCGACTAGCAGCCCAGCACCACCGCCAGACCGCACCCCGCGCACGACGGCGGGGGCACAGGCCCACAAGCCCATGCCCCCGCCCGGCGCCGTCCGTCAGGACAACAGAGCTTCCACCGCCTTCAGCAGCGCCGGGATATCCCCAGCGTCCGGACCCTGCACGGTCGGCAGCATCTTGTCCAAGCTCGGCACCGCAAACAGATAGACATACAGCCCTGCCCACCGCAGGCGCTCAGCCGCCTCCCGGGCACCCTCAGGCGAGGTGAACACACCCACACGCAGCCCGCCATCCGGCGCGCACAGCACGATCCACACCCCCTCAGCCGCAACGTCCGCCACCTGCCTCGCTCGGCCAGACCGGCGATCCCCGACGTGCGCCTGATCCATCTGGCCAGCGTCCGTGCTCATCGCACCCGCCCCACCAGGCCATAGATCGACACTTGCTCGTCGGTGTAGCGCTTCGCTATCGGGTACAGGTCCGGATCAGGGTCAGGCCGCCACCGATGCACCGGCACCAACCTAGGCTCGACGAGATCCACCCCGGCCGGGACGAGCGCCCCGACCTCCTCGGCGGTACGCGGCACAAAGACCATCCCGTGCTTCTGGTACACCTCCGCCACGGCACGACCGCCGTCAGCCAGGAAATCACCCGTCGCGTGACTCAGCGCCACCAGCGACCCCGACGCCAGCCCGCCCACCAACGCGGCCACGGCCTCCGCCACCTCCGCCCCGTCCGCGACGAACGGCAACACCCCCAGCACCGTCAGCCCGACCGGCCGCGCCAAATCCAGCCCGGCCCGCGCCGCTTCGGTCAGGATCTTCTGAGGGTCACGAACGTCGGCCTCCAGATAGGCCGTGGCCCCTTCCGGCACGCTCGTCAGCAACGCCCGCGCATGCAGCAACACCAACGGGTCCGGATCCACGTACAGCACCCGCGCCGTAGCCGTCACCGCCTGAACGACCTCATGCAGGTTCGGCGAGTCCGGCAGCCCCGTGCCGATGTCCACGAACTGACCGAGACCTTCGGCGGCCATCCAGCCCGCCACCCGGCGCATGAACGCCCGATGCTCCCGCGCGGCCGTCACGACATCCGGCGTCACCTGGTACAACGCCTCCGCCAGCTCCCGATCCGCCGCGTAGTAGTCCTTGCGTCCCAGCAAGTAGTTGTACAGCCGCGCTGAATGCGCCACATCAGAGCGAAGCGTCGGAGGACAGACAGGTGCGTCCTCCCACGCACTCCACCCGCTCGCCATGCCCGACAAGCCCGCCACACCCCCACGGGCCGCCCGGGTCACCGCGGCCCCTCCGTCCGCGCCATGACCGGCGCCACCGGCCCGCCGCCGTCGAGCTGTCTCGGTTGTTCCCAGCTATAAAGCGCCCGCAGACGATCCGCGACCCGCACCAGCACCGCCGGATCCGTGCTGAACTCCACCCGACCCGTAGGCGCCGGAGACCGCGCCGGCCCCGACCGGACCGGCAACGCCAGCCTCGGCCCGCTCGCAGTCCGCTGCCAGGGCACCGGGGCGCCGGGGAACTCCGCCCAGACGACCTTCCCCCCGGACCGCGCCCGGTACCACGACCACCGCCGGCTCAACGCCTCCACCAGGACCAGACCCCGACCGGCCTGCCCCTCGTCAGCGGCATACGTGACCCGTGGCGGTGTCGTCGCGTCGTGATCCCAGACCTCAACCATCACCAGGCCGTTGCTGGCCGACAGCCGCACCGCCATGAAATCCGCGTCCGGGCCGGACGCCGCCACGGCGTTGCTCGCCAACGCGCCCACGATCCAGTCCGCGACCTGCACCGCCCGGGGATTGACCGCCCAGCCGTGCAACGTCGCGACGGTGCGCGACCGGACCTCACCCACCGACGCCAGCACCGGCGCGAACCGAGCCACCGCGACCAACAGGCCGCTCTCGACCACCGGGCCACCCGTACAACCCGTCATCGCCGTCATCGCCGACCTGTCTCCTCCCCGCCGCTGGAAGAACCCCCGGGCCGGCGACCGCAGCCACCAGCCCGGGAAGCCCCGCCGGTCTGCTAGGCCCGATCCGCCAGCACCGTGAACCGGTCGAACTCGCCCCGCTTCACCGCGTTCAGGAAGACATCGAACTCCGCAGGCGAGAACGCCAGCAGCGCGTCCGGCACCGCCGAGTCACGCACCACGACACCGCCGGGCACGTCGGCCACCTCGACACACATCCCGCCCGCGCCGTTGCTCACCGCCGGATGCACCCAGTCACACCGGTCGACATGCAGACCACGGATGTCCGGCTTACGCCGCTGCTCATCGGTGTAAACCGCGTCCTCATGCATGTGCGTCTCCTCGCCGTGGTGGTGGTGCCGCCCGACCCGCGCCATGTGGGGGGAGAGACGCGGGCCGGACGGGTCCTGAAGCGCCGAACCGGCGGGCTTCCTCGCGCCCTGCCGTTTCCCGCGCACCGCCACTATCAGTCGCACGATCTGCCACTGTCGGTGACAAATCGGCGGACGCCGGATGACGAAAGGTGACAGACAAGCGATGACACTGTTTGTCACCCAGTCCGTCACTACCGGCACTATCGACGGCGTCAACGGTGACATCCCGCCCACCGTGCGCCACGATCAGACCCAGCGCAGCCGACCCCCGGAGAGTCCATGCCAAGCCGCGTGCCACGCACCCTGCTCGCCGTCCTCCTGGTCGAGCGCGGATGGACCGCCGAGAAGCTCTGCCGCGTCTTCGCACAGACCGCAGCCAGCCTGAAAGTCCGCACCACCGACGTCAGCCTCCGCCAGGCCCGACGCTGGATAGCCGCCGAGAACCACCCCCAGCCACCCGCCGCACGCGTCCTCGAACAAATCTTCGGGACACCCATCGATGAACTGCTAGCCCCGCCCGCTCTGGCGGTCCCACCGGCAGTCTCAGAGTCGCCGGCCGGCATCTACAGTGAGTTCAGACCGGAGGAGGAACCCACGGACCGACGTGACTTTCTTGGACTAGCCGCGCTGTCGCTGACGGCGGTGGATGTCCTGCAACGATCCCCCGCCGGCCGCGATGCGCTCACGATCGCCGATCTGGAGTCGGACATCGACGAAGTTGCGGGCGTGTACAGTCGCCTGCCGCCAGGCCAGGTCTTGCCGATCGTCGCCGCAGGTTGGGACACAACAAAGGCACTGCTGAGTCAGGAGGACGTAGGCACCTCCGATGAACGGCGCCTCACCCTACTTGCAGGCCAATTTTCTTATTTCATCGGACGCGTCGCGTTCGCTCAAGGCCGCTACCGCGAATCCCGCAGATTTACTGAAGCGTCCAACTACTATGCGCGCAAAATCGATGATCCAACGCTTCTCGCTAGCTTGGCGGCACTCCGCAGTTCCATCTCCTTTTACACGGGTCGCTACATTGACGCTGCCGAGTATGCCGGCCAGGGGCGCCTAGCTGCACCTCCATATATGATCGCCAGATTGGCTGCGTACGAGGCGCGAGGTTGGTCGGCAGTGAAGCGCATCGATCTTGCCGCTGATGCACTCACTGCGATGCGCGCCGCTATAGTAGATTCTCCCCATGTGGCAGGTTCTTCGCCTTTCACGCATGCCTCGGCCGACATGTTCGCCGCCGTTTGTTTCGTTCGCATCCGAGATGGCCAAGCGGCTGAACCCTACGCCCACGCCGCAGTTCAACGTCTCGCCGAGACTGGAAGCAACTATGAGGAACGCTGCCACGCTCTGTTGGCTCTGGCCAATTCGCACCTCCTGAGGGAACGTCCCGACCCGGCCGCAGCAGCAGCCGCAGGCACCAGGGCCGTAGACCTCCCACCTGGCCATGTCACATCGTCCGTGGCCGCCGCAGCAGGCCGCCTTTGGCGCCGCTTGGCTGATTGGCAGGATGATCCTGACATCGTTCGCTTTGGGCAACTCACGCAATCCGCGCGAAGCGCTCTCCCTCCGGGCGGATTCTCATGACGGTCGTCCTCGGTCCGCCGGACCAAGTGCCGCCTGTTCCCACTTTAGTTACGCCACGCCTCCTGTTAAGGTCCTGGACACCCGCAGACATCCCCGCGTATACCCAGATGGCACTCCACCCTGACATGTCACGGTATACATCGTCTCCTTCTGACGAAGGAGCTGTCTGGCGGATGTTCGCCTTTCAAATCGGACACTGGGCATTGCGCGGTTATGGAATGTGGATTGTCGAGGAGCGCGCAACCGGCCAGTTCTTAGGGCGAGCGGGACTTTATGAAGAGCACGGCTGGCCCGGCCTCGAAGTTGCCTGGACCATCCGCCGTGATCGTTGGGGCGAAGGATTTGCTACCGAGGGCGGCGCCGCAGCGCTCGAATATGCGTTCACTCAGCTTTCCCGGGATCGCGTAATCAGCATAATTCATCCGGACAATGTCGCGTCGAGCCGCGTCGCAGAGAAGCTTGGCCTAGCCGTCGCCCAGCGTACCGAAGTTCATGGTCGTGCTCGCAACGTCTGGGCCATCACCAGACCTGACCGCCAAGCTTCTTGAGACAGTGCCTGGACAGCCGAAGGCGCCGACGGAGCATCGACCGGAGCATGATCGCGTCGTAGATTTTCTTTTCAGTTTCAAGGCGCGCGGCCTCCGGCCGCGCGCAGGCAGGCAAGCAGGCACCATGGGCCTTGTCTGACGTCGTACCGGGACGGCATCGGGCGGGATGGCGCCGCGCAGCGCCGCACACGCCGCACACGGGCGGGGCCCGGCAGCCCCGCCACGCACGGGGGCCCGCCTCCCTCCGGTCGGCACCCCGCGCGCGTCGGGTCTGCCACCCACCCGGATGCGTCGGTGCGTCGGCGCGTCGCAACAGCCAGATGAGCCCAGGACCGCCGCAGAAACGGCCGCGGATACCAGCAGCACAGCCAGACCGAGGCGGAATGATCCGTGAGGACGCCCTGACGGGCGGGAAGACCCTGGGGGCTCTGCCCCCAGACCCCCGGCCAGCTTCCAAAGGGGGGAGGGGCCAGGACACCTCCGTGTGATCCCTTCAGAGGACCGGCGCCCAAGGGGTTACCGGAGGAACCCCGACCGCGCAAGACCCGCACGGCCAACGATCGGCGCAGGCAACGACGGCGGATCTTGCACGGCCGAGAACCCTCCGGTAAAGCGAAGCTCGCCGGCCCTCCGAAGGGATCACACTCGCCCCGAAGAATGAGAAGAAAAGAAACGCACAGGACCCGCGCCGAGCCGAAACCCCGGCGCCTGCCGGAAACCCGACGTCGCACGGCGATCGGCGGCATTGCCCGGGGCAGCGTGGCAGCGCCGAGCCAGGCCCGGGAACGTCGACGGCCGGTAGCTCCCACCTGGGAGGACTACCGGCCGCCGGGTCGTGGCCGTCCGCCTGGACTACGACCCGCAGGAGCACCGGCCGTGTCGCGCGTCGCGGACCAGCTCTCCCAGCGCGACGACCGCCGGGGGTGGGACCAGCCGCACCATGGTCATGATCAGCGCGCCCGCAGCGTCGTCCCGCGCCGCGCGCAGCAATTCCGACACGGCCAGGTCGAACGGGGTCAGGCCGTGATCTGGACCCGTCGCCGGGCCGAGTTCCGGCACCCAGCGTTCCGTCGCGGCCGGGGGCACGGTCGCCGCCTCTGTCGGAGCATCCGAGCCGTCCGGACCAGGCGAGGGCACCGCGACCGGCGGGAGGTTACGGAACCACAGCGCCACACCCGCGCCGGCCCGGTCGATCACCACCGCGTCCGCGAGTACCGACGCGGGCAACCCCGCCATCCCGGTAGCGACCTCCGCCGACGTGGCACCACAGCGCGCCGTCAGCACATGCCAGCCGTCCTCACCCCACGACGTCTCCACCCGACGCCACCCCGGCCACTCACCCGCCCCGCTCACCGCGCCACCGCCGCACCCGCGCTGATCAGCGAGTCCACCAGAGCCAGCCCGATCGGGTCCCCGGTGTCGATACCCGCATCGTCGATCAGCAGCCGGACCCCAGCGCGGCGCAGCAGGCGAAGCACCTGGATCTTTCCGGCCTCCGTCGCCGACAGCCGATCCCACGTGTCGACCACGACCACCTCATACCGGCCCCGCTGCACCAGCCCGATCACCGAATCCCAGGCCCGGAACCCGTCGCCGATCTGACCGACCGAACCACCCGCCGACCAGCCACGCGCCTTGCAGGCCGCCATGAACGCTGCGTGCTGGCCGGGTACCTCCGCAGCCGAGCCCGACGCCTGCCGGGTGAACAGCACCGCCCGCACCGGGAACGCCCGGTAGTCCGCCGCCGTCGGCAGGTTCCCCGCGATGATCGCAACCTTCTCAGCGATCGACAGCTCACGCTCACCGTCGACCACCCCGTGTGGGAGAATCCCCATGGGTCCACTCCTTGTGTGTGCAAGGTTTGGGTCAAGGCCCGGGATTGGTGTTACCAGCACCGTCCCGGGCCGCCTTATTGAGTTTTCGTTACGCCCTAATTGTAGGCGATCCCGCCGGTAAATGCAGCCGAATGGCAGAATCCCGAGCAGAGGTATTCCCGGCAAGATCAACGGAAATCCCCATAAGGACCCCTGAAATCGCCGTAGACAACATCAACTATCCGGCCACATTCCCATACCAGAATTAACGATCATCGGGTTTCGGGAATCGGCCCAGCCATCCGAAAAGCACGGCCGGGGGTCAGTTCGAGAGCAAGGCCACCAGGATCACGACACCGGCCGTCCCGCCCGACGAGCCGCCCAGCGCCACCAGCTCAACCGGCCGGGTACGATCGCGGGCCGCTCGCCACGACCGCACCCGAGCCCAACGCCCACCAAGACCACGCCCACTGCGACCAGCCAAGGCAACAGCCCCGCCACGACGACAACGGGAGCCAGCCCGAAGGCCGCTCCCGAGATGCTTGCTCCAGTTAGCGCAGGTCAAGGCACTGCTACTACGCACTACTTGCATAGGCGGTGCCGTCCCAGTCACATAGCGATGTGAGCAGTGCCCGGACCGCCAGAGCCCCGGCACCTCGCCCGCAACCGTGAAGATCGCTTTGCGGGTGAGGCCTCAACCGATGGATACCAAGTGACCGGTGTCACATTCGTCATTTGAGTAATTTCGGTTCCTTGCCCCAACGCGAGAAATCCCAATCACTCAAGAAACAGCGCGCAAGCGGTCCGAGCGACAAGCGGCTAGACCCCGTCCAGGTCCGTCAGGGCGGCTTTCGCCCTGATCGTGTCGGGGTGGTCCTCGCCCAGGATCCGCCGCCGCCGGGCGAGCACATCCTCTTCCAGGGAGCGCGCAGCCGGAAAGTCCCCCAGGCTGTGCAGGGTGATCGCGAGGTTGCCCG
>Ga0068859_100000429_pt1 | contig 42078 bp, 73 predicted proteins | sample KBSSwiS22_FD_66585 | JGI IMG/M metagenome (GOLD analysis project Ga0068859, IMG submission 66585) | Switchgrass rhizosphere microbial communities from Kellogg Biological Station, Michigan, USA - KBS Switchgrass S2-2 | ecosystem: Host-associated > Plants > Roots > Rhizosphere > Soil ... | reverse complement strand
TCTCATGGGCGATAGCATTCTTACGGGCAGTATCGTAGGACTGATAGCCGGTCTGCGCTGTGCCGAACCCATACGAAGCGTTATACTTCGGTTTATTAATAGGCTGACTTGGCGGAGCCGGACTAATCAGATGCGATTCAGTTGAGACAATCTTTTTCTCCGGGGATTCAACCGTTACCTCGGTCGAACCACCCATATGTGGAGCATCGCTTGTGGTAGTTGGTGTTGGTACCTGAGTAGGAACACTTGGATTAGTATGAAGCGGCGGAGTATATTCCTGACCACCATAGGTGCTGGCAGTCTCGGCAATATTGGGATTACTGCCGCCATAGAGTAGCGGAGAGTTCAGGTGGTGTAATTCATCGTACATAGCAGTTGAAGATTATGAATGTAGGATAAACGGCTTTCGGCAAACAAATAATTCATTTCTTCTTAGCTCGCACTTTCTCTTTCTTCGGATGTGCCAAATCCCATTGCTTCTGGCGTTCGGCATCGACATAAGCGCCACCACAACTTAGGCAGACATATAATGGCTTAAGCCAGAAGCCATCGGCATCTTTATTGACTCGGGGTTTACAGATGCACTCGCTACCGCCGGGGAGTATTTAATTGGGTAAAAAGATTTTGCCTTTGCTCTTCTCATGCCAGGGAGAGCCTTCGATCTCAGGATCGATCAGCTTTGCCCAATAGGGAGCCGGACGCTCCGCTTGATTCTGCTTATCGAGCTCATGCTTATAGGTCGGCAAGTTCTGAGGCTTCATCAGCTCCATGCGAATGCGTTCGAACTGACCGGCTAACGGCTGATTCTCGGCCACTAATTCCTGCATCCGTTCTCGGTAGATCGTATCGGTGATAATGCCTTTGCCTTGATTATAATCATCGATGATCACTTGGCGTTTAGCGTTGAACGTTCTGATCCAATCGCCATTATCCTGCACAAAGGCATTCCAGGCTTTGTTGGCAGCGACAAGCGATTCAGGGATGTTGCGTTTTAGGGGCATAAGATTACGGCAATTGTTGTGGCTGCCACGCAAGAGATTGAGGATAAGTCAATTCCTTTGGAGGCATCATAAATAACCAAGACTGTCCGGTCAACCCTGCATTAATAAGATGACACCGGGCATAGCAAAGATTCATAATAATCTTACCGGGAAATTTCTCTCGCATTTTCTTATAATAACGATTAACCGATTGCTCCCAGACAAAGGTTGCCATCTTATAGCGATCCTCATTAAGAATTGGTGCCATCATATCAATGCTTCTGATACGTGCCTTCAACATTCTGGGCTTGGCGCTTAGCAGTACGATCGAGTTTCGCCTGTAGCGCAGAGCGCAAGTGCATTAACGTCACTTCGTTTTCCTCACAAGGCACCGTTGTCTGAAAATACTCCGTGCGATGAATTAAGACTTCCAGTAATTGTTCATCGGTGATGCCGGGCTTATAGTTGCCATTTTTATCGAGATGAATAAAATTTAGCGTATCATAATATCGCTCCTGATCACTCCGCACGGGAGCATCGGCGTCAAACTTATAGGGAATAAAATACTCATGAGTGTCATCCGATACTGCCACCTGAGTATTTGGCACTTGAGTAAAACCATCAATGTGCATGTGCTCGTATTTTAGATTTTTCATATTGAAGAATAGTTTTGTTTTCATAAAATATACCCATCCCTATCCGGTTGCCCATGAATAAACTTCGTTTTACTCTTGCCATCGGCAGAAGGCGTATGCACGATCTCAAAGTGATACGGGTGTGGACCACGTCCCATTATATCAAGTCGTAGTTCAGGACGCAATAATATCTGCTTCGGATCAAGCTCCAGTAAGTGAGCATTATATTCATCTTCAAGCGTTCTCAAACTCATTGCACAATCAAACTCCCTTCTGTTTTCGGTATCACCTTTAGTATGGCAAAGCTCTTACCCGTCGCTTCGCTCGAGATAAACTCAGTGCTAAACCCATTGGTCGTGGCTGCCAGTACATCAAGATCAGCCATATCAAACGTCATTACACCACCGTTAGCTTCGATGATAGCCGTTAATGCCAGATGAGCAATAACCGCCAAGTGATCGGCAGCAGGATCTTTAATGGGCTTGATGGGGGAGAGATTCATAGATTACGAGTGATATCAACCGTATAAAATGCACCACGAAACGGAAGATTCGTATGTATAGCCCCATTGGACACCGAGTGTTTAAAATCATCAAGCACTCCGTAGATGAAATTAACCCATTCATCTATTTCTTTAGCTTCATTGCCAGAAGGCCAATTGCCACCACCAACCATATCAAGTGATCTCGCCATCTTCTCCTTAGCAGCAAGCAAGACCTTATCCTCAACGTCCGGAGGCATTATATCCGATATATCAGAAGACCATTGCAATACCTGATCGACATCAAGCATAATCCTTGAAGCCGATAGCCCAGGATTATGCCTCATCATCTCCAAAAACAACTCCAGTCTCTTATCCATAATTCGCAAGCATAAGATTAATCTACAAATATACGAAATAATCCCAGAATCTCCAAATAAGAGACTACAAGACGCAATCCCGTGATACTGCAAGCTATTCCTATTGGCACAATAAGGTACCAATGAAATTGGAATCTGAGATCGTAGATCAAGACATGGGATAGGTCAAGGTCAATTACAGGATGTGCATATACATGGGCATAGACTATCGATAATAAGACAAGGATAGAATCGATATTACTGGAGGGAATATGTATGGCTGGAGACTATAGTGATTAGAATCTCCATACCCCCATTCTTAATCAGGTACTGGGGGTTGAATTATAGAATGGGACCCTAAAAACTCAATTCTGAGACTTTACATAATATACGTATGAACACTGTATGGTTTAAGTGATTGATTTATATAGGGAGATTGATTTAAGTCTGTTTAATTCTATATACTGAGAAAGATATATCTATGGTAAACTACATATAAACTGTGGCTATTGATATTATTATAGTAACTTGTATAAATCGGAACAAACGGCTAAAATGGGCTGTTTTATTAACATATTCTCCCCATTCCCTATCCTAAGCCTTGTATATTTCGGAACAAACCCTTGTCTTACCTTACTTTCTTAGCTTTAAGCCTGTTATTCCTTTACTAATTAAGCCAGTCTTTGCTTTTAGCCTTATTATCTATGCTTCGCATTGGTATTTGGCTTATTCTATCCTGATCTAAGTCAGTATTTGGGTTTTGTCTTATCCCTGATTATTGCCATTGTCTGTGGATAACTTGGTTTTTATCTTATCTTGGCTTAATCTAAGGCTATTACAGACCTTTGTTTTATTTTAGGCTTACCTTACTATTGGTATATTCTGCTGTTAAGACTGTTTATTCATTGCTATATACAGGTAATGACAGGTAACCATTCTATAGGATAGGTAACGATAGCATACTGTGTATAACCTACAGGTTACTGTGGTTGCTATTATATAATATAGAAAAAGAGACGGGAGCGACTTGAAAACTATACAGGTACGATCTTAGGACTGGTATCTGTACTGCCTTAATACAGGCACTTATCTGTTCCAGGCAGTTTGTGACGGCGAGTTCGTGAGGGCATCACCTCAGTGGCTATGGTTTGGAGCTTATTCGCTGTATGGTGATGGTTGTGTGTAAATTCGTTTCTTTGAAAAACCTTGTAATCCTCTTTGGGCATCGTTAGCGGCTTGTTCTATGATCTTGCCCATTCTGGCATACCTGGGATGATGCCGATCAATAACCTCATCCTGTGGAGTTATAGGACTTGTTAAAGGGCGCCCAGGCATCATACCGTAAAACTCTTTGAAATCGTTTTTACCTTCTGGGGTTAAACTATCAAAATAACCCTTGTAATCACTTGGGCCGTGGCTTTCCCCTACTCCCAGCAACTGCCGAAGCTCCCGGACTTCCTTGGCCAGGGCTTCGATCGCTTGTAATATGGCTTGAGTATCGGTCATTTATCTGTTATTAGCAACTCAACCCCGTAGAAAGAACACGAATCGATCAACCCACTCCCTATAACGGTAGCTCTTGGAGTTGCTCCACCTTCAATGACAGCATTGATCATCACGGTATCACTACCAGCTAACCTCAGAAGCAACCAATTACGGATCTTTAAGAGCATATTATCCTATTCGGGCTATTGGCCGCCAGTCATTAACCCACACGTAGCTACCGGCGGCCATTCCCTGTTTTCTTTTCAATGATGCAACACAAATTAAAACCTTCCCTATGCTTTTCCCGGTATCGATCCGCTACTACCATCTAAGGGAGCGTTTCAAGCCAATACTTTACACAGGGCGGGTATCTATCACCTGATGTGCAGATGATACTGAAAAAGAGGGACGCGACTCCCATTTTATCAAAACCCGTAAAATCAAAAAGCCGCTTTCCCTACTCCTGGGCTACAGTCTTGCGACTGTAAGGGCTGAGCAAAGAGAATGCCCCGAGCCCATGAGTAGTTAAAACGGCTTGAATCTCTTTGCAGTACAAATATAATACATTCTCTGAGCACTTCCATCAAAAGCATAAAAAAGCCCGTTCACGAATGAACAGGCTTACCATACGGGCGGGAGGCCAATAGCTTTTGTACTTTACCTTATTCCACAATCTATAATTCTGTTCCAGTAGCAGTAAACGCTTTTGCCCGTCGTTCGGCTTCTGCCGTGATCCGGCGACGGATTTCGTCGACAACATATTGACACTCTGCGACCTGGCCAAATAAATGTTCAGGAACAGCAGTTATACCCTTTTCTGCTCGCATAGCTTCCACATCTTTAAGATGATCGGCTATTCTTGATTCCACCCACTCCAATATACTCTCCGCGCTGGTTTCGCTCTTGGCTTGTGGATAGGGATTAATGGGATTAGGCATTGCTTGTTTTTACCTTGGTTAGTTTATGCTGTTTGATGTATCGCTGTAGAGTACGACGGGAGAAGCCCATTCCCTCGGCTGCATGGGTTACGTTGCCGTTGTGTAAAGCTAATATAGCGGTCACAGCTATACGCATGACAGCCTTTTCATAATCGGCGAACGGCATCGATATAGCCGCCTCTACTAATGCCGATTCAATCGAAGCGGGAAACTTGAATTCTACTGGTTTTGCTTTCTTCGTCATATACTTTATTGCTATACAAGAAGTGCGCCAAATCTGTTCCAGTCCATATACTGTAAGCCCGAATAGCCACTGTATCAAAAATGACGCACGGCTGTATCTATTTTGTCGCAGTTACTATACAGGGAGTGTCCTAAATAAAATCATGCCAAAGAGAAAATAACCCAATGGGGATGATTATCTACTTTAGAAACGTTATTTCATTTATGGCATAACGATTGCAGTAGCTTATATTATAAAGTATAAGCACCTACTGCAATGACCCAACAACCGCTTACCTTCGACTACATCAACAGGATCGCCCACGATGACAAACTTTGCCGTGAGTTATTAGAACAAATCCTTTGGGGTGATGACCCGGTTTGCCCGTTCTGTGGTAGTCTCAGCAACCACTTGATGCAAAAGCGCCCGTGGGCTAAGTCCTCAGCTCGCGCTGGTGCTCGTCGCTGTGAGGATTGCGGAAAGCAATTTACCGTTACTGTAGGCACGATCTTTCACGGGAGCCACCTGCCAATTGGGAAATGGTTACAGATATTCGTATTGCTCTGTAGCAGCAAAAAGGGCATGAGTGCCCATCAGATACACCGCTTACTCGGTATTACCTATAAGAGCGCATGGTTTGCCGTACATAGATTACGCTTTGCATTGCAGGATGTAATCAGTTTTAGCCGCTTAAAAGGTGCGGTAGAGGTCGATGAGGCTTTCTTAGGCGGTGTCCGTAAAGGTGGATTAGGACGCATTCCCGGACCAAAACAAGCCATCATAGCACTGGTTCAACGTGGAGGCGGAGTTCATACCGTACCGATCGAAGACCTGACCGCTAAGACCCTCCAGAAGATTATTAAAGAAAACGTCGATGCTGATAGCATCATCTTAACCGATACCGCAGGGGCTTACAATGGAATCGGATATTATTTCAAAGGTGGACATAAGAGTGTAAACCACAGTCTTGGTGAGTTCGCTCGTGGGATGGTATCGACCAACACCGTAGAGGGCTTTTTCAGCCTATTAAAACGCGGAGTTATTGGAGTCTATCATCATATCAGCAAAGAGCATTTAGCTCTCTATCTGGCAGAGTTCAGTTTTAGGTATAACAGCCGCAAAATGGACGACGGAGGGCGCACAATCTTAGCCCTTAAAGGAGTAGAGGGAAAACGGTTGCTTTATAAAGAGCATGTAGGAGGGCAACGGTAATGAAAGCTACCCGTAACCTGCAAATTTTAAAGGGATTTAATGCGTTGCTTCCAATTGCTGTATTATGGCTTTTTATAATATTTCCGGAGGAAATGGAAAACGTGAAAATCTTTGGTATCGAAACAGGCATTTGGGCAATTGGGATAGCGCTATTTAGTTTAGCCATCTCCCTGTTTACCTTTCTAAGGTCAGTTTTTAAAGACCGAAAAGACAACAATCCCAAAGTAGACATAACTATCGGTTTGGATGAAAGAAAAGAATGGGTTATTATAGCTCATTATCTCGATGGGTTGCTTCCAGTCACTTTTAAACGTGCTATATTATTATATAAAAATAAAGGACTCCACCCTCTCCCGGAAGTTAGCTATAATTTGAAATCTATTTCGAGATCTGACCACGAAATTATATATAGAATCAAAGAAAGCCCAGTTCCTAACGACCAGATAGTCTCCGTTGCTTTAATCGATCTACTAAATAAAGTTTATTATGGTAGAGGTTTCCCCAAGAGCCACAAGGCGACATTTTTTAAAATGATACCTTTTCGCGCCAAACAAATAGGTAAAAGAATCTTACCTTGGTAAGCGGGGTTTCAAATTCCTATGAAGAAGACAACCAAACAACGTCCGGCAGAAAAGCCGTTTTCATTGCATCCGCTTACACCGGAGCAAGCTATTCGATTACTGGCCAGACCGCCGAAAGAACAACCTGAGAAAAAGACAAAGAAAAAGCCCCGTTGAATTAGCGTTCGATACGGAGCCTTTAAAATACACCTGCTATAGCATTTTAACCAACTTTAAAATGCTTATGCCAGTTCCGAATTCAATCGAAGAGGTTTTTAAGTTTGATTCAGAAAAAGAATTAAACGAGCATCTCGCCAAATACGACCATGTACTTTTAGCCGTGCAGACACGCACGGAATACATTGTGGGAAGGGCACACGTTAGACTTATTCCCGAACCAGCCCCATCAGAATATGAATCCGAGAGTCCGGCTCCTTAGGATTTTCACTATAATTGACCGTCCAAGTGCCAATTAAGAGAAAACCTTTCGTAGTCCATTCTTTTATGAATTTCTCGGCTTCGTGGGCATCTTTGAAAATCTGCCCGTGAGCATCCTCTAAATAAAGAGGTTCATTGTTTACCGCGACGTGATAGATATTTTCCATATCTCTAAAAACAATAATTCGACATCAAAACGTTTGCCAAAGATATAATTACCCCAATGGGTCATATTTGGCACTGTGACACGTTTGGCATATCGTTTGTATCTATCTAATTCAGTTCACAAGTTCATTAAAAACCAACAGTCCAATAAACAGGGGTTTGGGGCACTACACTGAGCACCGTAACGCAATACGGTTCAAGCGATGACGTGACGAGTGATTCTCCTGCAAAGCGGCCGGACAAGGGCAACCGCTTCGATACTAAAGGCATTCAGATTGTATGCTTGTTGCTCGAAAGGCAATAGAAGCAAAGCATCCATAGAATGACTTTATAACAAAAACTTTCCCCGTCCTTGCGACGGGATGACAAGCGCAGTTCTCCGGTATCTGCTTAGAATAAAAACCGGATAATTTTTTCTTTCAGAAAGGCAATCGATGAAAGATTTCAGCGTGTCAATCAAATCAAAAAAAGAGCTAATAATACACTTCTTTCTTATTAGCTGTATTTGTGGCAAGTTCCACGAATACGATGTATTTCGCAAAGGCAATCACATCATTTATGTACTATCGGAGAATTGATCATGTTACCCGTCGCCATTGTCAGAAAACAAGTTCTTGGCTTTTACGCCGTGGATCGTCAAACAGCCAGCCAAGCCGCTGAACGTCTTGCTAAGGTTGCCGACGATGTGGCCGAACTGTCAATGAGTCGTGTGGCTGGCTGCATTGTGGCTCTGTGGCGTCACCGTCCTGGTTCTGGCTATGAGAAGCGTTTACAAGCCCGTAGCGGGCAATACTACGGCAATGCCTACCAAGATACCAAAGACGAAGTAAACGACGGCCTACGGGCTAAATTACAGACTTTACGAGTGAAGTAGAAAGGGAATTGATATGAAATACGCTTTTGCCGATCGTGCCTTTACTTCCAGGTTATATATCATTGCTCGCAAGCCAGGAGAAAGCCGGAAAGATTATCTCATCCGGTTCCTCTATGAAATTCGAGGCTATGGCAACGGAGTGATCTATACGATAAAAGGTAATAAACCAACTCGCAGATTTTTCACTATCGGAGAAACCGAGACTTGGAAACTCATCAACAGAATTAAAAAGAGTTTATAGATTTTTCATAATAGGGAAAGGGCAGAACAATGAGTAAGGGAATAGAAAACAAAGTATTATCCTATGAACCAAAGGATAAAATTAACATCAAGCACCGCAAAGAAAACAAGTTTGAGGAAGAATACGCCGTAATCGCCAAAGATAAGATTTACGGAGAATCGACCGCTATAACCTTACGGTTATATTATGCCGGACAAACTTCCTATGCTTGTCTGTGGATCCGTTCGGTATCGGATAAGTCCGGCACTGGCTATAAATTTACTTCTGCCAGTGGCTCAGGTACAGCCGGAGGATATGGATATCATAAAGCCAGTGTCGCTACAGAAGAAGCATTAACCAACGCAGGGGTAACACTCGAAAAGATGATTGGAGGCGTTGGGGATTCTGCTATCGTCGGAGCGTTGGAAGCACTGGCAAAATATATGAAATTGGGGAAGGTATTTATTCACCACGCCCACGCATAAACTGTTCGCCCCTACTCGCTCCCGCATTACTCCGGTTTACCGGCTATGATGCGGGAGATTATTTTTTCATCTTTAATTTTGTACGATTATGGAAAAGATAATTTGGATTCTACAGTTTGACCCCGACAACGACGACAGCGGTTTAGGTGCTACCGTTGCTGTATTTGAAGATAGAGACAAAGCGGGTAAGTTCGCTAAAGAGCAGTTCCGTTTTCTCAACCTCAATGACGACGATCAAGACGAAGGCTTAGCCGTTGGAGTTGATGGAGAATTGTTTGAATTGGACGAGGACGAAGAAGGCCCGACGGGCAGAGTGCAGATTTATTCTTCTTTCCTTAGATAGGGCAACAGGATTCGAACCTGTCGTGCACTGTTGCACCTCAGCCAAAAGCCGATACGCCCAACGTCTTGCCCCATAATAGTTGGAACACTCATTCACTAAAATTTATTACGATCATGAGCGCAACAATTGATTTTGGATTTCACGGTGCCTCTACTATTATTCGCCATCAGGGCGTAATTAGTTTTGGCACTGAAAACGTTAGTTTTTACATCGATCAATTCCCAAGTGGAAACCTATATCTTTCATTCGAAAACGAAGAATCCGAGCACTTTGGAGATATGGAAGGAATCGACACCGATGCTTACGGGTTCGACAGCCCCGAGGCAGTAAGAACGTTTCTTATAAAGGAATTTACGGAACAAAAACCAAAACTCGAAAAACAAGACGATTATCTTTTCGATGAAGATTCCTATGATGAAGACGGCGAACTTAAAGACGCAGTTACCGAGGCAGTTAAAAAAATGTAAACCGGTAAAAGTGCAAATTACCAACCGCACCACTACCAATTCCCGACAGTATAAACTATCGGTTTCCCGCAAGGGGTATAAATGCTCGTGGTGTTTGCCAGGTCAGGGTTGCAATAAAAACCCACGTTGGCAAATAAAGCACGGTCAACAAAAACCGTTCAAACGTTGGAGCCGTAACGCTCACAAGCCTATCAGAAGGACATTGAATAATAAGGAGAAACAATATGACTGTATCTGAATTAATCGAAAAACTCAAAAAGTATGACGGTGAAAAGGAAGTCTATTTCTGCAAAGACATGAATGCAGAAACAGAAGAAATCCCCATCAACCATGTTGCCAGTGCTTTCCGTGGTGATAAATTGTTTTTATTCAACGAGGAATAATTATGGATATTATGAACGTGGTAATTTTGACCCCAGAGGATGTTCTGTTTCATCGACAAAACACCGTCAGAGATTTGGCTAATGTTGCCGTAGGTTTGGGTTATTTTGATGTTGAAGACTATCAGCAATTACGCGTAGCCATCGAATCAACAGTGACCCGTGAGGCATTGGATCAAATAGAAAGGCGACTGATTGAGTGCCTGTATCATTATCCCGAAGCCATGAAAAAGATAGGAGTTTAATATGACCTACTTCCAACTATACGCCCGCTTTCAGCGGCTTGTGGATAATCTCGGATATAATGCCGCTTGTGCTTCGGATGAATACAAATCCTTTGCTCATGAACTAAACGCGGCTTATCTCCGAGAAGACTGGGACAGCCGCCGCAAAGAATGGCTAAAGAAACGCCGGCAGTTGTTTCGTGAGTTGCATCAGGTAGAGACTGGATTTCCGACGGGATTGTTTGCTTAATAGAAAGCGCATAATATGAACCCTAAACATAAAGACAGTTTCAAGGGCTTTTACCACTTAGCAGAATCTCACTACGCCGAGGCCTGTTTAAAGGGTATGGAATACGTTGACGAAATCATGTTCGGTATGTATCATCCAGATGGCGGGACAACCGGAGAGCTGTGCATGAGGTGGTACAACATCGGCAACGATCCGCCATCGGCACGATTAGAATGTTTTTATGATTCGTTTACAGCATTGGGAGAAGTGCAGGGAGTTTTAAGCCAGCTATACGACCGAGACGATAAGCCAGTAACTCCGCAGGACTTCAAAGATATTTTATTAAGCCGAGGATTCAAAGACCTCACCAAAAGGAAATAATATGAACCAGCCGCTCCAATCCCTACCGAAACCAGATCCACAGCAAGTCCCCGCCTGGTTTTCCTATCGTTGCACCGGCTTCGATTTCGGCTGTGCCGAGGATGTCCAGCAATGGATTGATGAGCACCTGGTACTTGCTAAAGTTACCCAGCGGATCGATGAAGCCGGACTACATATCACCGAGATCGAACCGAATCAATTTCCGCATAAGCTGCACTTAATATGACCATTCCAAGATATGATTTAGAAGGACTCGACGGCGGAGCATTAGGTGAAGCCGTGGGTCAATCTATCAACCAACTATCCCAAGCCATAGCCGCCACAACCTCATTCAGCTTAAACCAGAAGCCGCTGCGAGTCGGTGAACTATGGGCAAGCCGTTGGCAATGGCAGGCCAAGTATAAAAGCTATAAGCAGGACATTCGCTGCCCACAGGCAGGATTTGAGACTGTGGAGGAGGCACTTGCTGATTTCATTCAGCAAAGCCAACTGCTAATTAGCAGCCAGCCTCAGTAATCGTTTTAATCGTTTTGTAAATCATTTTAGGAGAAAGGATTGCTATGCTCGATACCTTAGAAATTGAATGCCTGATACAATCTCTACAGGACTATCAGGAAGCCTGTAGAACGCTCCATAAAGCCCAGCAGAACTTCGAATACTCAGTTGCCTACTGGACGAGAGATGAGCGAGACGAAGTGAGCAGATGCGCTCAGGACTTCTCTGAGAGACTGGAGAAGATCATTATTGACCGGATAGATATTTATCTTCAACAAAAACCAACACCATGACCCGCCACGCCGATCGAATCAAAGCACTATTGCGCCTGCTGCGCAGTAATCCGGGCGAAGCCGGATTTATTAGGATGATGATAGCGATAGAACTGGAGGCAATGAAGAAATGAGTAAAGAATCTTATACTGTAAAAGAAATCGATGCGTTGAGATCGGCAGTTAAAATGAGATGGCTCTTTGGCTCTACTTATATTTCTCCCAGAAAAGCACAGCAAACAGAATTAAATAGCCGCTGTTTCCGAGAAGAAGAATTGGAAAAAGCCACCGAGGAGCAACTCCGAACCTATATGCTCAACGGCATCACAGCCGAGGATATTTACGAAGAAGACAAGCCCAAGCCGGAAGATCAACCATAATTTTCCGGAAACTCCACGCGCTGATCTGGCGTTTCTGATTTCGCTGGCGTAGTAAACCAGTCATAGAGTAAGTCGTAGTATACAACCTAAAGCATTTTCAGCCCAATTTTATCACAGGGGCATAGAGGGATTCTTACTACGACTTTATTCCCTGACCGGCTTACTCCCGGTGCCCTGTTGATAGAATTGGGCTTTCTGTTTGTTGTAAATGATTTTGCGTTACCAGTATTGTTAGCAGTGATCCTGCAACGGGCTTTCTGGGGTGGAGACATTTTGGGGAGTTAGTTGGAATTGGAGTTCGAGTCTCCTACTGGTAATGCAAAATCATTCCCGCCAGAGATAATATTCTATCCGGCTACGTTCGACACCGTTTCAGGTCGTTAGGCTTTTGGCAGTGATCTGTTCCTCAAAAGCGCAAAAGAATGGAAAGTTAGTATCGAGGTACGGAATGGGCAACTGTGAATATCCCGTCATAACCCATTGTAATGCGTAGCCCTTCAGTAAGGCGAATTCCGTATTATCTGATTAAAATAAATCCCTCTTGTTCTGATTCTTTATTAAGAATCTCCTTTTACTCTAAAAGGCAACGAGGGTCAGAGGAGTCAGAGTTCTTGATGCAAGGCCTAACCACTACGTAGTAGTATTACGCAGAGGAATACAGGGGTGTAGAGTGACCAAATATAACCAAACTATCATAAACGGACAACGACGAAGGCAATTGCCGCCATACCTGCTCAGATTGCAGGACGACGGTTACGATATCGTCTTTCTTACCAAGAATCAAGTTAGAATATGCGGCGTCTTGGATATCTTTTTAACATCTCGAAAATTCCATGATCTAAAACGCAATCAGCGAGGCTATATTGAATGCTCACTGGAGAAATTTGTAACTGAACGAATAGAATGGTAATCGATCCAAAGGAAAAGCAAATCCGCAACGCCAAATTCAGGGATAGGATGATAAAAGAACCTACCGCTGCCGAGGCTAAGATGGCAAGGATCCTCAAGAGCCTTGGTATTTGGTTTGTTCAACAAAAAGGATTCTACAAAGGCGACTTCCACTGTATTGTTGATTTCTATATTCCTAAACCGGCATATTTAGCCATTGAGATCGACGGAGGCTATCACAATACACCAGGGCAACAACGTGCCGATGAACGCAAAGAAGCGTATCTGGCAAGCCGTAAGATCAAAGTATTACGGTTAACGAATGATGAAGTCTTTGATGAGACTGAGTTAGTTGTTGCTAAGATAAAAGTATTTACAAACCCCAAGGAATTCAAAGCGCTTATTTCAAACCAATCCAAAATGTTTTAACCCCCGGTGCGCCCGATGTGGACGTTCCGTGGTAATTGAATAATTAATCCAGAATATGCCAGAATTCAAACTGCATTTCAACAATAACGCCAAGCCAGCAAAAATAGAATTTGATGGTGTTAGATATGATCTTATCCCAGAACAACCCCCAGCCCCTCCCAAGCCAACGATGCGACGGTTGACTAAGGAGGATGTGCCGGAGTTGGAGAAAGATTTAGCCGAGACTGATGAATATATCAGAACCAGAACCGAAGGCAAACATCCGGCAAGGATTGCATTGCTTAGACGCACCAGAGCCGAGTTGTTTCTTTGTATCGAATGCCTTAATTTGGGAGGGGACGTGTTCTCGAAACCACGGGGCGAATACTGGACTCCTAACTTTAGCAGAGGCAAAAATGTATTCGTTGCGGAAAGTTGGACCGTTAATTCAACTGCCGGTGACTTTTTCTTTAGAGAAAGAATTGATCTAAATAAATTTATGGAGAATCCGTTAGTAATCGACGCCCTCCACGAATTCTATATGATAGAGAAGCCAGATATGGGCACAAATTGGCTGGGTGCAATTACTTCTAATCATTCCTAATATGACCAACTTCTTCCGCTGTCTCTGGCTTGGCTTGCAAGCTACGCTTGTAATCGTCGGCGCTGTTGCCGCAGTCTCGGCATTACTGGGACTGGCATTGTGGATTGTGGTGACGATGGTTAATATGTAGCTCTTATGCAATTTATGGATTTTATGTAAGAGCCTAAAAACTTTCGTATCTTTGCATACGATGAAAGAAAAGCCTACCAAACAACTGCTTATCTGCGAATCAACGCATAGCCTGGTATCGGTCTATGCTTCCAAGCAGAAGCCAAAGCAAACCCTTTACGAAGCCCTCGATGAACTGGTTCGCCGTGGGCTTAAACCAAGAACAGGAGGAAAGAAGAAATGATATTTACTGTAACCGGATTCACGGGTTACTATCCCGTGGGCACTGCCGCTGTAGTGGTAGCAGAAGATTTAGAAACCGCTAAATCAATTCTTTTGGAAAGCCTGACCGAGAAGGGTCTTGTCGCTCAACAAACTCAGGAATGGGAGATAAAAGAACTTGACCCAACAGAAGGGTTTACTCGTGTCATTTTACTTAATGATGGGAATTATTAAATGAAATTAACCCTAAACACTGCCAGTCTGCCGCCAAGCCTACGCCAGATCGTGGAAGAGGCTTATGGCAAGAAAGAAAATGCCAAGCGATTGCCGACGTTGCTGCAAGGCATTAAAGATGCCGTTATAAGCGCGGCAAGTCTGTTTAATATCACGATAGATGATGAACCGCCAGTTGCATCGGCAACAGCTAAGATCAATGACGATCTCATTGCTTTCCTAATGTCTGGCGTTGTGGTCAGAGATAGAAAGGATAAGGCGCAGGAGTGAAAATAACTATACACATAGGGTCAGTTTTATTTGCAATTGGCTTCGCAATAACGACTACGCTCCTGCATTTAAAAGACCTGCGAAAAGACAAGACAAGCAGAGTGTCGCTTCGATGGACTTGCTATGGGTTTGGAATGCTCATGGGAATTGGCGCAATATTTCTTTGGGAATTAATCGAAAATATATTTTAACATGTCAACTAAAATCCTGCTCGGCATCTATCTGGTCATGGCTGTTGTCAATGGCAAAGCCATGTGGAAATTAATCCAGCAATACAAACATCATCCTGAGCGAGACTATGCTATCGTGAGATATGCCATGCTTGCCGGACTTGGGGTAATTGTGATTTGGACGATCATTGAAATTGCAAAATGAGAACTAAGATAGTTAACACGCTCAACCGAATAGTAAGTGATAGTGTGTTTGGAGCTTGGGCTATATCAATTACTGCCGAGGAAGCCCAATGGATTCTGGACAACCTCAAGCCAGAGCCACAGGAAGAACCACCTGTTGAGCGCAATCACAAGTGGACTGATTCAAGCACAATTGTGCCTAATCAGGATTATGCAATGCAGCGCAAGCGCGATATTGCTCAGATGGCGGCAGTGATCTATGCTGAATATAGCAAGAACAATGATCCCAGTAATGCTCCAGTCATAATGGATTTAGCTATTTGCGATGCCGCTGAGCTATATGGGAGGGTAATGATATGATGCACGGACTAATTGCAGACCCAACAATCTGCCCTGATTGCGCCACAATGACTTCTCCAAGAAGACAGATAGCTAATATGACGACGTACAACGTCTGCCCAAACTGTGGTTGCAATTTCTACCAGAACTTTGCAGCAAAATACGGCGAGATTTTGAATTACATCAATAAGAAATTATTTAATCGCTTATTGGTATATCCTGCTAATTACCATATTGCCAGTAGCAATATTGCCAGTAGCAATAAAGAGCCGGACGTGATAACCAGCAGTGGCGACGAACCAATACAAATTTACGACCTATGACCAAAACACAAACCATAGCTTTAATGACGGCGCAGATCATATCGGTATTACCTGCCGAGACTCAGATGACTCTGGGCGAAGCCATAGACAAGGCAGAAGCGATCTGGGACGAAGTGGAGGCGAGATGGCCGGAGCCAGTTCCGGGTATCCCGATCGAAGTTGACGACAACCCACCGTTGCCCTGGTAAATTTTCACAATAACTAATTTAGAAAGTATTTATGCCGACTATTAATGACTTAAAATCCAGTAAATTCCTGACCAAGTCCGATGTGACGCCGGACGTACTGGTTACCATTAGTGGCTATAGCCATCTGAATGTAGCCAAAGAAGGAGTTGAGCCGGACTACAAATATGTGCTTAATTTCCACGAACTGGAAAAGCCAATGGTACTTAATTCTACCAACGGGCAACTCATAGCTATGATCTGTGGCTCCGAGGATTTCGACTACTGGATTGGGAAACGAATAGTCCTATACAACGATCCAAGCATCAGCTTCGGCGGTAAACTTACCGGAGGCATCAGGGTACGTGCCCCGCGCAATCAGGCTCCGGCTAATCCACCACAGGCAGCGGCTCCGCCACCAGTAGGCTACGTACAACAACCGTTTGTGCCGACGCCTGATCCGGCTGGTTCGAATATCCCAGATAGTTCATTGCCTTTCTGAAATGTCCGAATCAACTCATATGATCGATATGTCTAACCGGTTCCAGAAAATGGATTTCTTGAGCCGGTTAGGACATATCACCGAGGGTCTGTTTCGCTTCAAGATAAAGCAGATTAAAGCCATACGTTCGAATCAACAGAATATGTGGTATCACGCTTGCATCGTACCGGCTTTCAAAGAGGCTATGCTTGAGCAGGGCGAGAACTGGACTGACGAAGCGGCTCACGAGCAGTTTCGTCAGATGTTTCTACTGGTCGATACCAGAATCGTTAATACCGAGACTGGCGAGATCAAAAGAATGAAGCGGACAAAGTCCACGACAGAATTAAATACGACCGAGTTTGCCGACTACTGTGAGCAGTGTAGGCAATTTTTGGCCGAATGGTTTAATGTAGTTGTGCCCGATCCCGATCCGGCATGGCGTACTAAGAAAAATGAATCGAAAAAGTGACAAGGCGCAAAAGAATAGGTGGCACTTATAAAGGCACTCACTGTAGTGTCTGTGATAAATATTTCCATCCTTACAAGAAAGATGGGAAATTTTGCTCCGCAGTATGCTTAAGGAAGCATCGCTTGATCAGTAGATCTCCAATATCACTGGGAGATATTGCAGTAGTACCGTTGACGCGTGGGAAGTTTGCAATAATCAATGCTTCCGATATGCCGCTCGTAGAAGGGGTTCTTTGGACTGCCCACAAAGACCCAGTGAATGGAGTGTTCTATGCTCGATCATCAGCATATACCCGGCTATCAACAAATAACATTTTAAGAGGCAGAACTCTATTAATGCACAGAGTTATAATGGGCTGTATGAACAGTAAGATTTTAATTGACCATAAAGATAGAGACGGCTTAAACAATACCAGGCAAAATCTTCGCCAAGCTACCCATGCCCAAAACCAACGAAACACAGCGAAGTCTAAAAATAAATCGTCTAAGTTCAAAGGAGTGACTTGGTCAAAACGCGCCAATAAGTGGCAAGCGGCACTAAGATGCGATGGAAAGACTTTCCGTCTCGGCACTTATAAAGATGAAAAAGAAGCGGCAATGGCTTATGATAAAAAAGCGCGAGATTTATTTAAGGAATTTGCACGCTTAAATTTTCCAGATGAAACTAATAAGTTATGACAAAATTCAAACCAAAGAAATCTCAAAAGTACTGGTGTCTCGTTTTCAACGGGAGCCGGTTCAAACCGGACAACTCCAGTTATACAGGCGATGCCGAAGATCGCCGGAGAATCAAATCCGGCTTAATTCGTGCCACCAAGAAAGAGCTTATCCCGATAGCTCGTGACCTGAATAAATTACTCCACGATTTTGCCAAAGGGAAAGTGATGGGTAAGAATAGATTGGATTATCAGTGATTGACCCGCTCCTAATTAAACAAGCCAACACGCTCGCCAAAGATCTGAAAGATGCCGCCGAGCGCTCTACGGTCACGTACAAACGACCGAAGAAAGCTAAGGAGATCATCGAGCGATACAAAGTGCTTTGGCCTGAATGGAAACTATCCGATACTACGATCAGAGAGATTGTGAATTATCTCAGGGTTACTGGTGTGCCTATAGGCTCTAATAGCAATGGCTATTTCTATATTCTGGACTTAGAATCGGAAGGCGCTCGGCACACCCGCTCGCAAATCGAAAGTCGCCTGATTCAGATGATCCAAGCGTTTGGCGGCATTTTTCCCGAAGACGTGGACGGGTTAATTTTCCGATTACAGGCGAAGGCTAAGAATCCTAATCAAGAAATGCTGGTACTCTAATGCCCAAGCAACCTAAAATATCGGCAGCGCAATTTCAAGCAACCAGTTCCAATGAGCATCTGGAGCAAAAGCACGTATTCGATTACATAGACCTAATGTTGAATATTTATCCTCATTGGGAATCGATCTATGCTATTCCTAATGCCGGCAAACGCTCCTACGGAGCCTTGCAGTATTACATTCAGGAAGGCATGAAGCCCGGCATGATCGACTGGTGCGCTCCGTTTGCTCGCGGACCGTTTCATTCGCTATATGTGGAAATGAAGTGGGGCAAGAAGACCCACAAGGCTAATCAGCCAAGAGAGAATCAAGTCTATCGAATAGAATTGCTTCGATCGCTTGGCAATAAAGTTGAGGTCTGCTATGGCTTTGAAGAAGCCAAGGCAGTCCTCTTAGAATATGAAAACCTATGACCTGGCATAATTTCATTCACAGCCCAGCGCCGTTCTGCATCGTTGTGATCTGCATTCTGCCATGGGTGGCGTATTGGATTAATAAACCGGAGAAGAAGTAAGATATGACAGAAAGAAAATGTGGCAATTGCGCCTATTACGAAAGACTTTCATTTGGCTATCGTGTATTTGTATGTAAACATCCTGCAATAGCAATGATCGCACAAAGCGCGGTGCCTTCGTCCGTTGAAATAAAGCTAACTCTAATCAAGCCCAATGAAGGGACTTTGTGTCCTTGTTTCGAAGAAGCCGAGCAGGAAGAAGATGGCAAAGAATAAGCTAACCCAATTCGAGCCCCCAACGCTCGAGCAGGTTCAAGCCTATTTCAATGAGATCGGAGTTCAGCCATCCAATCTGGAGGCTCAGAAGTTTATAGCCCATCACGAAACTCGTGGTTGGAAACTTCGCGGGAACATCCAGATGGTTTCGTGGAAAGGCGCCTGTCAGACTTGGAGGCTCAATAAGCCACAAATAGATGCGAACCCATACCAAGGTAAGCCTAACCAGAATTATGCTCCCACAGGGCAAGCCAAGGCTAAAATAAACTATGTCAAAGCCAATACTGAGGAAGGTGTGCCGTGTCCAGAAGAATACAGGACAGGCTTATTCGGGAAATTAGTCGATAAATTTACAGGAAAGACCAGAAATGACCGACCTGACCAAAGAACTGATACTGAGCAACAGTGATGTTGATATGCCCATAGATATCAATGCCGAGCTAAAGGGATCTCGGGTAGAACCCTATGCTTGGCATATGCACAATTTGTTAGATTTTGCACAAAAAATCGAGGAAAGATTCTATCCGCCTGAAAGAAAACAAGATGCAAGTCCGGTGCCTTCTCCAAGCGCGTAGAACAGATGTCGGATGAGGAGTTCAAAGAGGCTGGTATACGATTGCCGAGAACAATGCAGTTACTCCGCAAGGGTAAGGGTAGTGAGTCGGATAAAGAGAAGGTTAGGGAGTGGATAAAAGGGAAATGACTGAGTTTTATAATGTCATATTACAAGGAGACGCGTTGGATCGGTTACGGGAGTTGCCGGATAATTGCTGCGATATATTTACTGATCCGCCCTACAATGTTGGCAAAAACTACGGCGAGTACAAAGACAACCGAGAAGATTATCCGCTTTATATCACCGACGTTTTGACCGAGTGCAAAAGAGTAGCTAACGTTCTCACGGTGTACGTGCCGAAGAAATGGAACCTGCTTTATTGGAATGTGCTCGGGACCGACTTCCAAGAAATCATAATGCCAAATAGAATTCTTAACGGCTTCTGCTATGGCTTTGTGAATCAATATGGGAAGTTGCTTACGAATGCGAAGCCTGAAAAGGCGGCTCAAGTTAGTAACTGTTGGGAGAATATGCAGATGCCCGGAACAGGCTATTTCTTTCGGGAGAACACCTACGATCACCCTGGCTATACATCCGAAGCAATAACAAACCGAGTCATAGCGCAACTCTGCACTTCGGATATTATCTGTGATCCATTTATGGGTACCGGAACGACGGCGGTTGCCGCGAGGAAATTACAAAAGAATTACCTCGGCATAGAGTTAAACCCCGCCTACATAAAGCTCGCAGAGAAGCGAATAGCTTGTGTAAGTGAACATCTATTCGCTCCCGAGCAGCCGTTAGAGACGCAAAGGAATTTGGGAAGATGAATAAGCATCAAAGGAAACGATTAGTGGAGCATTTTAAGAAATGAACATCAAACTCATAAAAGAACGGGTTGCCGAGGGCTACATTTCGGAAGTCAAAAATCCGAATGCTGACCTATGGATTTACAACTACACTCCACGCGCTCAGTACGGTAGGGTTTGGGACGAAGCTACTCTTAATTGCCGAGGATTAATCTTAGATAAAACCGGAGCGATCCATTCCCGTCCGTTCGGAAAGTTCTTTAATTACGAAGAACTAATACCGGAGCAAATACCGAACGAACCGTTTGAAGTCTATGAAAAATTAGACGGCTCTTTGGGTGTGCTCTACTGGATTGCCGGTAAACCATTCATAGCTACACGCGGAGCCTTTGGAAGCGATCAGGCGAGAGTTGGGACCCAGATCCTTTGGGAGAAATACAGGAATACGTTTGACCTGCTAAAAACAGACCGCACGTATCTGTTCGAAATTATCTATCCTGAGAACCGAATCGTTTTAGATTACGGTAATAAAAAAGACTTGGTTCTTCTGGCAATCATTGATACCCAAAGCGGAAAAGATTTGCCATTAGAGGACGTGGGGTTTCCTATGGTACAACGATTCGACGGCATTAATGATATTGCAAGCCTAAGAGAAAAAGAGGAAGACAACAAAGAGGGGTTTGTCATTAAGTTTTCGAGCGGTTTCCGGTTGAAATTAAAGTTTGCTGAGTACGTCCGGCTTCACAGAATTATAACTCAGGTTTCGAGTAAAATTATCTGGGAGCATCTTTCAGAGAAACGCCCGCTCGATGAACTACTCGAAAAAGTACCGGATGAATTTTACCAGTGGGTTAAACAGACTCAGGAGTCATTGCAAAAGCAATATGCGGACATCGAGGCTGAGGCAACTGCTTCCTTCAAAGTATTAGCGGATCGTAAGGAAACTGCGCTTTACTACCAGACGCAAAAGCATAGGGCTGTTCTTTTTAAGATGCTCGATAAGCAGGATTATTCCGACGTGATCTGGAAAGCCATTAAACCGAAATTTGAAAAACCATTTAAGAACGTAGTATGAAAAAGATAATACTCACAAAGGGGTTGCCAGCATCCGGTAAAAGTACTTGGGCTAAGGAGTTGGTTTCTGAAAATCCAGGCGAATACAAGCGGATCAATAAAGACGATCTTCGCGCTATGTTCGACGCGGGGCACTGGTCGAAAGATAACGAACGCTTCCTCTTAGAAATGCGAGACCTACTAACGATTGAAGCCCTGAAAAATGGTAAGCACGTTATTATCGACGATACGAACTTCGCACCAAAGCACGAAGCCCGTATGCGAGAGATTGCAAAAGCCAACGGTGCAACCGTAGAGGTAAAAGTATTCGATGTTCCCTTGGAGGAATGTATTAAGCGAGATTTGAAGCGGCTGAATTCAGTAGGTGAAACGGTTATTCGAAAGATGTACGTCGATTATTTGGAGCCGAAAGTAGAGATGTTAATTCAGGATCGTTCATTGCCAGCCGCTATTATTGTGGACATCGACGGGACACTCGCTAAGATGAACGGACGCTCTCCCTTTGAATGGCAGAAGGTAGGTTCGGATTTGCCAAATGAGCCGGTAGTTAATGCCGTGCAACACTTAGCCACTGAATACAAAATAATCTTTCTATCTGGCAGGGATGGATGTTGCCGCTCAATCACAGAGGAATGGATTAACAAGCACGTTCTCGCGCCGGGTTACTGCCAGTTGTTTATGCGACCGGAAAACGATATGAGAAAAGACTCTATCATTAAACGCGAATTATTCGACGCCCATATTCGCGGGAAATACTTTGTAGAATTCGTACTCGACGATCGTAACCAAGTTGTAGATCTTTGGAGAAAGGAAATTGGGATTCCGTGCTTCCAAGTTGATTACGGAAATTTCTAATTCACCACCTCAAGCTGGGGGGTATTTGAAGGATAGGAAATGAACGAACGATTTTCCCCCATCACCGCAACCCGTGACTGAGTGAGATATGAGACTGATTTTAACATTGAAAAGGACTGAAATTTTGTTCTTATAGGTGCCTATAATTGCAATGATTATTAAAGGTTATAAATATCGTATCTATCCCACAAAGGAGCAGGAAGTGCTAATGCAAAAGCACTTTGGCTGTGTACGATGGATTTATAATTGGGGACTTGAGCGGAAGAAAAAAGAATACGAAGCTACTGGTAAAAGCCCTTCCGCATATTCACTGTGCAATGAACTAACGATACTTAAAAAACAAGAGGCGACGATCTGGTTGAGCGAGGTGAATCGCAACTCATTGGAAGCGGCTTTGAATAATTTGGACAAGGCATATAAAAAATTCTTCCGTGACAAGGAAGGCTTTCCCAATTTCAAATCCAAGCATAAAAGCCGCAAGACGTTTACTCTAAGAGGCAATATAAAAGTTGATTTTGAAAAAGGAATACTAAAGACTGAGCATTTCGGCAGTGGGCTTATTTGCAAATTTCACCGAGTGTTCGAAGGCGACGTAAAGCGGGCTACTATTTGTCAATCTGCTTCTGGCAAATACTACGCATCCCTTTTAGTTGAAACACCCGGAGAAGAAATCCCTTGCGCCGTCCCCGACATCAACAGATCAATTGGCATAGACTTAGGCATTAAAACCTTTGCTGTACTTTCTACTGGTGAAGAAATTGCAAATCCGAAGCATCTAAGGACTTCCCTAAGAAAGTTAAAACGCTTACAACGATCCGTGAGCCGCAAGGTCAAAGGCTCAAATAATAGAGATAAGGCAAAAAAGATTTTAGCAATTCAGCACGAAAAAGTTGCCAACAGACGAACAGACTTTTTACATCAAACAACGGCACGGCTAATCCGCGAGAACCAAGCAGGGACGCTATGCTTAGAAGATTTGAATGTAAAAGGTATGGTCAAAAATCACAACTTGGCACAAGCCCTGAGTGATATATCTATTGGCACGTTCAACCAGTTCTTGAATTACAAAGCCAAGTGGAACGGCGTAAACATCTTGCGTTGCGGCAGATTCGAGCCGAGTTCCAAGACTTGTAATAACTGCGGTTGGATTAATGCTGAATTAAAATTACATCACAGAAAATGGCAATGTAGCTGTTGCGGACACACTCACGACCGTGATCTAAATGCCGCGTTGAACATCCGTGATTTCTGTTTTGGAGTACGGCGAGAATCGCCGGAATTTACGCTTCTGGAGAATGGGGTTACCTGTTCGGTGAAAGAAGAAATTTCGCCTGAAATAGTTCTCAATAGGAGAGAAAGACGATCTAATTCGCTTCATAACTTAAGGAGAGACGAATGACCAAAGAACAATCAGAAGAATTAGCGGAGCAGATTTTAGCACTCGGCGGTCTTGTCTTAATGATTGACCCAGTCTACGCTGAGGAATGCTATGAGAAAATGAAGGCTAACTTATCGCACCGCGAAGCAATGACTATCCTTGCGCCTAACCCATTCACTGAGTTGCCAAAGCAGGAATTGAACAAAGCTAAGATCGAGCACCTACGTTTAATTGTCGAACTTCGGAAGAACTTCGAAGTGATTCGAGCGGCGGAAATCAACGTGCAAAATGCAGAGGTGAATTCGAATTCTTTAGCCAGCATATTTTTCTAACCACCCTTCTATCAAAGGACTAAACCAATGGAAAAGACACTAAGCAAACCACAACTCAGAAAGGCTATTGAGAAGCAGGGATATTACTGGTACTTAGCCTTTTCATTTGGCGTGGTGGCTCTTAAGCAAAGATTTGATGATGATAGTTTTGATAACAGTCGGTTAAATAGTGGCAACGCATTTCTAAACCGTCGATCTGCTAACGTCGCTCTCAAGCAAATCAAATCCCTACTCAAACAAGCAAAGAAAGCATAACCGATGGACACCGAACAGAAAACAACCCCAACCCTTTTATCTCCTGCTGAATTGAAGGAGATAGAGGAAGGCACTTTATGTTTGTACAATCACTGGAAAACAGATAAATGTTTTCTTAATGAGAGTGCGATTCATCAGAACGCGCCAAATATATTCGATTTATACGATGACATCGACCGCCTTCTCTCTCACAGCAAAGCCTTGGAAGCAAGAGTGAAGGAGCTGGAATCTATCCTTGACGACGTGGAATACGAAAAAGGAATCATAGGTAAATTAATAAGGGAGAACGATTCTCTTAAAGAAAGTGAATATAAGCATAACGGCTGGATTAGATGCGCCAAAGAAGACGCTGGTTATTTTGACGGTATTAGTTTCGATATTGTCTGGAAAGAAGTTTTAGAAAAAGCAAAACAATTTGATGCACTAACCCCACAGAAAGGATCACCCCAATGAGCGACAACAAGAGACTGGCAGAGATACGGGAAATTATAAACGCTGGTACAGGTAGTGCCACGTTGTCCTATGCTTCTCGAATGGAAAGTGTAGCGAAAGAACTTCTCTCTATGCTTGAACAGCGTCTCTCCCCACCAGTACAAGCCCCTGATACAGTAGGGGAAAGGATAGAAAAGAATTTGGATAGATTGATTATTCAACGCAGGTCACCACCCGGCTCGGCTGTTAATTATGACCGCGAACTTTATACTGATTACGCCGGAGAAATCCACGTAGTTGACCAACGAACAAAAGCCGATTTATTCAAAGGCGGGAAAGAATTTCTATCAAAAGCAACCTCAGCCCTACTGGGTGAGAAGGAGGGAGGCTAACTATGCTACCAGTATTTGATTTCCGACCCATAGAGAAAGAATATCCGCTTGCTTTTGAGAAGTTGAAGGCGTGGATTTGCGAACACTATTGGGAAGGTGAAACAGAGATAGAGCCGCCGCAAAAAGATCACGGCTGGTTAGAGGTTTGGAATAAAGAGATAGGGCGAGCTATACCAGTTCATCATTTCGAACCCACCCTACTGCCATACTTCTTTGATGAGAATGGAATAACCGGAACCGTTGTGCCCGTACAATTAAGACAAGAATTTTCCGGCGATTGGGAAACGCTTATCGTGAATGATGTTCACCGAGGCGTTCACAGGCCTTCACGCGAAGAAGCAAACCACGCTTTATGGAACCGATGTTTTGACATACTTAACCAATCATTAAAAAAATAGCTGAATCCTTATGAACACCCCCACACTACAAGCGATAGAGGCGAGGCTCGAAAGCTACGAACGCTGGTTGAAAGCCGCGAACGTGCCTTGCGATTTCGATTTACTTAACGATCTTCGCACCCTCTTAGCCCTCTGCAAACAAAGCCAGGCGTGGGTAGCGATTGAAACAGAACAACCGAAAATAAGAACCGAGGTTTTAATTGTAGAAGCAAGCGGCATTTCGGTAGCTCTATACGAGCGCAAAACCGGCAGAGGCTATGCTTTTACCATATCGGAATATCCGAATATTTATTTTTATCCAAAGCACTGGCATCCATTGCCACCCCTACCCAGCTTAAATAAAGGAGAGGATGAATGAAAACCAATATAATCAAATCAACTGCTACGATGAATTTAGAACTCGACCGAACCGCACTCGGCGACGAATTCTGGAAAGCCAAAGGGGTTGTGCCCCCATGTATGCCAGAAACGGAGCATTGCGGGTGCAGTCTTGCGGTCGGGGAAGTGACGTGGGTTTCTATCTCTACCAGTTGCAAAATTCACGAACCGCATATTACAGAGTTTTTTATGTACATGGCTTCTCAAAAGAAATCTAAACGCAAACCTTTATGACCATACAAGAACGAGCAGAGAATAACTTCGAACGAGCAAAGAGACTCGGACTTACGCTAACCTACTACCCATTCGTAGCGGATGGAATGGAGTACGGCATTTTCGAAGAAGGCGTTGAAGAGTTGCGCGAAAACGCTTTGCACCTTTGCGGTGACCCGTTAGCATTCCTGATAGGTTACGAACTCGGAGCCTCCTCTGCTGCCGAAGAGATAGCGGGGGAGTATGAAGCTAAAGCGGAAAAAGGCAGAGCGACAGGAACTTCGTTGGCAAAATATTTCTATAAAGAAAAACACTTAAACATCGCTTCCGAAATCCGTTCATTCGCTTCTAAGAAGGGGTGGGGGAAATGAGTAAATGTAAATTCTGTGGCGAGTTCTTTAAATTCGAACACGGCTCGATTAATAAGAGTAAACACGGTCAAGGTGTCTGTGTAGGTGCTGAGATGTGGCGCAGTTTTACGCCCGAAGAACTTGCAGAGCAAAAACGTATAGCAGAAGAGGAAGCGGCTAAGAGGCCGAAGCGAATTCCTCAAGTACCGAACAAAGAATACTTAATGCAATGGGCTGAGTTATACAAACCGCCATTCGTTTTTATACCTGAAGGCACCACCCTGTTTGACGATGAAGGGAAAATGGTTTTACAGATTCGGGGCTGGGGCAACATCTCATCCCAACTTGGAGACGAAGAGGGTGCAAAAATACAGGATGCTTTCGGTCACAAAGTTGCCGAGCTCCTTAACACTTGGTATTATTCACCGACAATTCAACAACAACTTTCCCAACCCCTATGACAACTATCCTAATCACCGACACCGAGACCAACAAGAGCTATTCAGTGCCGGGATATGACATCGTTGTCTGTAAGCGATACGATGGCTCAACCGCAACGCTAAGAATAGAAATAGTATGCTCCGGCGTCGTTCTTTTTTCTAAGATAGACGCTTATTGCGGTAACTCCGAAGTGGTTGAGTTTATTGAGCGAATGATGTTATTTTATATTTCAAGCGACCCCTCCCGCTTCACCATATCCCTATCTGAGGATATAGGGAAAGAGAAAGTGAGGGAAGTAGTTGTAAAATTGCAAAAAGAATATTTTGAAAAGGGACTTGATAGCCCGGCGTTTGCGACGGAATACGGTAGCCACGTCCGAGCTTTTGGGATAGTCCTTGAGGCATTGGGCATTAGTTTTCCGCCCACCCCCTAAACCCACTAAAGGACTACCCTATGATGCAAACACCCCGCTTATCACCGATCGAGGCCGATGCCTGATAATCCCAAGCCTACCACCAGATCGCGCAAGGCTACACATTACTATGCCGCGCTTGGCTATGCTGCCGCTGATTGGTATTATGCTCAGATCCGGAGAATAAAAAAGCCGGATAGTTCTACCCGGCTTCCTGAATGCTATCGATACAATAATTTAGCTGATCCTGCGAGCGATCAGATAAGAGTTAGCCAGGATCGTTGCCGTTCCACTAACTACCTTCAAGAACTGCAACTGCACAGCGCCGGCGCCCGTAGAACTGGTAACGATGCCATGTCCCTGAATATACCCGGTAGCAGCATTAGCTGTGTTATAGGCAATGCTGGCAGTAGCATCAGCAGTAATGATGTCGGTGCTGACAGCAGTGATGCCGCTGGTTGTGCCGAGAGCCCGAACGAGCATTGTGGTGTTGGCCGGGATATTAATGCCGATCTCAACGCCATCGGAACTTGAGCTTCCCGTATTAAGTAGGAACTCAATCTGCCAAGTCTGACCTGCGGCGATCGTAAAGGTAAGCCCGGTAACATCAACCAGCGTCTGCCCGGTCGTGGTCACGTTTGTGGCTACTTTAGCAATCGATTGTTCTTGCCCAACAATAGCGCCCTGCGTTGGGCTGGCTGTTGTGCCCAGCGACGTTGCCACGAGCGCTGCAAAGTTATAGTTAGGACTAATCACATAGGTATCGGTGATCTCGCCATCTTCGGTAAGTGTGGCACAGGCTACTAAGATGCCTGCCGTTGAAATGCCGGTGGTGCTCGATATCTTAGTCCACTCGGTATCGACAGCACCATCTGAACCGGTAAACTCAAATTGATACGGCGTAGCCGCCTGCAATTGATTGATCTGCTGAGTAGCATCGAATCCCGGTCCCGGGGTAAACTGCTGATATTGAATTGATTTTGCCATGGTAAAACTCTCCTGAAATTAGTGAAATAAATATGTTAAAAGAAAATCGTGAAGCGACAATGCCAAACCACCCACAAATCCAATAAATGCCCAGAGATTGAATATGGCAGTTGTGGTTGGCTTAATGCCGATGTGTTTTAATATGAGAAAGATGGACCAACCTTCGAGCCAAGTATATTCTCCCAGATAATCCGGTTCTTTTCTGAGAATATAGAATAGCTTATCACAGGTCGTGAACCAGTGCGCTACAAGACAGCCAACTACAGGCCAGATGCCAACGTATTGGTAGATACCCCAGAGCGCAATGAACTCGAATAAGTCCTGAATGACTCGGTAGGTTATCCGTAGTTCGCTCAGATCAGTATCGCGTTCTTGGGTCAATGCGAAGCCATAACTATCGAAGCATGAGAATCCTAAGACGAACAACAGATAGGCGCAGACTTTTGCCACAACGATCGGCAAGCCTGACCATAGGGTTATGATAAGTAGTGGCAGACAAATAAGAATCAGGCACTTGAGCACTAAGTTCTTCTGCCAAAGTTGTTTTACGATCGTGAATATCATTCGGCTTCTTCTCCTTCCGGTGTTGGGTGAGCAGGAATATCGTCGTCAGGTAGAGATGTTTGCACATTAGTTGCCCCTTGTCCTACTACCGTGCTGGCATTATCCGGCAAGCCTTCATAGGACTGCATCGTACTTCTATTGCCCCATTGGTTCATGGCATATCCCGTTACGCTGGTAAGCGATGAGCCAGACCCGAACGAGATAAGCCACGTTAGGTCAGGAATAGTCTTGCCATGAGTATAGGAATCCAAACAAATGTATAGACACGTAGTTACAACTGCCGCTGTCAGCAGGAATCCCGCACCCATAATGACCCGCGAAGCAGAATAGGCTCCGGCTTTCGGATCATAGAACATCGAACCCACTATGTTCTTTGGCTTATGCACCTAATGCTCGTTTGCAAACAACTAATCTCGATGCCCTGTCGGCAAGCCCATTATAACCTCCGTTTATCTTCTTGGTTATCCCGCGCAAATCATCATTATCTGCTAACTCATTTAAGCCTTTAACGGCAAAGAACCAACCAGCGCTATCGGCACAATATGGTGGCTGCGCCAATAGTTGCGGATTGGCAATGAAATCAATACCTGCGGCTTTGCCATATCGCTTGTAGTTTGCTTGTCCGGTCAGTTGGATGAATCCACGTCCTTTGTATCGCTGACCATCGCCATCGGCTTCTGGTGTGTTGCCAAGAGCCACAGCGAGTTTGCCGGTATCATAGGCTGCCCCAGAAGCAATCTCTTCCGTGTAGCGAAGCGAGCCTGATTCGTGACCGAGTTGTGCGAGGAAGTGCGCAGCCCTCAGTGGCGTTGAAATATTATACGCATTGAGCGTTGCGTTGATCGCATCCAAGTATCTCTCGGCTCTCCCGGAAGATAATCCGGGCATACACGCCATCAGCGATTGAAGTGTTAATGTCATTTCCCTACATGAATATTAAGAAAGCTCAGAAGCCCGAACTGCTGCAATAGAAAAACGATCATAAAGATTATGACCGCCGCATTCAAAAGCGTCTTCATCCCAGCTTGCATCGGGACGTATTTGTTGATAGCCCATAAGGCAAACCCTACAAGCACCAGTATTACGATCAATAAAATTAATCCCATATCGTTTCCTATTCCAAAGGAATTCCTTCCCTTTTTAAGATCACCTTTACATACATCAGGATCATCGACTCGTTTTCGAAGATCATCCTGATTGCTTCTTTAATGTACACGATGTTGTCAATCAGTTGCTTCGGCTCTGCCGGAGGTTCCGACTTTGTGCCGTTTATCGCCAGCGTCGTAAAGAACACTAATGCCGCGCTTATTAATGACGTGGCAATGAGTTTCCAAACACCATTGTCCTCTTTGGGTGAATCGGACACTTGGCATATCTAATTATTGCCAAACGTGATCGACAGCGAAACTCGGTATAAATTGGTACCGGTACGCCTGACATTGGAGTGTATCTTGAGATAAATCCAACCGGGCAGGCCTCCCTTGTTGTCCTGAATGTCGATCGTTAGATCGAGTCCCTGACAATTAACCGATCCCATTTTGGTCGCAACATAGGAAAAGTTGTTTGCCAGAAGCGCGGTATCTGCCGAATCAAGCCAGCCCATCGAGGTATTCCAGAATCCAGGCACATTAAAGTTTGCCGTGAAATAGCCAAGCAAACTATTGCTCGACACATAACTTGAAGCATTGGCAAAATCTGTGGCGTTGTAGCCATTAAGTAGCGAAGCTACATCAGTATTATCGAAGTTCATTAGTTTGGGACGGTGTTAAATGTAGGTGCTGCAACACAACATTGAGCTTCCGGTCGATGTCGGTTACACTTTGTTTGATCGCCGCAATCTCGCTTTTGCGTTCGTTGCGGTAATACTTATAAATGGAAAAACCAAAACCAGCCACGCCAAGGAGTATCATTGCTCCTTGTGGGCTTATGGAAATCATTGTGGTGGCGTCCATAATAACGATGGTTATGAAGAAAAATGTAAGAAGGCTGCGCCAGAAAACTGCCGAGCGTAATGGCGCTATTAACATACGCAAGTACCCAACGATATGACTATTTTTCGCCCGTAAGGCCGGAGCCAGAACAGGCACAAACACCACCCCTATAAAATTCTTTATGCTCATTTGAGTATCTTATAAGCAATAATCCCGCCAAGAATAACCCCAATAGGCACTTGTATATACCATTTTGCAAGCACACTCGGTTCTTGCTCTTTGATGATCTGCTGATACAACAGCGCATCCTGCTTTGCCAGATTCAGTTGCTCGGCTTGCTCGGCAATTACCTGCTTCTGCTTGCGGATCATCTGATTGGCAACAGCTATCTCATTCGTGACCGAGACAAGCAGATGATCCTGAGCAAAGATGATCTGAGCTTTCTTTGCGGTATCTGCCTGTAATAACTGTATGCCCCTGACAACTCCACGAGCTTCCGTGAGCGGCATCGCTACCATTGTATCTGCCGGAGCCGTTAGCTGAGCATAGACAGGTGAAGCAAGAAGCACTATGAGAAGCAGAGTTTTCACTGATTCTCCCTTCCAAACTCACCTAAGAAATTACTGACATCCGATTTATCCGTGATCGGCTTAATCACGATCACTTTGCTTTTGGCAGAAGCCAGTTTAGCCCTGAGCGATTGTGATTCGAGACTTACTGCCGATAACGAATCCCTGAGCGCCGTGATCTCGGCAGTATCACGCTGTATCTGACCAGAGATAAACGCAGACTTATCCCGATGCACTGCAAGGCTATCCTCGGCTTTGCCGATGCTATGAGCGTGTTGACAATCACGCAGAAGCACCCCGAGAGCAAAAGCAATCAGGAACGTGCCGATGATATACGGAGCAAATTTATTTGGCAACGGTGGCGGCATAGTTAATAGCGATATTATTTAAGCCACTCAATCGTGAACTGACGCATTGTAATCGTATTGCTGGCATTGGCAGTCCCCCACGTAATCGTAACGGTAATAGCCTGCGTAGTGGTGGTATCAATTGTCGTCGTGGCAGTATTTGCTTCGTTGATAGTAATAGCCGCAGCAGCCGCTGTTGCGAATTCTCCGACAGCTTGTGAATCGACGGTGCCGGTAGCGCCGATCGTAAACCACGATAGATCGGCATTGACCGACCAGCCAAGATTTGTTGAAGTGCCGACTAAAGCCGAAATAGCACCGGAATCCAAAACCACTGTCGAGCCAAGTTTTACTTTCATCCGAAGCGTCGGAGCGATCACATCGGTAGAATAAACTCCCCACATCTTAAGCCGCAAGACATTCCCTGCTGCCAAGGCATTCGCCGGGATCGTATAGCTCGATGAGAATGCTGTTTCAACTACAGTGTTGGCGACGGTATTACCGGCAGGAACACTCGTGTTTGAAAAGACTTTTGTACTGGCCGTGCCAAACGATAAGACGCCGGAGCCATTGGTGATTAACGCTTGCCCAACAGTGCCATCGGCAGCAGGAAGTGTGAATGTTCCACCGGCAGCAGCCGCAGCTTTTAGCGTGGTTGTTCCGGAAGTTGAACCGTTGATAGCAAGAATTCCAAGCCGACTGCCAGCTACGCCAATATCAAGCTGAGCGCCGGTTGCATTAATAGCAATGCGGGCTGCTTCGGCGATAGCCGTTGCATTGTACACATTCGAAATAACTAACGCAGCGGTTCTTGAAGCATGAGTTACGTCCGTCTGCACCATTGCGACCCTTGCAAGATCGACACTTGAAGTCGTCGAAGTCTTGCCCCTAAATACAATGCCTGTACCTATACTATTTGCCGAAGTACCACTATTTACATTATCGGCAGCAAGAGCATCGGTTACTGCATTGTTGGTAGCAGTTGTCACTCTGGAAATCGAACCGATATTGGTAGCCGAAGCCAATAGCCCCGCAGAAGTGCCGTAGGTAAGCGTCGTAGAATTCCCTGTGATCGAACCCGTTCCTGAGCCATAAATTACACTCGCCCCCGCTAACGTATTTGAAGTCAAGGTGCCACCGGATTGAATCGTAAGAACCCCTTGAGCTTGTTGCGGGAAAGCTACTGTAAAACTACTGCCAAGCTGGAATACTTCCGTTAATACACTGGCGCTATTAACGACATAAAATCGGACTCTTGAAGTCCTCGAATTGTGAGTGGCATTAGACCATTCGACAAGCATTTGAGCGGCGTCTTGATTGTCGGTGGTACTTGTTTCAAGCTGCCATTTCCACGTTTGCCCAAAGCTATTTGCAGCCGTACCCGTCGAGTTTAATTGAAACAACCCTGTATTGACGGCGGCATTTGTAGTTGCTGACGACTTATTTAGCAACAAGGAAGCCGTAGCGTCTGCCGCCGCACCCACGCCAAGTCTCAAAAACTGCGGAGTCGAACTGGTTGCAATATCTTGTGGAGCACTGAGCGTTACCGCCCCAGTTGCAGCCGAGGCAATAACCTGATTGGCCGTCCCGGTAATACTGGTGACGACGCCTGCGCCAAGCGACGCCCAAGAAGCAACAGTCCCATTAGTCGTTAAGAACTCTCCGCTATGTCCTGTCTGCGTTGGAAGCAGCGCATTAATAGCATTAGCTGCTGTCGTCTGCCCAGTTCCGCCATTTGCAATTGCAATCGTCGTTCCATTCCAGACGCCAGTACCGATCGTGCCAACCGAAGTTAAACTGGAAGTGACTACCGAAGAATTAAGCGTTGTGCCCGTCAGGGTTCCGGCTGCGGCAGTGACGACAATATTCGCAGTGCCATCAAATGATACCCCATTAATTGTGCGTGGAGTTTGCAATGCCGTTGCTGTTCCGGCATTACCAGTTACACTTGTCTGATCGCCGGTATTGGTACCGGATAAGTTCGAGCCAAGAATTGCACCAGAAGCATTAACAGAACTTGGCGTAATTGCTCCAAGGACGAGTGTAATTGCCGGGGTTGTGGTCGCATTCGCAACAGAACCAGAAACGCCATTGGCAGTTACAACCGATACAGTAGTTACCGTGCCGCCTCCACCGCCTCCGGCGGAATCCCAGCTTAGATTACCGAAGCCATCGGTTTGCAAAAACTCCCCGCCATGTCCGGTTTGATCGGGGAAAATATCACTGATAGGAATAGTAACGACGTGGTCATTTGTGCCGACGGAAAATAATTCTCCCGGAGTCAGTCCTTGGGCGATTATGAGTCCGGTATCGGTCATTAATCCCAGATCACACCGATAGTGCCGGAGAAACCAGATATATTACCGGCGCTTGTTGGATCGTAGAAAATGGAAATTTTTGCACCAGCGACAAAATGTGCTGTGTGAGTTAAGTCGCTTGGCGTTTGATCGGCATCCGTGATGACCGCTGTGATAGCAGTATTAACGCCATCGATCGTTACAAACATGATTTCGTTTGCTGTCAGGCCAACGCTTTGTCCTTGCAGATATAGCTTAGTAAGTGTTCCCGCAAATGGCATCGGAGTGCTGGCACCAAATTCAGTATAGGGGCTATCACCCGAAGTGGCACTATCGCTTGATACGCCTACCGCATAAAAATTGTCAGCACCATTAGGTTGAGCAAAAAAGAACGGGAATGAATCGTGTCCCGTATTCTGTGCCGAGACGACAGGATTATTTGGGTCGGTATTATTGACAGTTATCCCGGTACCACCAAGCACAGATTGCACATTACCATCGCCAGCAATTGCCGCAACATCGACTTCAACGCCAGACACCCAAGTGCCGATCGAACCGGAACCAGTCCGAAAGATCGATAGCCCATCGCCAGTTACGAAACTAACACCGTGCGACGTATCACTTCCGGTTGTTTGCCCATTGGCAATAACAACTTGTAATGCCGTGGCTATGCCATTTTTATAGACCGTCCACGTACAAGTCCCGTCACTCGTGCCGTCATCGGTATTAATAATGAGATTCTTGAGCGTGCCGTCAAACGGCGCAATCGTTCCGGCTTCTACCGAGTAACTGGTCGGGGCATCCCCGTTATTGTGGTGGTAGCCAATCCCAATCGGCAAAAACCGGTTTAACCCACTGGCCGTAGCATTGATATTCCAGGAGAAACCTTTAGTAACTGAATCGGCAGAGACGATCGGATTACTCGGATCGGTCGCATCGACCGTTATGCCATCTCCGGCAACAACAGAATCAATGCCACCGGGAGCGCCGGTTGCATTGATAATTGGATTATTAGGGTCAGTATTATCGACATCGATGCCAGTTCCGGCTACGATTGATTCGATCCCGTTGACCGTAACATCGCCTGATGCCAGATAATACGATGGTGGATCGGTTAGTGCATCGACAAGACGGAGTCTGATCGACGTTATTTCAACGCCATCAATGCCAGTTAAACTGGCTTTAAGAATGTCTGCCGCTGTTGCTGATATATCTGCCATTTACGTAGGGGTTCCAACTGCTGGTGAATGAGTGCCATCGCCATTATCGACGAAGATCAATTTATAAGTGCCGTCCAAGATCTGGCTAAGCAAAACCGATACACCCGGACCGGGTCCGATATCAACTGTTGCGATAGAAAAGTTATCGCCTTCGTCCTTCAATTTTAACTTGATGGTACCGGCTTTCACCTCTCCGTATGACAGAACTTGGTCAGCCATCGGCTTTTGGAATATCCCGAAGTTGAATGATCGGCTGAACGGCTTGTCCGCCGACTTTCATTTCTACCGGGAAATGCGAGTTATTATTTGGCACCACAATGCTTGCCGTAAGAACAACACCATATTCTTTGCAGATGTCGTTGATCTTCTCAAGCGCAGCCTGATGGCGTTCCAAACGGGCTTTGGCAATCAGTTCTTCGGCAGCTTTAAGCTGATCTTCGGTAGTCGTGTCGATCGTATTATTTTCTGACATATATTATCCTTGGAATCCCCAGACCAGATCGGCGCAAGCTGGAGTGCCCGTGCCGTCGATCTGTAGTGAAATTTTATCTCCGGCAGCAATGGCTACTGTATTAGTTGTATCGCTTGCCGTTGTAGCGGCCGCGCCAACTGTGCAGGTCAAAGCCGAAGCAACGCCGTTCTTGAGAACGGTTACCACCATTGTGCTGCCACCGCCCGGAACGACATCTACTTCAACGTAGAGCTTGGCCAGCGACATAATCTTCGGCGCAACGAAAGCTTCCTTTAACGTTGCAGCGCCAATGACAGCGCCATAAGCGCCAAACGGATTAGCATATCCTGTTGTGCCACCGCTTAACGATGAAACATCAGCAGAACCACCGATGACAACCGGAGGCCTGCCCCAAGCGGGAGCCGCGCTGTTAACGCCGTCGCCAGTCTGCGATAAAAACTTTGTTTCGGTTGTCGTATTGCCGGCAAGCCTAAAGAGCGTATTGGTTGCACTGCTATAGATCAGATCGCCGGTAATATAACCCGTTAACCCAGTACCGCCATAACCAACGCCGATCGTCGAAGCAGTCCAAGTGCCACTGGTGATCGTACCAACAATACCAATATTGGCCGTGCCTGCCCAAGTGGAAAGCGCAATGTTCTCAACATTATCAAGAACGAGCAACGTCTTTGTCTGAGAAACACTAAGTTGCTGCATTGTCGCAGCGCCACCGGTATTATTGCCGAGAATAGTAGCATCGGCAATTGTATTGAGCTTGGCAAGCGGAATACCATTGTCATAGATACCAACAGTAAGAGTACCGGTCGTCGTGATCGGGTTTGTGGTATCGCTCGATACAAATAGCCCATTGGATCCTACGCCTGCCACAGAAGTGACGGTGCCAGTGCCTGCACTTGAAGCAGCCCATTTAACGCCGGTCACTTGCGTTGAGTCGGCAGTAAGCACTTGCCCGTTCGCACCGACGCCAAGTTTGGTTAGCGTTGTAGAAGCAGAGGAAATTAAGATGTCGCCCTTTGTGTAGGAACCGACATTCGTGCCGCCACGAGCAACAGCAAGCGTACCACTGGTTATCTTTGAAGCATCAAGGCTCGGGACATCGGCAGCAATGATCGTATTCCAGCCGGGAGCCGCAGAACCAACGCCATCGCCAGTTTGAGTTAAGAACTTCTTGGTAGTAGTGATATTGCCCGTTAGTTTTCCTAACGAGTTAGTTGCATCGCTGTATAGCGTATCGCCCAAGGCATAGGTAGAAAATCCAGTGCCACCAAACGGTACGGTAATGACCGTACCGTTCCAGACTCCCGTTACGATCGTACCAAGTGTTATGACATTGGCAGAGCCAGTCCAGGTTGAGAGCGCTGTATTCTCGACCAAATTCAGGCTTAGCGTCGTCTTAACCTGAGCCGCCGTTAGCTCGATCATTGTAGCCGGAGAACCGGTATTATTACCGAGAATCCTATTTGCCGCTACGGTAGCGATCTTGCCAAACGGAATGCCATTATCGGATATGCCAATAGTAAGTGTACCTGATCCAGTTATCGGACCGCCAGTAACCGTAAGCCCGTTCGCTCCGGTACCATCGACAGACACAACAGTACCAGCACCAGCCGGGACATTCCAAGTACCATCTTCGCGTAAGAACTTCGTAGAACCGGCAACACCGCCCGGATCGGGAACAGCGCCTCGAGCATGACCGATACCAGAACCGATAAAGACCGGATAGTCGGCAGCAACAAGCGCATCCCACGACGGAGCCGCACTTGCGCTGCCAGTACCGGTCTGATTGTAAAATTTCTTTGTAGTAGTTGCATTGCCGGCGAGCTTTGCAAGCGTGGTCGTGCCGGAAGCATACAACGTATCGCCAAGGGCATAACTCGAAATACCACAACCACCTTTAGCAACACTAATAGGAGTACCGTTCCAAACGCCTGTTCCAATAGTGCCAACCGTTGTAATATTCGTCGAACCTGCCCACGTCGATAATGCCGTGTTCTCGACATTCTCTAAGGATAATCCGGTCTTAACTTGGGTGGGTGTTAGCGCAATGACATTACCAGTTGAACCTGAAATATTACCGAGGAATCGCTGATCAGCTATTTGCACAAGCCGATCAAGCGCAACGCCATTTGCACTGATGCCTATTGCAATGGTACCACTGGCTGTGATAGGTACACCTGAGGTAGTAATGCCATTAGAACCGGAAGCATCGACACTTGTAACAGTGCCAGCCAAGCCCGAAGCAATCCAGGAGAGATTACCGGAACCATCGGTAGATAGCACTTTGCCTGCTTGTCCGGTTTGAGTCGGCAGGATCATCCCGGTTATTGTTGTGGCGGTCAGCGCATTCGGATGCCCAAGCGAACCGGTTGAATTACCGAGGATCGTATGAGCCGCGATTTCCTCGATGTTCGTTAGCTGATAATCTTCTAACTTAACAAGGCTAATGTTATGCGTCGAACCGGAGGACGTTATTACAACGCCGAGCTCGACCGCATCGGTCGTCTCAAACGTTTGGCTGGTCGTAGTCAGTCCGTTCAATGACTGCAAGCCGGAACCACTGAAATCAAGGATCAGTCCGGAGCCAATGACCTTGGCATATAACTTGAACGTTTCAAATGGATTTGGTTCTGCCATTATGTAACTACCCCCGGTATAAGCACGAGTATGCCTTTCATTAAGATCGACTCAAATCCAGTACTGGTTCTGGTTATCCTAAAGTCATAAATAAGTGATTTATTGCGCGGCAGCGTTTCAATCGTTGCTGTTGGAGTATTTGCATATGCCAATGTTTGTGGGTTGCCTTTAGTATCTACTCCCGTAATAAATTGACAATTCATAGTTGCCAGTCCGGTTGTCGTATTATTTATTACCTGCCCAATACCGCCATCAAGCGTCCACCCTGTTGGATCGAATGGGATTGTTTCTGCCTCGTCCTCATACAATAATTGCCCTAACTGAAAATTCACATTGGCATCGGCTTGCCAATCGACGATCTCTGGTTTCTTTGCGTATATGTCTGATGTACAACAACTCATCGGAGCAAATATCGGGATGGGCTAAACGTACTGTTAAGATAATCGTAATCCAGGTTTGGACTGATCGGATTGTATGCCGGACTTAGCGACGACAAGCCATTAAAAGAAGCATCGGCATTCTCGCCATACACATTCGGATTGTTTGGCGCCATTGTCTTTGGAAACTCAGGATAGACGGCATTCGTCAAACTTGGAGCGCTGGTTGTCGGCGGATTGAGCTGCTGATTAAATATCGGCGGTACCGTTAGCCCACCATCTGATGGTTGCGGCGGAGCCTGTGTAGCGAGATTCGAAGCACCAAGGCCTGCGGCTGTACCAAGGGCATTCTGACCGAGCGTTTCTAAGAATGTCGGACGATCGGCATAGCCTTGATTGAGCATGAACTGATTCTGCGCTAATTCCGATGCGCCCGTCAATGCCGATAACCCCTGAGCACGGCTTTGAGAATCGATCGCTGCGCCTTGTAATGCTGCCGATTGCGAACCGCGTTCGGACTCACGTTGAATCTTATTGTCGATACCACTTAATGCCGCTGCGTTTGAAGCGAAATTTGAATTATTGCCGACCTGCTCCATCTGGTCACGCGCTAATTGCTGATTCCATCCGGCGGTTACCGCTGCTTGATCGGCACCTTGGTGAGAGGTGAGTAGTTGTGAGATGCCAAAATCACGCAAACCTTGATAGGGATCGGTAAATTTCGGTGGTTTTTTCTTAAAGCCACCGAGCACACCGCCAAGAACGCCACCGGCTAACGCGCCCCACGGTCCTAAAGCCGCTCCGCTGGCAGCGCCTCCGGCTGCTCCTCCTAAAATATCTTCGAAATCAGCCATAGTCGTAAAATAAAAAAGTGCGTGAACCGGCTGGTTAGCCGATTCATCACACTTGTAATTCCTCGTAACGTTGTAAAAACTAATTACAGTAGAAAAATTCCATTACTGCCCAATTGAAAACGGCACAACCCCAGATGGATTAACCGGCTTCGGCAGAATCACTCCGCTGCGCATCTGTTTCTTTTCCTCGGCGTGGCGCTTGAGCACAACTGCCGCATCATATTCATCTTCGGCGCCAAGCATCTTGGAGAGGTTTTCTTTCTTGAGCTGATTGAGTTGTTGCTTCGGCGTCAGCGCCGGTTTTTCAAAACCAAACTGATTGCGTAATTCATCTTTCTGATCGTCGGTCAATGTTCGACTACTGGTGATCTTTGCTTCGAGTATCGGCATGATGCGCTGGCGTTCATCTTCTTTGGCAAATTTCAATCCGGCTATCACCTGTTGCGGCGTAAAGTTTTTGAGCCTGATCGATAACTGATCTTTGGTTGTCTCGGCATTCATCTCGGCAAACTTACTTGGTACGATATTATATTTCTTTGCCAAATCTTTTGCCTTGTCGTAATTGCCTTCGCTGATAGCCCGACGCACTTCGTTATCCTGATTGCCTTTGGTTGCCGCTTCCTTGGTGCGACCGCCGATCGGCTTATTCGCCTGAGCCTGTTCGAATGCCCATTGTTCGAATGGCGTATTGATGATGTCTTTCGGAGCCGGAGTGATACCAATGAATGGCAGTATGGTTTCTTTCGAGCCGAGCTTACGTCCGCGATCGAGTTCTTTCTTTAGTCCGGTAACCGAGAAGGGAAGCCCTTGCTGCAATATAAACTTTGTATAATCCTCGGCTTTATCTTTCCAACTATCGTCTTCGTTTACGATCTGATCGCCGTAGAACGTGCGGTTATCAAGCATCTCGCTGATCGTATGAAAGAGCGGCGATGCTTTATTGATCACGGTGCGCTTCGGGTCTTTCGAATACGACATCACATCTTTCATATACGTCGGCAACGTAAATCGCTCGGCTTCGCCATCGGCTGTTGTCGCACCGGTCTTCGGATAAAATAAATCCAGGATCGATTCCGGGTCTTTGCCGGTCATTATTTTATTAGCGATCGCTCCCCATAACCCAACCATTGCCGGAAGCATTATCGTATAACCAAGACGAGACGTAAACTCCGGATTACCTTTTTTGCCTGCCAATGATTTTAGCACTTCAAAACCACTCTTTGTTAGATCACCAACGCCACCGCCAAGCTCTCTGATCGTACCGAAATTCCAGCCAACTGACCGAACGCCAACCATCGCTAATTGCTTGGCTGTCTTCTTCCAGAACAGATTGTCATAGATGAGCTGACCGAAACGATTATCGACCGAAGCCCAATCGGATTGCAGCTTCTTTTGAAACTCGATCGAGTTCATGTTCGGGTCTTGCCTCATTCGCATCTTAGCCATCTCGCCCATCGTGCCGAGCTTCAATGCCGGAACCCAATGCTCCATTATAGCCGACGATGATTTTGTCAGTACGTTTAATGGGATCGAACCAAGTCCTTTTGCGATAGAAGAAAGCGAAGCATCGCGCACGAACATCCGCACGATATTGTCCGACAGGTGAGTCTTATACGCGGCATTCATCGTGGCATCGCCGCCTGATTTGACAATCGCTTGAAGCGTATTTGATAATACAGGATTAACCCCATCCGCTTCATACCAAGCCTTTGTTAGTTTTCTGCCGCGATAATATGTCTCAGCAACAGCCGGTAGTACAGTGATGCCTTTGGCTATGTTAGCGGCACCTTCCAAGCGCATTCCGGCACTCATGCCTTTGCCGAATAATTCACGTAAGCCAAGTTCACCAGTGCTGATAGCGGCATTGATCGCGGTGCCCATACCATGGAAGCCACTAAGCGATAACGAGGTGAGATTCAGCGTATTGTTTAACGCTCGCGCTCCGCGAAACCAACGATACTGTTCCAGTCCCGGAGTAAGGCTTGAATTAAAGTCATTGGCGATCGGTTCCGGCGCCCACCAGTAACCGGAAATAACTTTACCACCAGCATCGACGATTGCCGTTTCACTGCCCATTGAAACCGAGGGCTTGATCGAAAGCAACTCTTGCAAGGCCGGAGTGCGAGCCGCAATTTCTTCCAAGCGTCTCTTAGCCGTGGGAGCTATTTCCTGTAACAGTTCGGGCGCATGGACATAAGCGTGAATTAAATTAGCGACTGTTTCTTTCGGGCTTTTAACATACTCTCTGAATGAACTCGGTGCATCTTCGTGACCGACAAGTCGCTGATTTGCCAAGCGTTCTAATTCTAATTTCGTCGCCTTCCCATAGACCCCACGTTCAGCCAGATTCTTGTATAGGTCAAATTTCTTATCCGCCCAATGACCGATCTCATGGGTTAGTAATTCATTCTCGGCA
>Ga0068859_100000428_pt1 | contig 42141 bp, 60 predicted proteins | sample KBSSwiS22_FD_66585 | JGI IMG/M metagenome (GOLD analysis project Ga0068859, IMG submission 66585) | Switchgrass rhizosphere microbial communities from Kellogg Biological Station, Michigan, USA - KBS Switchgrass S2-2 | ecosystem: Host-associated > Plants > Roots > Rhizosphere > Soil ... | reverse complement strand
GTCCCTTCTTCTTCGCTTCCTGTTCCTTCCGCATGCGATACTCATGCGGCGCCTCAAGGATGTAGCCCTTCTCGGCGGCAATCTGGAGCGTCTGTTCGATGAGTTCGCTGTATTTCGTGCGGCTCAACGTGGATGTGTGCGGCTCGCGCAGCACGAGCACGATCTCTCCGGAGATCGGATTGGCCACTTCCATCGTCCCGAAGATTTCCGCCAACAGGAATTGCTTCAGGTCGTCGTAGCGCATGACGCCATCAGCGACCCACGGCCGCAACATGGCGTGAAAGCCTTTCTCCTGTAGGCGCGATTTCATGACGCCTTGCGGAGTGATAATCACGTCGACACATTGCCCGGCGAGTTTGGCCTTGCAATACCGCCGCTGTTGATGCGGGAAGTCGAGGTGAATCACGCCATCAGCGTCCACGGTCCCGAGGAAGACGGCCGGGTCAGCGCTCACACGGCCTCCTTGAGAACGCTCCAGCCGCGCAACGCGCTTTCCTCCGTCGCGCATTCCTCGAGGAACAGCGCCGCCTTGCGGGCGAACTCTGCGATGGCCTTCTCGTCGCGTTCGTAGCGCATCAGGAACGTCTGCAAGTGCTCCGGTAGCCGCGGGTCGTAGCTCATGAAGTCGCACCACTTGGCCCCGGTGACGTAGAGTTCGCAAAGGATCTGAGGCATGTAGTCGGACGGGATGCTCGACTCACGGAGATACCGCACGTGCGTGGCCGTCTTCGGGCACTTCAGGGACACCAGCCCGTCGAACTCCCCGACCACGCCATCAGGCGAGCAGCCCATGAGCACGTCACGCATCGCCACGAAGCCAACGGGCATGGCGATATTGCCGGTCAGGGCTTCATAAGCGGCGAGCGCGTCGGCTTCCTTGTCGATACCCCACTGCATCTCAGGACTGACGTAGCCGCCCTCTTGAGGCACGCCAGACAGCCGCTCAGCGACAAGTCGATACCGCAGGTCACGCCGCTTAGCCGACTCGCCCGACTTCACCTCGGCCAGCATGTCGGCGCACACCGAGCCGGTCAGCCGTCCAGCCCGAGCCGCACGCCATTCGTCCGACCGCTGCTCGCACACGATCACGTCGAAGCTCATCGCTTCACCGCTGGCACCTTCGCGGCGCGTGTCTTGAGTTCGTTCCAGATGTTGGGGTCCGTCTTCGTCAGGTGCGCGACGTAGAGCTTCAACTGCGCGTCACCGTTGGCGACCTTCCACATCTGCTGCAAGGCTGGCAGTCCTTCGTCGGCCTTCGTCGCCAGTGTGTCGAGCCAGTCCTGATAGCCAGATGGCTCAGGCGCGGTCGCCGCACGCTTCGCGTCGTCGTCTTCGTTCCGCGTCGTGATGTTCACGAGGTCGAGCGTGGTGTAGCGCCGTCCGTATTGCATCGCGGAGCCGAGCGCCTGCACGTCGTTCTTGTTGCCGCTCTTGTCGGCTGGCGTGACGAACTCTGATGTGCGTTCGTGCCCCGCGTGATGCGCGAGAATGCCGGTCGTTCGCACACCGCCGCCTTCGGGAAACTCGGTGCGGTGCGATAACGAGAAGCCAAACTCTGAGATAATGGGGCGCACCACTTCGAGGATGTCTTCGAGGGGCGCATACTTCCCGTTGTTCGATTTCTTGCGGGCGATGACGATGGGCAGCTTGCGCTGCATCTTGGCGAAGTCTTCGTAGAACTTGGCCTTTGCCGCTTCCCGCTGGATGCGCTCGTGAAGCTCGATGATCTTCTCCAGCTTGTCCACCGGGACATCGGGATTCATCACGAGCCCTTGCAGCATCGTGGCGAGGTCGATCATGGGCTGCGCGGACTGCAACGCCCGCGTCTCAACCGCGGCCTCGGCTTGTGTCAGTAGGTCGGTGCTCATGGCTGCTCCAGAATGCGGATGACGTGCTCCAGGCGCGTGATCGTCTCGGCCTGTTGCTTGGCGTGGCGTTCGTAGTGCTGCACGATCGGCTGCACCCCACAGAGGGTCAGTGTGCGCTCCACTTTGCGGAGGGCGTTGCGGATTGCATCTCGGCAATCGACACCCTCAGCCTTAAAGTCGTCGCCAGCCATGAACAACTCGCACGCGAAGGCCAACTGCCCTCGATACGCCAGTGACGCTACGTTCAGTCGGTCGTCTTCCGCCTGCCGTTGGGCGGCTCTCGCCTGTTCGTCGGGAGAGGAGACACGAGACACCATCAGCGTCATCGCGTCCTCCCAATGTGTTCCGCCGCCGTCTGTGGCGCACTGGACCCGTAGTAGTCCTCGACCTGCCGCTCGTAGGCGGCTTCGTTGCGCTGTTCCTCGTGGAAGCTGCACAGCTCGCCCACGGTCGCCGGCTCCCAATCGTTGGGACTGTCGTGTTCCACGCAGACGGTGCAGGGTTCTTTCCCGCGCCACTTGGCCGCGTCTGACGCTCGCGTCTCACAGATCCAGTCGCACACGTCGCCGTCGCACCGCGCGCCACAGGCTGCACATTTCCCGATCATGGTTTCCTTCCTGGCCGGTGGCCGTGGATACTACGTTTGAACCACCGAAAAGCGAGAGCTGCAACCGTCAAAAAGGCGGCCATCTGCCAGATGCGTGCATCCATCACAGATCCGTCCATTCCCGATAAGGAGTGAACGTCTCGTCGAGCTTGTGGAGGGCGCGTCGTCGCCGTTCGGCGCGATACACGACCCACAGGGCCGCGACCGCGCCAACGGCTAGGGCGTAGACGATCATCGCGTGCGCTCCTCAATGAATGCCGAGAAGGCCATCAGCACAAATGCGGCATATAACACGAAGAAGTAAACCACCATATTGCGCTCCTCTCGGCCGGGATGCCCGACGCGATGAAGGGAGAATACAGCCGTGGACACAGCAAGTCAAGCGCAAAGTGCGATTTATTTTCAGGTCCACACTTGTGCCTCAGGTTGTGTTATCCTACACCTATGACAGGGAAGGGCAACGGCACGAAGCCACGCAAAATGGGACGGCCCACACTGGCCCCAGCGAAGCGCCTGGGCGAGTTCGTCAAGTTTCGCGTCCGCCCGGCTGAGCGTCGGGCACTCGACCAAAAAGCCAAAGACGCCGGCCTGAGCTTGTCCGACTACCTGCGCGAGAAGGGACTGGCGAGCTAATGGGCGACGAACTGCCGATTGATTGGACAGGGTGGTGTGAGGCCGCATCAAATAGCGGCCTTATTCTCAGGCCCGGCGACACGTTCACCATCACGAACGCTGTGTATATCGTGAATCCTGATCCGGCCGCTGAGCGAGCCGCCGCGTTTGATGCTGCGTTTCTCCGCGCCCTCGGTATCGCCCCGCTGGACTAGCCATGCTGAAACCTATTCATGTCATTAATTTGACAGCCCTGACCGAGTTCCAACTGTGGGGCCTCCTCTCCCAAGGCTTCGACGTAGTGGATGAACTCCAACTGCGGCTGCTCAGGAAGGGCTAGGGCTGTGGCGAACGTCTTCATCACGCCTCAGTTCGTCGCCAAAGAGACAGCGCGATGCGTGTTGCAGTTGAACCCGTCATGGAAGCGACCCATTGAACTTCAGTCGGCAATGGGTCGCTACGCCTATGAGCGCGTGCAGTTGGAAGAGTGGAAGGGTAATCCGCCAGCGGTTATTGACGCGCCAGATGCGTGGATGCCCGTGAACACTGTCGATGACGCAACTGAGATGGCGAGACGACTAGCCGAACGTCTGACAGGTCGTCGCTACGCTAGTCAAGGCCGCTGCGCGTATTGCCACGTGCCGCATTCCGAGTCTGTCCACTGCCAATCCTGCGGTGCGCCCCGTTAGTTGTGGGCTAAACTCTCCCCTGTGGCCCTCAGCCCTGAATATTGGCAGCCGATTCCAAACGTGGTTGGATACGAGGTGAGCAACCTCGGCCGCGTTCGATCGCTCTCTGGGAATCGGACGCAGGGTAATCGTTGGGGTGGGGAGACTGTTAGATCGTTTGCTGGCCGCTTCATGCCTGGGTATGTCACCACAGGCGGTTATCAGCAGGTTCTTTTGCGCCAGCGTGGATTCAACCGCCCAGATATGCGCGTGTTGGTGCATCGGCTCGTGGCTCATGCTTTCGTGCCTGGCGCTGCACCTGACCTTCAGGTTAACCACCTGAACGGAAATAAGTTAGACAATCGGGCTGACAATCTAGAATGGACCACGGCCTCGAAAAACCAGCGGCATCGCATCTACACGCTCGGGCATAAGGGCGGCCTTATTAAGAATCGTGATTTCAGTGATCGCCATGTTTGAACTGTTTGAACATGCCTAGAGGCGGGGCACGGGCGAACTCTGGTCCTAAGAAGGGCACCGTCTACGCCCCCACACGGGCGAAGGCCGAGGCCCGAGAGGCGTTCAGGCGCATCGTTGACCAGCACATGGAGTCCCTGCTCGATGCCCAACTGAAGCACGCCAAGGGCCTCCAATACCTCGTGGCTCGGGACAAGCGGACTGGCAAGTTTGAGAAGCTCACCGCAGACGAAGCCGAAAAGCTCCTATCAGGCGATGACAGTGACCGGCTCGTGGTGGAGGTGTGGGAGAAGGACCCTAGCGTCCAGGCGTTCACCGACATTCTGAACCGTTATATGGACAAGCCCGCGGATCACGTCGAACTGACCGGCAAAGACGGCGGCCCGCTGGTGGTCCGGTGGAAGGACTAGTGCCGGAAGTTGTCATCGACTACAGCCCGCGTATTCTCCAGCGCGAAGTCCATCAGGCGCTCAGGAAGCATCGATTCTGCGTCATCGTCTGCCATCGGCGCTTTGGCAAGACGGTGCTGGGGGTCAACCACCTCATCCGCGGCGCCCTGACGACCACGAAGCCCCGCCCGCGCTTCGGCTACATCGGCCCGACCTACACGCAATCGAAGGCCGTCTGTTGGGACTACGCCCAGCACTACAGCCGGGTCATCCCTGACGTGGCGGTCAATCAGTCCGAGCTGCGGATTGACTACCCGAACGAAGGGCAAGTGCGGCTCTATGGCGCCGACAATCCCGACAGCCTGCGTGGGCTTTACTTTGATGGCGTGGCGCTCGACGAATACGGGATGCACCCGCCCAAGACGTTTACCGAGGTCATTGGGCCGACCCTCGTGGACCGTGGCGGCTGGGGCCTGTTCATGGGCACGCCCAACGGTAAGAATCAGTTTTACGACATCGCTCGAGACGCCAAAGTCCGCATGGAAGCCGGTGACCCCGATTGGTGGTTTGCCGAATACAAGGCGAGTGCGACCGGGCTGCTTGATCCTGGCTATCTGCAGTCGGCTCGGTCCATCATGACGGCCGATGAGTATCAGCAGGAGTTTGAGTGTAGCTTTGAGGCGTCCGTGAAGGGTGCCATTTACGCGGCCGAGCTGCAGCAGACCATCACCGACCAGCGCGTTACCCGCGTGCCGGTCGATCCGATTCTCCCGGTTGACACCTATTGGGACTTGGGTGTGGGCGACCAGACAGCGATTTGGTTCGCACAGTCCGTGCGCTCAGGCGAAGTCCGGTTGATTGACTACTATGAATCCTCTGGCGTGGGGCTGCCGCATTACGTCCAGGTCATCAAAGAACGCGGCTACAGCTACGGCACGCATTGGGCGCCGCACGACATCCAGGTCACGGAGTTTGCCTCTGGCCGGTCAAGGCTTGAAGCTGCGGCCAGTCTTGGGATTCGCTTTCAAGTTGTGCCCAACGTGCCCTTGGAAGACGGCATCCATGCGGCCCGGATGTTGTTCCCGCGGTGTTGGTTCGATGAGGTCAAGACACGCAAGGGCCGTGAGGCGCTACAGCACTATCGGCGCGACTACAACTCGCGGATCAACGAGTTCAAGGCCGTTCCCGTCCATGACTGGTCGAGTCATTGCGCGGACGCTTTTCGGTATCTGGCGGTCAGTCAGCAGGTGCCGGTTGAACGGCGCCAGGGTAATGCGCCTCCTGCCATCACTGGACAATGGTGGTAAACTCACGCACGCCTGTGGCTAACGACGCGAAGAAAGCCCTTTCCGACCTCCACGCGACCGCGCTCGCGCAGTTCAAGTTCATTGCCGAGACGGAGCACGACCAGCGGGCGCGTGAACTGGAAGCCTTACGGTTTCAGGCCGGCGACCAGTGGACCGAGGACGCCAAGCTCGCTCGTGCAGGCTTGCCCGCGAATGCCTCCAGCGGTTCCCCTGCCGTGCCTGCGCGTCCGATGCTCACGATGCGGACGCTGGATCAGCCTATCGCACAGGTGGTCAATCAGGAGCATGACGCCGACTTAGCCATCACCATCACGCCCCGAGACGGCAAGGCGAATAAAGACACCGCGGAAGTGATTGCGGGCCTCGTGCGGGCCATCCAGACGGACAGCCACGCGGATGATGTGTATTCGTGGGGTTTTCAGCGCATGGTGGGCTGTGGGCGTGGCTACTGGCGCGTCAATAAAGCCTACGCCAACGAGCGGGCTGGGCTGGATCAGGTCATCCGCATCGAGCCGATCGAGAATGGCTTCTCGGTCTACCGCGACCCCTTGCCAAAGTGGCAACCGAATGGCGGATTCTGGGAGCCGGATTACTGCTTTGTGACGGCGGACCTGATGGAAGCCGACTACAAGCGGGAGTTTGGCGCGTCGAAGCTGGCGAACGCCTCAGATAGCGAGATTGTCGAGGGGCTGGGCGATGACCGGAAGCATTGGGTCATCGAGGGCGAAGCGGGGAAGACGTATCGCATCGCGGAATACTGGTATGCGACCTACCAGAAGTCCAAGACGCCTGACGGGCGTGAGGTCGATGTCCGCACGATCAAGTGGGCGAAGATGAACGGCATCGAGTGGCTGGATGAGCCCCAGGAGTGGGACGGCCATTTCATCCCGATCATCGAGGGCACGGGCAACAAATACAACGTCGGCGGGGAAATCTTCATCGAGGGCATGGTGCAGCCGGCGATGAGCCCGTGCCGGATGCTGAACTACATGGTGAGTTCCGCGGCCGAGAAGATTGGGCTGGCGTCAGCCTCTCCGTGGTTGGCTGTGGCTGGGCAACTCCAAGGCTACGAGGCGTGGTGGAACCAAGCCAACACGCGCAACTTCCCCTTCCTCGAATACAACGCCATGACGGCCGCGACGGGGCCGCAATTGCTCCCTCCACCATCTCGGAACAACGATGAACCGGCCATTCAGGCGTTTGCCGAGATGATTTCGTTGTTTACGAACTTCATCCGGTCGACCACGGGCGTCCCGGATGCCGCATTGGGCCATGTCAACCCGAATGACCGCAGCGGGAAGGCCATCGAGGAACTGAAGAACGCCTCGCAGCAGGGCACGTCCGGCTGGCTCACGCATCATGCGCGTGCGATTCGTCAGACCGGCATTGTCGTCGTGGACCTGCTCCCAGCGGTCTACGACCGTCCAGGCCGCGTTGAGCGCATCATCGGCAAGGACGATACCGAAGACTTCGTGATGCTCAATCAGCCGTTTGTGCAGGGGCACGACAAGCAGCCCGTGCCTGCGCCTCCCGGGAGCCCGGCCGCGGCGCAAGCCCAACAGACGCAGCAGCCGATTACGGCGCACATGCTGGCCGAGGGCCAATACGGCGTGATTGTGAACGTCGGGAAGTCGCCGCAGACGCTCAAGGCGGAGACATTTGCCGGCATGAACGCCCTCGCGCAGGCGGCCCCGGAACTCGTGCCACGGTTCGCGGATTTGTGGGTCGAGTCGATGGACATCCCCCAGGCCGATGCGATTGCGGCCCGGATTAAGCCTCCCGGGGTCGATGGGGAGCAAGATCCCGCGGCGATGCAGGCGCAGTTGGCCCAACTTAAACAGGCGCTTCAGGAAGCCCAGCAGATGGCCGACGACAATCAGGCCAAGATCAAGATCGCGGAGATGAACGCGCAGGTTCAGGTCGGCAAGGCGCAGCACGACGCGCAGGTGAAGGCCGCCACGCAACAGTCCGCCGATCAGACCCGGCTGCAGATTGCCCAGATTCAGTCTGAAACCGCGCTGGCCGTGGCCGAACTCGGCGCGAAGGTCGACCGGCTGACGCTGTTCCTCGAAGAACGGGAGCGGTTGGGCGTGCAGGGCCACGAGCACGACATCTTGACACGTGAGCAGCTCCACGAGCGCCAAATGGCGCAAATGGCCCATCAACAGGCGCTGCAGCAGGGCCAAGTGGATCAGGCGAACACGCTCGAGCAAGGCGATCAAGGCCATCAGCAGGCACGGGAACTCCAGGACGTGGAGCACGGGCAGCAAGCGGCGATGGCGACCGTTCCTCCGCCTGTTGACCCGAACAGGCAGGTGGCCGAGTAATGGGTGAAGCGCGGCGCCGTCGTATAGCTGGCCTCACTGGTGTGCGACCGAATCCCGAGCCGCCGCCCCTGCTTCAGCGATACGCCTTAGCGATGCTCGACCGTCGCATCGAGACGGACGAGTCAGGCGAGATTGTGATGAGCGACCACAGCGCCAAGCCGGGCCGGTATGCGTCAGCCGACCTGCATACGCTGTATCAGTGGGATGGGACGATGATCCGTCGTCTTGACAGGCGCACCCTGCAGCCGCACAATAGGGGCCAATCGTGAGTGAACCGATCACGTCAGTGACAGAAGGGCGAGTGACGGTCACGGCCAACGATACGGCCGAGAATATCCGTGTCGCTGCGGGGTTCGATACGCCCGATGATCCCGAGGCGGACCCTGCGTCTCCGTCAACCGAGACCGCCAAGTCGGCCGGAACCATCGAGCGCGAAGAGGACGGCAAGTTCAAGGCGAAGACGCCCGAGCAGCCTGAACCTGCGAAGCCAGCTAGAAGCGGCGATCCGCGCAAGTCTCATCAAGCCAAGATCGATGTCGCTATCGCCAAGCAGCGAGAGGCCGAACGTGAGCGCGATGACGCTAGACGCATCGCCGCTGAGCGCGAAGCCGAGATTCAGGCGCTGCGCCAGCCCGCACAGCCCCGTGCCGAGTCGGAGCCGGTCGCACGTCAAGCTCCCAGCCCATCAGCCAGCTATCTGCAGGATGTGCAGCGGTATCAGGCGCTCCCCAACGCGCCGAAGTTCGATGACTTCGTGAACGCGGGCGTCGAAGACCCCTACACCATGCATCAGGCGGCAATGGCCGCCTTTATCGCGGACACCCGTGATGAGGAACGGCAGGCCCGCAGGGCTGAGCAGGCGCATAAGTCAGAGCGCGATTCTCAAGTGCGAGCCGCGATTAGCCTTGGCGCCGAACGTCACCCTGACTTTCAGCAACTTCTTAATGCAGACCCGGTGGAGTATTCCCCGGTGGCGCAGGAACTCTTGCGGGAAGAAGCTCGCTTCGACCCCGCTCTCAGCGCGGATCTGTTTCATCACCTGCTGACGCATCCAGACGATGCGAATCGGTTGGCCAAGATGACGGATTCGATTGCTGCCGCTCGTGAAATTGGTCGTCTCGTCGCGCAGGTGTCATCGGCCCTCTCCGGCCCCGAGACCCTGCCTGTCTCTACCACTGCGAAGCCTCTCATTAAGCCGGTGAGACCTTCGGTTATGGCGGCTGGGTCCGCCTCGCCTGACGACCTGCCTTTCGGGCCGAAATACATCGCGGCCATGAATGAGCAGGAGCGCAAAGCGAGGGAGGCTCGGCATGCCTGAAACTGTAGGTTTCTATGGCAAGCAACGCATTTGTTACGCCAACTTGGGTGGTGAAAGAGGTCTCGCGTATCGCGCAGAACTCGCTCAAGTTCGGCGCGAACGTCACGCGTAAGTATTCGGCTGATTTCAAGGCCGGCGGCGCGAAAGTCGGATCGGGCTTCTCCCTGCGTCTCCCGCAGCGGTATGCCACGACCAAGGGGCAGGCGTTCCAGCAGCAGGGGATCAACGACGTTACCGTCCGGTTCAACATCACGGATCAGGCGAACATCGGCATCTCGTGGTCGACGTTCGATTCGACGTTCTCGGTCGAGGAAGTCCGCTCGCGCTACATCAAGCCGGCATCGGTCCAGCTCGCCAACACCATCGACTTCGATGGCCTAACGCGCTGCACGCCGCTCGTCGCGCATTCGGTGGGCACGCCCGGCACGACGCCCACGAGCATTCAGACCTATCTGGATGCGGTCACGAAGCTCCGCAACGTCGCGGTGCCGGATGACAACCTCGTGGCGGTCATCTCGCCCAACATGAGCGCCACGCTCGTCGGGTCCAACTCGACCGTCTTCAATCCGGCGTCCAGCATCGGCAAGAACTGGCGGACGGGTCAGTTCTCGTCGGGTGAGAACGGCCTCGGCATTGACGAGTGGTATATGGACCAGAACACGATGCAGCGCACGACCGGCTCATCGACCACGTTCACGCCGCTGGTCAATCAGACGACGTTCGCGGACGGCATGACGACCATCGTCACGGACGGCAACGCCTCGAGCGCGACGACGTATCAGGTGGGCGACAAGTTCACCATCGCCAACGTGAACGAGATCAACCCGCAGAACTACACCAGCACGGGCCAGCTGATGCAGTTGACGGTGACGGCCGCGGTCACGTCCTCGGGCGTGGATGCGACGATCACGTTCCAGCCGCCGCTGATTGCGGTCGGGTCGGGGCCGATCCCGAACGCGCTGGCGAACGTGGACGCGCTGCCGGTGAACAACGCGCCGCTGATTCCGCTGGGCTCGACGATCACGACCGGCTCGGGCACGTGGACGGCCACGGCGACCCGTCAGGGCCTCGTCTACAACCGTGAGGCGTTTGTGTTGGGCATGGTCGACGCCGACAGCGACCTGCCGGGCGCCGACGTGGCGATGGTGAGTGATGCGGAAACGGGCTGGAGTGCTCGTTACGTGAGGCAATACAACGCGCAGTCGGACCAGAAGATCAGCCGTCTCGATTGCTTCTACGGGTGGTTGGCGTATCGGCCCGATTGGGCCTGCGTCGTCGCCGGAGGTGCCAGCTAATGTCCGTCACCACTACGACCGCAGCAGCGGCCATCGGCGCCAACGACCAGTCCATCGTGGTCACGTCGGCGACGGGGTTCGCCGTGGGCAATATCATCTGCGTGGACAACGAATACATGGTGCAGACGGGCGCGGCCGTCAGCACCACGATTCCAGTCCAGCGCGGCGGCAAGAACGGGAGCGTGCAGAGCGCGCACCCGATTCTGTCCACCGTCACCACCGGCTTGACCACGGATTTCCCGGCGCCGCAGCCGGGGTCCACCACCACGCCAGGCACGTTCCGTCCGGTCACAGCGAGCTATGGGGCGTCGGGAGCCATTACCCCGCCGACCGTGCCGACGGTGATCTTTCTGAACAAGGCCACCGCGGCGGCGATGACGCTTACGTCCCCGTCAGCCTCGACGCCGGACGGCACGACCGTGACGATCTACAGCAACACGGCCGCGGCGCACACCGTGACCTACACGCCCGGCTTCAACGGCGACACGACTTCCAGTGACGTTCTGACGTTTGCGGCCACCATCGGGAACTCCGTCACGATCATGGCGTCACGAGGGCTCTGGGGCCTCGTCTGCGCCAGCGGCGTAACCGTTGGTTAGCGGGGACTGAACACATGCCCACAGTTGGGGCATGAGCACTGACGAGGAGCGGGTGGCCGACGATTCGCCGCCTGCTCCTTCCGAGTCGCCCAACGGCAGTTTTCAGGGCTGTAGCCCTTGGAATTGTCGGTGCGTTCGATGGTGTGGGCCTTTGTTGGCTTTCGGCCCATGTCAGCGATGAAGTGAGGGAACGAATTGCGCCACCGGTCGCAGACGGTGATACCTCTCGCGCCGTAGTCCTTGTAGCTCGCATTGGTTGGGTTATAGCAACGGCTGATGATGTTCTTGAACGTGTAGTATTCGGACGTTCTCGTCATCCCGTGTATGCGGTTTTGGACATGAAGACGCTCCGCTCGGTAGCAGCCGCATGATTGCGTGATACCTGACGTGAGCACATTCGTCGTCGCAATATGTTCATTGCCGCAATCGCAGTGACAGAACCATCGCCGTCGTATATTCGCTGAACGAGAGCCATTGATCGGGTGAATAGCGATTAAGCGTCCGAAGCGCACATTGGTAAGGTTTTGCGATTTAGGCACGCAAACATCGTAACACAGAGAGGCCGAGTAAATGGCTCAGATTGTCAATACCACCTACAACACGGCGCGAGATGTCACGAAGAGTGACACCGTGGAGCAGGAACAGATCAACGGGCACTATCCGACCGCGCTGTGGGTGGGTGGGGCCGGGATTGTCGTCATCCTGACGGAAGACAACCGCGTCGTGAACTTCACGTGCGTAGCCGGGTCGCTGCTCCCGATCTCGTTCAAGCGCGTCAACAGCACGACCACTACGGCGACCCTCATGGTCGCGCTCTACCAACAGTAACGCTATGCCGTGGATGGACGCTCCGGTCACACTCTTTCGCGCCCTGAAGCTGCCGAACGCGCAGGTGGTCTGTATTGACGCCCGCGTGCTGAGTCAGACCACGCTCGTCGTCCGCAACTCGGATGAATACTACAAGGCGATCGGGCAGGGCTGGTGCGATGAGCCGCAGCAGGCCATCGATCAGTTTGAGGCCGAAGAGGCGGCGGTTGGCAATGCCGCGGCCGAACGCGCCTATGCCGATCTGCGTCTGAGCGAATCCGCACAGCGTGAAGCGGAAGCGTATGAAGCGACCGTTTCGACGCATGTCCCGGAGATTCCCTCGGTGCCAGTGAAGAAGAAGCCGGGACGGTCGAAGAAGGACGAGACGTGAGCACGACGGCGCTGTCGATCATCACGGACGCCTACGGCATCATCGGGGTGGTGCAGGACGGGGCTGCGGTCTCGGCCTCACAGGGCCAGCAAGGGCTGTCCCTCCTCAATCAAATCGTCGGCCAGTGGTCGCTGATGCCACTGACGATTCCGGTCACGGCGCGGGAAGTGTTTCCGCTCACGGCCGGTCGTGGTGGCCCGAGTGACCCGTATTCGATTGGGCCGGGCGGCGACTTCGACACCTCAAGGCCGCCAGAGATCGATAACGTCGGGCTCCTCGTGACGACGGTGGTGGAACCGTTCGAGATCAGCCGCTCCATCTATACGAACGATGCCTATGCGTCGATTGTGCAGAAGGAACTACAGTCAGCCTACTTCTCGGGCCTCTACTACAACATGACGTTTACCGGCGGCCTCGGGTCCATCAACCTGTGGCCGGTGCCGTCGGCGGATGGCACGTCGCTGGTGCTCTATCGGCCGATGCAGTTGTCGGAGTTTTCGGGCCTGTCGGTGCCGTTCGATTTTCCACCGGGAGCCGTGCCTGCGCTGACGTATGAACTGGCGAGGTGGCTGGCGATTCGCTTCGGGCAACCGTGGAGCGACCAGCTGGATCGGCTGTGCGGGCAGTTCCTGGCGCTCTATCAGCGGGGGAATACGCCCATGTCCGATCTGGGTTTTGATCCGGCGCTGACGGTGCAGGCGGGCGTCTACAACATTCTGTCGGATTCGATCTCCGGCTTCCGAGGGCGATAAATGGCGACCACTTCGACGACCCTAGCCGCGGCGATGCGCGTGAGCGACTTGTCGGCGGTGCTCACGAGCACGACCGGCACGGCCACGGGCAATACCCTGCTCATCGGCGGGGAATACATGACGCAGACCGGGCCGGCGGTCGGGTCCATCGTGCCGCTTCGTCGCGGGCAGAACGGATCGGCCCAGATTGCTCATGCCGCGCTCGCCGCGGTCACGATGGGGCTGCCGTCTGACTTTAGCGTCCCGGCGCCCGTGCAGGCGGCCATCTTCACCGATCCCACGTTGACGGGCGATGGATCGAGCAGCCGGCCGCTGACCTCCTCTGGTGGCACGGGCACGGTTGTGACCTCTGCGCCGCTCACGGGAGACGGCAGCAGCCTGACGCCTATCACGGCGGCGTCCACGACCGGCACGGGCGCGGTCGTGCTGGCGACGAGCCCGACACTCGTGACGCCAGTCTTGGGCGTGGCGACTGGCACGAGTCTGACGCTCTCGGGCAGCCGCATTTTGGGCATTCCCGGCACGGACCTGACCGCGGTAGGCAACTCGTTGGCCTCCCAGAATGCCGGGGGGTCCATCACAGCGATGGATCTGGTCTATCTGGACAGTTCCGCGACGTGGCAGCAGACGGATGCGGATGCCGCGGCGACGGCGACGGGTTTCTTGGCGATTTCGCTCCAGACGAAGACGGTCGGCCAAGCGATGAGCGTGGCGCTGGCCGGGTCGCTGGTTCGGAATGATGCGTGGAACTGGACGCCCGGGGCGACCCTCTATGTGTCGCCCACCGCCGGGGCGATTACCGCGACCTCCCCCTCCACGACGAATCAGATCGTGCGCGTGGTGGGTTTTGCGATTACCGCGGATGTCATCTGGTTCGGGCCATCCCCGGATTACGTGACCTTCGCCTAGGCCATCATGCCTGATCTCCCTCTCGTGACTCGTTCGGTGCGTGATGGCGGACAGCCGTCGACGGCGGCGCCGTTTCGCACGGGCAGTTTCCTGGCCGAGCGGCAGTTCTGGGCGTGGATGCGCGGTCAGGGCATTGCCGGCGCCTTGACGGGTGACGGCCTCGTCCGGGTGATGACCCCTGGAGGGCTTCGCACGGTCAACGCGGGCCAGTGTGTCATCCAAGGCCCGGTGAATGTGCGGATCGTGGCGCAGGCGGCGGCTGATGCGCTGCCGGATGGTCCCTAATGGCGATTACGTTCGTGCAGCAGGGCACGGTCGGCAACACGACGAGCGGCACGCCCGGCACGGCCATCACGTCGACCCTGACGGCGCCGGCCGCAGGGAATGCCATCATTGGCTGTGCCGTGTCCTACCAGGGCGCGATTGGCACGTCGGCGTTCACGAATACGCAGACGGATACGTTCACCCGGCGCGTGGAGCAAGCGGCGGGGATTGACGACATCGGGGCGATCTTCTCGGCCGTGAACATTGCCGGCGGGGCAACGTCCGTCGTGACCGATACCCCGTCCGCCGGCAAATACAGCTCGATGCAGGCGATGGAAGTCGCCGGGCTCGGGGCGGCGCCGACGTTTCAGTCCGCGACGAACAACGGCGGATTCGCGGACTTTCCCGCTGTCGGGCCGATCACGCCGACCCATGCCGACAACATCACGATTGTCTTGATTCCCAATACCGGAGCGGCGGCGCTCGGGGCCGTCACTGGCTGGCAGCAGGGCGGCGAGTTCACGAACTACGGCGCCTCTGAGTGTTTCAAGATTTACTACAAGATCCAGTCGGCGGCCGATGCCGTCTCGTTTAATTACGGGACGAATATCGATGTGAGCTGGTCGGCGCAGATGCTTGTGGCTTCACTGGATGCCGCGCCGCCGAATCATGTGCAGGCGGTGCAGGGCGTGACGTGGGCGTCGGTGCATGACGTGCAAGGCGTCCATGCGGCGAATGTGAAGACGATTAACACGCTGACGACGGGGAATTGACGTGTCCGAGTTCCCTGGGTTCCTCGGGCCGTCGAATACCCAAGCCTCCCGATGGAGTGATGCGGAGCGTAGTTTAAACTTCTACACGCGCCGGGTGGATGGGGGCACGCCGAAAGCCCAATGGAATATGTATCGGCGTCCGGGGCTGCGGCGGTTCTGCACGCTCTCGCACGGGCCAGTCAATGCGCTGTTCGCTCAAGACGGCCGGTGCTTCGCGGTCGGCGGTCAGGGGTTCTTTGAAGTGCTGCCGAGTGGGCTCCCTGTCGCGTGGGGTGCGGTGCGACGGTCGGGGATTGCCGCGACCATCTCGAGCTCAGGCGCCCAAGGCCATCAACTGCTCATCACGTCTGGCGGGCTCGGCTACATCTTCGACCTGAACACGAACGTTCTGACGCAGATCACCGATGATGCGTTCCCCACGAACGTGATTCAGGGGCTGTTCTTTAACGGCGCCTTTCTCGTATTGTCCGGCACTGATGGGGCGTTCTCCGTCTCTGCCCTCTATGACGGCACCTCCTGGGACGGGCTGGACAAAGGCATCGAATCGCAATTCTCCGATCAGATCGTGGCGATGCTGCGGAGCCATGACAACCTCGTATTGTTCGGCACGCGCAACACGGCCATTTGGGTCGATGATGGGTCAGGGGGCGCGGCGGGATTTGTGCCGCAACCGGGCACCATCATCGAGCACGGTATTCTCGCCCCGTTCTCGGCCGTGGAAGTGGACAATACGTGCTATTACCTCGGCCAAGACAGCCAAGGATCACGGATGGTCTGGCGATTGGAAGGCTACACGCCGACCCGTGTGTCGACCCATGCGGCGGAAGCGGCCTTTGCTCAGACCACGGGAGGATTCAATAGTCTGGGGTGGGCGTATCAGGAACAAGGCCATACGTTCTATGTGCTCTACGTGCCAGGACTGCCGACGACGTGGGTCTACGACATCTCCACCGAGCAATGGCACGAACGGGACCATTGGGACACACGTTTAGGCCAGTCGGTGCCGTATGTCGGGGTGAATCACGCCTTCGCCTTTGGGAAGCATCTGGTCGGAGATCGTCTTTCCGGCACGATCTATCACCAGGACATGGCCTATTTTGACGATCGGCTGGTCCTCTAATGGCCGATTACCGCTATGCGGTAGGCACCGTCGCTCGGCGCACGACGACCGGCGTGCAGACGGTCACGGGCATCTCGGATGCGCTCGGCCTGTTCACCGGCAAAGCGGTGCTCCTCTATGGCACCGTGCAGGCGTCGGATGGCTTCACCAGCAACGCCTACATGTTCACGGGCGTGTCGGACGGCCTGACGGAGTTTTCGTGCGGGTGCTGGGCGAATACGGGCGATTCGTCGCCGTCCATCGCGTGGACGAACCTGATCACGAATCCGTCGCTGCTCACGATCCCGCAGGAGGCGACCCAGACGACGACCGCGTATAGCGCGAACAACGTCGTCTTTGCGGAAGGCTCGTTTTCGTTCACGTGGTCGGCGTCGGCGGATACCGATCCGTTCGATCTGCACTATGTCGTGTTCGGCGGTAACGACCTGTTCGCGGAAGTCGGCATTGCCATCGATCCGGTCACGACTCCAGCGCCCGTGACTACCACGCTCGGCATGGCGCGGCAGATCACGGCACTGCTCACGTTGGGTGTGCCGGGCACGGGGTCGCAGGTCTACGCCATTCCCATCAACACAACGGACCCGTGGCCGAATGTCGGATTGGCGAATGCGGCGCTGGATCAAGGCATCGTCGCGAGCAGTATCGGCCCGGCCGGTATTGGCAATTCGACCGGCTATAGCTATCAGAACAACGCCAACGTGCAGGCGAAGTTGAGCGGCAGCCGCAATGCCAGTCTCTCGACGCTCGGGGCGTTGACGGATCTCGGTGTAGGCACGTTGACGGTCGACTATTCGGCCGCCGATGGGGCGTCTGGCTTCAGCGATCCGGCTGGATTCATCTATTTGGCGATTGCTGGGCCGCAAGTGGTCGTCGGATCGACGAACTCGCCCACGGCCGCGGCGCCACAGACTCAGACGCTGACGGCCGGATTCACCGCTGGCGCGATGCTCGCCGCGACCATTGGACTCGCGTCCAGTGGATCAGTCCAAAACAATCTCGGCTTCTCGTTTGGCGCGGCGACTCCGTTGGCGACGGCTAACGTGTGGATCGGCTCACTTCAGGGACAAGCCGATAGCTCGACATCCCGCGGTCGATTTACAGATCGGCTGCTGACGATGGCGGCGCCGGCCGTGGCGGAAGGTCAGACCGTCGTCGCGACGGGTGCGGCGGTGTTCAACGGCTCGGGGTCGCCAGAGATTAGCTGGGATCTCACGAACGGAACCGGGCGCCGGTTCCTTTATGCCATCTTTGAGGGCGCGATTGCCCCACCTCCGACCCCGACGCCTGGGGAAGAGGTCACGTTTCCGATTCGGTGCGTGCGACGGTCGCCCACGGTCAGCAGTGACGGGAAGCGTATTCGCCATGTCCGATTAGAGCTCGACTGCATGGTCGGGCAAGGCAATGCCGACAGTCCCGCGCCGATCATGACGCTGCGGACGAGCGACGACAACGGATCGACGTGGAGCAGTAATCGTGAGTCGTCGCTCGGGCCCGTGGGCGCCTATCGGCAGAAAGTGAAGTGGTATCAGCTCGGCGCGGCCTACAACCGCACGTATGAGCTGGTGTTCACTGATGCGGTCGACATCTGCATCGTTCAGGCGTGGCTCGATCTGGAAGGGTGGGACCACTAATGCCGGTCATCAGCCCCTACACCACAAAGCCGGTGGCGATGGGGTTTGCCGAGATTTCGACGATGGGCGCGATCCCGCCGCCGCTCGTGGGCCAAGGGGGGAACAACGCCCATTGGCTGAATAGTCACACGCTGGTCTATCAGGCCGCGGTGACGGGTGGTGCCATCCGGAAGATCGACCTCGATACGAACGTCGTGACCACGCTTGACGCCTCGGCTGGTGGCAACCTCGTGGGCGGCGGCGCCGACGTGTGGGCGGCATGGTTGGCGGGCGTGGGTGTGAGGACGAGTGTGGGTGGCTTCGGGCCGTTTCCCGAGGGGTCGCTGGGCGATTTCAGCCAAAATCCCACGCTGGTCTCTGAACTTGGTCAAGTGCTGTTGATTGATTTCGGGACCAGCCAAATCAAGGTCTATACCGCGCTGGGGGCGTTGCAGTGGTCGGTCACGACCATGCCGACGACAACGCGCCTCTATATTCGTCAGAATATCGTCAGTTACCAGGACATGGCCGGCTGGCATCTCGTGAATGTCACGACCGGCGCCCCGGTCGCGGGGTTTCAATCGCGGCCGAATATCATTCGGTTGGTGCCCTTTACGATTGGGTCCGCCGTGGGCGTGTTGGAATACGACAGCGCGGCCGGGACGCTCAGTGTCAGAAACGCGACCCAACTATCTGGGCTGATCATTCCGACCGTTGGCACGGAGTTTAATCCAGACGTGCAGGGCGTGGATAGTAGCCATGTGCGGGTGGCGTGGAGTCTCACCCAAGGGGAGGCTCCTGCTGACCTCGTGATCATGGACATCAACGTGAACGCCGGGACGACCTCGATTGGCACGGTGGTGTCTGGGGCGGTGGTGTTTGCGGATGGCCCTGTGCTCGAAGGCACGCGCTTTGACGGGTCGACGGCTGGCGGCAATCGGCTACCGGTGCAGAGTCAGAAGCTCGTAAACCCAGACGGGACCATTACCAAGCCCTGGCGTGATGCGCTCCAGGACACGAACAACGGGGTGCAGAGCGCGACGACGCAAATTGCGAATATTCCCGTGTCGGTCTCCGCGCCGAGTTTTAGCACGATTGGCGGCGTGACCGCCCCGAGCGCGAATGCGACATTAGCCCTTACGTCGGCTGATGCCTCAGTGACATTCACGGCGAATCAGGGCGCACAGTCGATTGACCTCTCGGTCGTGGCGAGTGGTGCGGGTGTGCCTTACTTCGTGCCGCCTGCGACGACCTTCACCATACCCGTGAACATCCAAGGCTTGTGGACCATGCCGATTGACGTGGAAGGCACGCTCGTGGTCGATGGCTATCTCGTGGAAGTGACCTAATGGCAGGGATTACCGTTCTCGAAACGCTCGAAGCTGACGTGCCGACCCCGGCGACGTTGAAAGACACGATCTTTGTCGATCCCACGAACGGGCTGGGCTACAAGGACGATGCCGGGGCGGTGACCTACGTCGCGACGGGCGGAACCGTCACGAACACCGGCACGCTGACGGACCATGCACTGATTGTCGGCAACGGCGGTGTGGATGTCTCGGCCTTGGCGAGTCTTGGCACGACCACGACGGTTCTGCATGGCAACGCGGCGGGCGATCCGACGTTCGGCGCGGTGAGTCTCACGGCGGATGTGTCAGGCGACCTCCCATTTGCGAATCTGGTGCAGGCGACTGGCGCATCCAAGATCGTCGGGCGTGGGTCCGCCTCTGGCGCGGGTGACTTTGAAGAACTCACCATCAGCACGGGCTTGACGCTGACTGGGACCGTCCTCACGGCGACGGGTGCCGGCGGCACCGTCACGACGACCGGATCGCCAGCCTCGGGCAACCTCACGAAGTTCACCGGGGCCTCCTCGATCAGCAACGCCGATTTGACCGGGGATGTCACGACATCCGGCACCGTCGCGACCACCATCGCGAACAGCGCGGTCACCCTTGCCAAGATTGCGAACGCCGCAGCCAATAGCAAGCTCGTGGGCAGCGGCAGTGCCGGATCAGGCGCGGCCTACTCAGAACTGACGCTCGGGTCGAATCTTGCCATGTCTGGCACGACGCTGAATGCCTCCGTCCCGAGTGCGCTGGGCATCACGATTGACGGCGGCGGCGTGGCGATTACCACGGGCGTGAAGGGCTTTCTCTCGGTCCCGTTCGCCTGCACCATCACCGCGAATACGTTGCTCTCGACCGATGCGAGCGCCACATCCGGCAGCATCGTGATCGACATCTGGAAAGACACCTACGCCAACTATCCGCCGACGAACGCCGACACCATCACGGCCTCGGCCAAGCCCACGTTGACCGCGGCGAACAAGTCCACCGATAGCACGCTGACCGGCTGGACGACGGCGGTCTCGGCTGGTGATGTGCTCGGCTTCAACGTCGATTCGGCGGCGACGGTGACGCGGGTCACGCTCGTGCTGAAGATCACGGTGCCCTGAATGGCGAAAGCGTTCATCACGAGCGGCACGACGTTCTCGATCAGCACGGACGGGTCCGCGATTACCGTGGAGTGCATCGGGGCTGGCGGGGCTGGATTTACGGCGAGCGCGTCTCACGTCGGCACGGGTGGCGGGGGCGGGGCGTATGCGATCAAGACGGGTATCGCCTATAGCTCAGGCGCGACGGTCACCGGGATTCAGATCGGCGTGGGCGGGGCGACGAGTGGCGCAGCTGGCACCGATACGAAGTGGGACACGAGCGTCGTCATCGCGCCAGGCGGCGCGGGCGCGACAGACGGCGGCGCCGGGGCGGGCGGGGCGGCGGCGTCCTGCACGCCATCGACTGGCGCGTTTTCAGGCGGGGCGGGCGGGGGTGTCGGCGCGGATCACACGGCCGGTGCCGGTGGTGGTGGCGCGGCGGGGCCAGGAGGCAACGGGCAGGCTGGCGGTGTGGGCGGCGCGGGCACAGGCGGCACGCCACAGATGAACGGCGCTGGCGGTGGCGGCGCGGGTGGTTCCTCGGCGTCCGCTGGTGGGGCAAGTTCTGACACCGATCCATCAGGTGCAGGCGGTAATGGTCCGACTGGTGCCGGTGGTGCCGTGGGTGTCAGCACGGGCAACGGCAACGCGGGCACGATTGGCGGCGGCGGGTCCGGTGGTGCAGGACTCGGCACGAACGCCGGCACTGGCGGTGCGGGTGGCGCGGGCGCGGACTTCGATGCGTCACACGGCGCGGGCGGTGGTGGCGGTGCGGGTGGCGGCTCCACAGCCGGGAACAACGGCGGCAACGCCGGTGCCGCGGGCCTCTACGGTGGCGGCGGCGGCGGTGGTGGATGGGCCTCGGTCGGCAAAGGACTGTTCGGCGCTGGCGCCAACGGGATCATCGTCGTGACCTATACGCCCGCGGCGACACTCTCGAGCAGCAGTGTCGGCGGACAGTTTATCAACAGCGGTGGCGGTGGCGGCGTGTTTATCGCGTAAGTCGTTTACACTAAGGCGGCTCCTATGGCAATGACCCCGGAACAGCAGCAGTTTTACGACGCGCTGCCAAATGGCACAAAGATCACGCCTGAGATTGCCGTGAAGCTCGGATGGTATCAGGGCGCGGACGGGAAATGGATTGGTCCGAGCGGTCACAGCTACTGGAGCGGGGCGCTTCCCGATAACAAGCAGTCCCTCGGGTCATTTCTAAAGAAGGCCGGGATCACGGCCGCGGCGACGATTGGCGGGGCGGCATTAGTTGGGAATGCGCTGGGGGCCGCTGGTGGCGGTAGCGCGGCGCCGTCTGCAACGGCTATTCCTAGTGGTGCGAGTGCGCTTCCGGCGAGCGCGGCCGCACCTATCGCCAGTAGTGCGAGTGCGGCAGGCGCAGCAGCCGCAGGCGGCGGTGGCTGGGCCTCGTGGATTCCCAAGATCGCGACTGTGGCGTCTCAGGTCGTCGGCGGCATCAACAACCGCAACGCGATCAAGAGCGCCCAAGAGACCCAGCAGCAGGCGACGAATGCCGCCCTCGCTCAGCAGCAGAAGGCCCAGCAGGCCGCAGGCGATGTCTATACCCAGCAGCGGTCCGACTTCCAGAACATGGCAGGGCAGCCCTTCCAGACGCTCGGCGGCCTCTTAGGGATGAACATCGCGCCTGTCGGGCCGATGAACGGCCGTGTGGTGTCCACGCAGCAGCCGATGGGCGTGCCGCAAGGGCTCAACGCCAATGTCCCGATGGAGACGCCGTATCCCGGCCGTCCCGGGGCGCCCACACCGGAGCTGACTCCTGTTCCACGTGGAACAGTCCCTGATACGGCCGTAGGGTCCACGCTGAAGGACATTGAACGCTGGTCGAGTAAGCGCAAGTCGTCGTCCAGCTACGGCGACAAGTCGAAAGCGAAGGCAAGCTAATGGCCCTTCAAGTTGGACGCGGCAATCCGACCTATCAGCCCTTCCCGCAGGGCGGCACCCAGACGTTTCAGCCGGAGCAGCAGCCCGGATTACCGCCGGGTGCCCAAACGAGTGCGCCTTCGCCCGGGTGGGGCTCGCTGCCGAATGCGGGGAACTCCTGGCAGACGACCAGTGCGCCCGCTGGCGGTGGCGGTCAAGATCCTCGCGATCCGGCCTACGTGCGGCAGCAGGTGACGGATGCGCTCACAAAGCGGGCTCAAGCCTACGGTCGCCCGGCGCCAACCGAAGCCGACATCCAGCAGGGCATCGGCTACGTGTTGACGCCTGACCGCTACTCAGACGGCAACGTGCGGTCGGGATGGTCGGACTATTGGGCCAACCGGCTCGGGATTCCTGGCAACGAAGGCGGCGCCTCGGGGGACTACGGCGGTTCAGCCACGCTCCTGCCCGATGACAACAGCATCGGCCGCGGTCCTGGCAACGGCAGCTTCGGCAACATGGGCGGCGGCGGGATGCCCGCAGGCTACAGCGCGACGGGTGCGAACCGGCTCGCATCATTCTCCGCTCCCGGCTTGGCCGCACCGTGGACGGAACAGTTCAACGCGCCGGCCGACTTCCAAGCCCCGACCGCTGATGAAGTGATGAACAGCCCTGCCGTCCAAGCCCGTCTGAAGATGGGCGAAGAGGGCCTACAGCGCAGTGCCGCCGCGAAAGGCACGCTCCTGACCGGTGGCACGCTGAAGGACTTGGCGAACTACGATCAAGGGGTCGCGGCGCAGGAATACGGCGATGAATACAACCGCCGCTTCCAAGCGAACAACAACACCTATGGCCGGCGTCTGGGCGAATACCAGATGGACGAAGGGACGTTCTTCAACAACAGCAACAACGCTTACAACAAGCTCGCGGGCTTTACGCAGTTGGGTATGCAGGGCGCGGGACAGCTCGGCGGTTACGGCACGGGCTACAGCAACAGCGCGCAGAACAACGCCAACGCCACGGGCGGGCTGCTGACCGGACAGGCCAATGCCACAGCCAACGCCCAGACGGCCCAAGCGAACAACACGAACACGACACTCGGCGGACTGGCGGAATCCGCTGGCGCGGTGGACTGGTCGAAGGTGTTCAAGGGTCGCGGGGCGAGCCGTGGTGGAGTGCCGGTGTAATGGCGATTGACGCGGGCATTTACGATCAATACAAGCCCTACAAGTTTGCCACGCTGGCGGATCTGGCGGACTCGACCGCGAAGCGCAAGGAAACCGAGTCGCTGAACGCGGAGCGGCAGTCGCTCACGGCCGTGCGAACAGCCCAGATCGAGAAGCAGGCCCGCGATCTGGCGGATGCCGAACGGCGACAGGCGCTCGTGCAGTCGACCATCCAGAAGCACATGACCCCTGACGGCAAGCTCGATCAGGAAGGCGTGCTCTCGGACCTCCAAGCGAACGATTACGACGCCTACGCGGCCGTGTCGAAGAAGTTTGGCGAAGTTCACAAAGAGGCGCTCGCAGCGGAAGAAGCTGATCGCAAGCGGGAACGCGAGAACGGCCAGCAGGTTGAGTCGTTGCTCCGTGGGATCGAAGGTGATCCGTCCCAATACGCTTATGTGCTGCCGCAGATTGCCAAGCTGAAACCGGAAGTCGCACAGTATCTCGGGCCCACGCCCGATCCGGTCAAGATCGGCCATGTGCGTGATGCGGCGTTGTCGCACGAGGAGTATCAGAAGCAGCTCGACCGGCTCGATAAGGACGCGACGACGAACGAACAGCGCGTGCGGAACCGTCTGGGAGTTGCGACCGATCCAGAGCAGTGGGCGCAAGCCTTCGACGCGGCCGATACGCTCGGCGTGAGTCGCAAAATATCGTCTGAGGGGTTCTCCCGTGACCGATTCAGCCCGCAGGAAGCACGACGGGCGCTGCTCGGGAGTGCGGGCCTCACGGCCAATGAAGTCCTGAACGCGACGAAGCCAGCGGCGCAATCGGCCGGCAGTGACTACGGACGTTTCGAGGCAGACTTCCTCGAGGCGGAAGCGGCGAAGCGCGGCAAGACGGCAGAGCAGTTGACGCCCAGTGAGCGTGTGCAGATCAAGACAGCCGCCCGGAAGCAATACGGGCAAGCGGATGATCGGCCCCGTGTGGCCGCAGCCAGTGGTGGGTCTGGTGGCGCGGTGAACGATGTCCGCGAATCCGTGAAGGGCATGAAGGACGGCACACTCCCGCCGCAGCTGCCCGGCCGGGCGTCGAAAGACTACACGGCCATCATGGCGGAAGCGCATCGGCAGGGCTTCGACCTCGCTGGAGCGGCGACCGATTGGGTGGCGACCCAGAAGCATATCGCGGCGCTCAACAGTAATCAGCAGCTTCGTCTGAATCAGTCGATCAATCAGCTTCCTGATCTACTCGATAGCGTCGACAACTTGGCGTCTCAATGGAAGGCTGGTCGGTTCCCCGCGTTGAATCGGGCCACGCTGGCACTTGCGAAGGGTGGGGCGCTGGGCAAGCAAGCGGCGACGATTGCCAACCAACTCGACGCGCAGATTGCCGATGTCACGTCCGACCTCGGCGCCGTCTACATGGGCGGCAACTCTCCGACCGATCATTCATTGAAGCTGGCCGAGAAGGCACTCAGTGCTGATTGGGATGAGAGGGTATTGCACGACATGGTATCGCTGGCTCGCAAGAACGTCCAGACGCGCCTGCATTCCATCCAAAACACGGGCGTGCAGGGGGCAAGCGCTGGTAACCCGTATGCGCCAGCTCCGCCAGCAGCCGTCGCTACGCCGAAGCCTACCGGCCGCTATAATCCGCTCACCGGAAAAGTGGAGCCGGTGCAGTAATGGCCGATCAGACACCGGACAAGGTGATCGACATCCCAGGCAAGGGCGCGATTGCGTTCCCCGGCACGATGTCTGATGCCGAGATTGAAACGGCCGCAGCGAAGCTCTACAAAGAGGCGAATCCGGCTCATCCTGAGCCCGCTAAAGAACATTCCTGGCTGAGCAGGGCCACAGACTGGCTACCCACAGTTGGCGGAGCCATCGGCGGCATATTGGGCGGCGTTCCTGGAGCGGCGATGGGCGGTGCGGCGGGTGAAGGGCTCCGCACGACCGCGATGCACGCAACTGAACTACCTGGCGCCGTCGCGGACGTGGCGCGTAACGTGGTCGCCCATCCCAAGGAGACGATCCTTGGTGGACTGCAGGGCATGCGCCAAGGGGCCGGAAACGCTCTCATGGCCGGGGCTGGCCAAGGTCTCATGGAAGGTGCGGGTCAAGCCGTCGTGGAAGGCGCACGTATGGCCGCTCCAGCCCTGATGCAGTCGGCGGTCAAGCCCGCTTACAAGATGGTCGAGAAGGCCGTCAAGAACGTCGAAATGCCGCGGGTGGTCAAGACGCTCTTAGACGAAGGTATCAACGTCACCCAAGGCGGCATCGGCAAAATCAACAGCCTCCTGAGTGCGACGAACGACGAGATCAAGTCGATCATCGCCGGGTCGACAGCCAAGGTCTATCCCGAACTCGTGGCCGATACCGCGTCAGGTGTCGTGACGCAGGCCGGGAAGCAGGTCGCCCCTATGGCAGACAAAGCCGCAGCCGAAGGCGTGGTCGACCAGTTCTCGCGTGTCCACGGCGGGGCGCCGAACTACCCCATGACGCCGATGTCCGTGCAGGCCGCGCAGGAACTCAAACAGGGCACCTATCGAGCCATCGGCGCACGGGCTTACGGCGAGACGAAGGGCGCGGCGCTGGAGACCGAAAAGGCGCTTGCCCGTGGCCTCAAGGAAGGCATCGAGGCGGCCCATCCAGAAGTGAAGGGCCTAAACGCTAAAGAAGGCGCGTTGATCGAAGCCAGAGACGCGATTGCGAAGCGTGTCGCCGGAGCCGCGAACCGTGACCCGGCCGGGATCGGGTGGATTGCCGAGAATCCTAAGTCGTTCTTGGCGTTCGTGCTGTCGCGGAGCCCGGCCGTCAAATCGATGTTGGCGCGTGGCCTCTATCAGAGCGCAGCCCATGCGTCAGGGATTCCGCAGAACCTCATTCGGATGGGCGTCCAAGCGCTCGTGTCCAGTCAGGATGAAGAACCGTGACCGCGCCAATGCTCGGTGATGTCCATCGGCGGGATGGTTACAGCGTCGTGGTGCGTCCAGCCGCGGCGGATGCGACACGAGACCATCAGGTCATTGCCGCCCAGCTTACGGCTCCATTCCGAGGCGGTCATGCGTTGGCCGTCATGCTCAATGATCAGACTGCGCGTGGTGTTGCGCGACTGCTCGGCCTTCGTGGCCCATCGGCAGTTTTCAGGCGCGTAAGGGCCGCTGTTGTCAATGCGCTCAATGGTCGCGCCTTCAAATGGGCGTGGTCCCATATCGGCGTAGAACTGCTCAAAGCTATTCTGCCATGCCTCGCAGACCGTGATGCCTCTGGCGCCGTAGTCGCGGTAAGACTTGCACGACGGCCTGTAGCATCTGGCTTTCATACCGGCCCACGTTTCATGCTCTCGTGTATGGCTCAGTCCGTGCGTGCTGTTGCGAACTTTGGTGAGCTGGTCGCGTCGGCATCCGCACCCTCGGCTCGCTCCAGATTTCAGGCTGCCCATCGAAATATCCGCACGTCGACCGCAGCGGCATTGACACTGATAGTAGCGAGCGTAGCCTCTCCGTGCCGCTTCTCTGATAATGGTCCAGTCTCCAAATGTCTGGTCCGGTTGCGGGTGGCCTTCAGGCTTGGCGTTAGGGTGCATTTGGCTGATTGTAGCCGTAATTCAGCCGAGGTTTATCGATAATGTCGCAGCCGGGCGCAACAATTCCTTGGGTGGAACAACGGTTCCTGAAAAGCACCGCTGATGGGCTTGTCCCTAATGCCGGGGGCTTCATCTCGACGCGAGAGACAGACCTTACGACTTTGAAAATTTCTTGGACCGACAGCGCCCTGACGATTCCACAAGAAAATCCCATCGAATTAGACGAAAGTGGACGACCACCAAGCCCGATCTATTTCTCAAACGACGCGGCCTATAGCATCTTCGTCTATGACTCAGACATGGTGCTCCTCTACGATCAGGTCTATACGGCCGACTATCCGTCGATTGCGCTGGCCTCCAGCGCGAACACGGCCACGCAAGGCACGACAGCTACGGCTTCACCATACACGGTCCAGACGACGGATAACCTCGTGCTGGTGGACACGGCGACGAATCCCTTTGTCGTGCAACTGCCAGCGGCGGCGGATCGCGGCACGGTGCTGTATGTCAAGAATCTGTCGTCGGGTGTGGTTGTGCGTGTGACCCCTGACGGCACGGAGACCATTGACGGGTTGGCGGCCTACTACTCGGTTCCGGCCGCGGTCTCGCCCTTATTCCCCACGGTGGCGCTCTATTCTGACGGCGTTTCTGGCTGGTGGATTCTCAGTGCGGTTGGCATCTAGTATCTCGGGAGGCTGGCGCATGTTCGTGGAGTCGAAAGTGATGGCTGCGATTGCGAAAGACCCAAAGGTCTGGGCCGTGCTCATGCTGGCCTATGTGATTGGTGTGGTGATGGGGGACATCAAGACGGGCATCGCTGACATTAAGGCTGAACATGCGAGCATGGCGGTATCGACATCGGCTCTGGTCGGGCTTGTTGGCACGCAAGTGGGGCTGCAAAAGCAAACGCTGAACATGCAGACGCAGGCGTGTATCAACGCGGCGGGATTCAGCGCAGACAAGCGGTTTCGGTGTTTCGCCACGATGAATGGAGCTGATCCGAAATGAGACAGCAGGCCCCAGCCAAGTCGGCGCTCTATCTGGGGGCGATTGTTGCCCTGACCATCACGGCGGCGGTGTCTGTCGTGGTCGTGGTGTCTGTGCGTGAGGGGGACAACTCGGCCGTTATTGCCAGCATCCTCGGCATCATCACACCGACGATTCTGACACTACTGGGCTTCATGCAGCGCGATACCCATCAGGTCGTCAATTCGCGGATGGATGACTTCAAGCAGGAGATCCGCACGGCGGCCGAGATTTCAAACACGGCGGCATTTACTGAAGGGGTCGCGCAAGGGAAAGTCTCGGGCGCGGCGTCCGCGAACAAGCGCACAGACGACCTCTCAGGGAGACCGACATGAATTTCAGTCTGATTATGAAGATTCTCGGCGCGATGGCTCAGGTGGAGCAAACGATCAAGGGCGGCGGCATGAAGCGCGATAAGGCGATTGCGATTGCGCTCCAAGGCGAGAAGATTGCGGAGTCCGCTAAGCCGGAACTGCGCGAGAAGATCGGCGCGTTCATCGATACGGCGGTGGCCGTCCACAAGGCGGCGGGTCCGAGTGGACCCACGGAATGACCATACGGGCGTGGCTCTTTCGGCCCGTCCTTCAACTGGAGAGACGCATCATGGCAACAGTGGAACAGATCAAGGCGGATTTGGCGGTGGTTTCCAGTAACTTCGATAGTCTGGCGGCATCTGTCACGAACCTCGACGGCGACATTCAGAACCTCGATCAGCAGATCGTGGACCTCAAGGCGAAGATTGACGCCAATCAGCCGGTAGACCTCACCGAACTGGCAGCCACGTCCTCGGCACTGGCCGAACGGTCAGCGGCCTTGGCGGAAGCGGCCTCGGCGGTCGACGCGAAGACCGCGCCGCCGGCCGCGTAGGAGACACCATGCACCTGACCGCCTACTCTCTGCTCGTGGTCGCGGCATTCATCGTCACGATCCTCTCGGCCATCGGCAAGGCGCCGCTCTGGGTGGCCGTCTTGCTGATGTGCGTGGCGATGCTGCTCCAGACCATCGGCTGATGTATACCGACATCGTTACCCAGAACGGACGGGCCGTGCTCGTCACGGGAAGCCTCTTCACCGATCCGAGTGATGCTATGTGGCTACGCGCGGCGGCGCGGTCGAATGTCATTGTCGCCGTGGCACAGTTCCAAGGCCGGTGTCAGATGGCCGATTCTCAGGGCCACCGCTGGGACTCGGGTGAAGTCGCCCTTGGGGCGCAGTGTGTTGGGATCGTCGTGCATCCGGACGGCTGGCAGATCACGTGGATGCGGGCGCCCTACGGGGCGACGTATGGGCGCACGGTGCTGGATCTGGAACTGCGCGAGATCGGCCCTCGGACGGTCACACCCTGCGAAGGCACCTCCCAAGGTTTTTGGAATGTGGCGCTCGACGCAGAGCCGATCTGGGCCGATAGTCACATGTTTGTGCGGTTCCCTGGCTTGACGCTCTCGCATTGGACGACGATTGAGCCGTGGACGATTGGGCAGGATCGCACGAGTGGCGCTCGGGTATCAGCGTGGAATGCGGCGCAACAGAAGCCCTACGAAGTCTCGCGCATCGACACGCCAGTGCCGTCGCATCTGGCGATTGAAGCGGACGGGACGGCGGTGGTCGTGGTGGGGTTTACCGAGATCATGGTCCGCGAGCCGCAGTTTATCCCGTGGCAGCCTTGGCCGCCTGATCCCCCTGTGCCGCCTGTGCCCCCGATTCCCCCGATTCCGCCTCTACCCCCGATTCCTGTGGAGTTCCTGCTAATGGCTGAGATTGAACCCAAGTTCGCGTTGCGTGCCAAGAACCTCGTCAAGTCGACCGTGCCGGGCTTCACTGACCGTTGGAACTATCCGGTCCCTGGTGGCTTCCTGTCCGTTGACGGCGCCACGGGGCAGTTCCGGTCAGCCCCTGCAACGGTCGCCGGGCCGTCCGAGTCCTTCTATTGGGTCATGGGCTCCGGTCAGGCCGTGGTCGATACGGGCGGCGTGAAAGGCGTGTGGAAGTTCATCGTTGCTGAGGGGCTGTGACCTCAGACGAGTTCCTGCTGTTGACTGGTGGCAGTCCTGCGCCGCCGGCACACGGGCTCCGCGGCCAGTTCGTGATCGAGGCGGTCAATCCGTTCGTCTCGATGGGATTCCCGAATGCCATCCCGGATCGGTTTTTCGTCAACGAACTCGACACGCTCTACGGCATCGACAAGGCCAGGGCTCAGGCCATCCTCGACCGCTACATCGGGCTCGGGGGACGGCACACGGTCGCGCTCGGCTTCGGCAAGGGCTACAAAGGGCATTTTCCTGATTCCAACTGGCTGGTCGACCCGGACGGCTTTGCGGGCTATCTGCGATGGCTTGACTCTCATGGCGTAGCCGTGACCCTCTGTGCCGCTCCGGACTGCGAACCCTACTACAACGAGAACACGCGGACGTTCAACCGAGCGGCGATGGAGCGGGACTTTACGCCGTTCTATGCCCGCTTGCGCGAGCTCGGGGTGATCCCGCCGATCATCATGTCGCAATACGAGCAGTGGCAGGACTTCGACGAGTCCGCGTGGCTCTGGGATTGGCTGACGCGCACCTTTCCGACCGAAGAGCGAATCTGGCACAATCCGCCTGGACACCTCGGGCCGGGGCCGAGCGATGCCCCAGAGGCCATGTGTGCCGAGCATGTCGTTGTGCATGGCTGCACCGGCTGGGCCTATCAGGGCGACCCGCCGGGGGCTTACGTGCGGAACAGCGACGGCCGCACGCCGCTCCAGCAGACGCTCTACGACCTCGCCGATCTCGTGCGACGGCTCAAACACGGCTACGCGGGCTGGCCGACCAAGACGCCGCAGGGCGGCCCGATCTCCGTGCGGTTCATGGAAGCGACCGCCTACGCGATGTATTGGTGGGGCTATACTCAGGCCACCGCGCAGGAGTGGGGCACCGCCGTGCTCACCGTGGAAGGCATTACAGATACGTGTGACGGTCTACCGTGAGGATGCTATGAGACGCCTGTTGATTGCCCTGTTCGCCGCTGTGCTGGCCATCCTGCCGATTCGGGCACAAGTCCTCAATTCGTCAGACTTCACGCTCGATGGTTACTACAACCTGCAGACGTTCGGCCTCGACAGCACTTACCAGCGCGCCCTAACATCACGGCACGTGGCTGGAGAGTTAAGGTTTTTGACGCTCACGCACACGGGTATTCTTCAAGAGTTTTCGATTACGGGCAAGTCATTTGGGCAGACAGTTACAACGACTACGGCCACGTGGAACGTGTCAGCGTATGTCGGCGATTTCACAGGGATCTACTACTCAGAAGCGACCAATCGACTGTTCATCACGTCCGCGATTGACTACCCCGATGGCGATGCCGTGCGGCCGGCGGTGATCAAGATTATGACGCTCGGCGCGGCGGGCGCCCTCACCAACGTCAAGCGCGTGACCGTGACGGGGATTCCTGATCGGCGCATGTATGGCGGCGTCCTCCCAATTCCGACGAAGTGGCAGACGCTCATGGCCGGCAACAAATACATCACGGGCTGGGGCGGCTACTCGTCGCGCCTGACCTGTTGTGGTGGGGCGCCGATCGGCCCGACGATGTATGCCATTCCCGACCCGGACCTGCAGGCAGACGGCGGCAGCGTAACGCCTAAAGTCATCCTCGATGTCGGCTGCTGTGGGTATCGTGGCTATCGGAAGACGATCCCGTGGAACTACTTTGACGGCGGCGATCAGCGGCCGAATCCCTCGAGCCCGCCGACCATCCCGCCCGTGTCTCAAGGCGCGTGGTTGTCACCGAATGACCAGGGCAAAGGCTGGATGGTCTGGGGTGACAGCTACTACAACAACGCGACGATCATCCTCGACACCTATATCGCGGTCGCGGCGATTTGCGGCGTGACCGGGCAGACATCCCCATCGGCCGGCGGGTGCTGGTATCAGGACTCGACCCTGCACTTCGACGGCCGCACACAGGAAATGCATACCTGGGACATGGCCGGACTGGACGGCACGAATCCAATCCTGCGTCCCACGGCGATGGCCGAACTAAACCTCGCACGAGGCTATACCGCGCCGTTCTCGGGCGACGTGGCGGCCACGAACGTGTCAGGCGTGACCTACGATGCGACGGGCAACAAACTCTACATGGTCATCTACGGGTCAGGGACGAACGTCAACACGGGGCGGCTGTATCAGTTCTCCGTGAATACGGGCGGCTCTCCCGTGACGCCTCCCGATCCGCCTCCCCCGCCGACGGCTGTTGACTGTGTGGGCGCGTGGTCAGCTCCGGTGGTCATTGCCACCTCGACGTGCGTCAATCAGCAGCAGAACGTGACGACTGAGCGGACCTACACGGTGACGACCCCCGCATCAGGTGGGGGGCAAATCTGCGCCGCGGCCACGGGCGACAAAACGCACAATACGGTCGTGCAGGCGTGCAACGTGCCGAATCCGTGCGCGTCTCCCGTGTTGAAGTTTCAAGTCACCCAGTGGCCGAATAACACGGGCCGCACGTCTGGGGCCTGGAACATCAGTGGGCAGGTCGGCCAATGGTCGGTGACGTTTGGTGTGGGTCGGAATCCGCGCACGGCCACAGCCGTGGACTCCCGAGGCTTAGCCTGCGCGATCACGCTGAACAAGTTCTAGGGCGCGATGTAGATCGTCTCGCCGTGCTGGACGACGCTGCGGGCCTGTCCGCGGAGATACGCTTTCGGTTGGGGGCCGTCTGGCCGATAGACGGTCTCCCACTCGACGCCCAATGTTTCGACGTGGGCGGCATTCAGCCAGCGTGACCCGCGGCGAACGGCCCAGACTTGACCGTCAGGGCGATGCGACTCGAAGCACAACCAGACGATCACCGCTCCAGCGCCTTCCCCAGCAGCCGTTCGAGTATCCGGATGGCCCCACGTAGCCCTGCAATCTCCTCGGCCGCCATACCGATGAGCAGATCACTCTCTGTGCCCTCCTGGCTGCGGCAGGACTGGTAATAGAGGGCAGCAAGGGTGACGACAGCCCGGGAGGGCTCATCGGCCCGCACAGCGGCCCACAGGGCTTGGAGGTCGGGCCTATCAGCGGACTGGCGGTCGAGTTCGGCCCATTTGGCGGCGATGGCCTGTTCGGTCGTCTGGGCGGTCATGGCGTCTCCGGGGCGTCCGTCTCGGGAGGCTCAGCGTCGAGAATCTTCAGCACGGCTTCGCACACACCCGTGACGGCGTGAGCTCCCGAACTTGCCTCCGGGTGGTCGAGGTATCGGGCAGCAGCATCGCGCCGGCGCACGATCTCGGCACGAATCGTCGCCAGCGTGTCTCGTTCGCTCATGTCGGGTTCTCCTGGGCGGGCGGCGAGGGCTCCTCCCACCAATCGCAATGACAATGGTCGTGATCGCACGCGCCGAGATCCTTGCCGCTGAATAGCGGACCGCCGTTGAGATGGAATCCAGGCCCATGTCCGCACTTGGCGCACGTCCTCGGCGTCTCTGGCGTCTGGGAGGGACGACGCAACCGTAAGGCTTGCAAGTCCCTCAACAGCCCGTCAATGATCGCCATGCCCATCGCGTGACCGGGAATGGCTCGGCGCAGAATCATCGCGTGAACCTCATCGAGCAGGTCGGGTCGCTCCACGGCCGGGGCGGGCGCTGGCTCCCACGAGTCTATGGCGGCGTGTAGGGCCTCAGAGGCGAAAGCGGCCATCCAACACGCGATGTCATTCTCCAGTGGCGTGTGCGCGATGAACCGCTTATAGAGTGGACTGGCTTCGACGTGAGCACGCGCCTTCGACAGTAGATCGACGAAATTAGGCACGTTCATGGCTTCAGCTTTTCCTTTCGCATCGCCACCACAGTGGTGCGGTTCAGCTCGCGCTCGGCGTCTGTTCCGCCAACAGGACGGCAGGCAGCACACCGAAAGGCTATGCCGCCACGGACGCCAATATCCCAACTGCCAAGATAGGTGGGCACGCGCATCTGGCATCGCTCGCAACTTTCCTTCACCGGCTCCGGCGTGGCGGGCGCTCCCCCGTAAGGTGAGGCCAACCGCTCGCAGATGATGGAGTCAATGATGTAGTCCAAGTGGCCGCGCTTGATAGTGCTGCGTTCGTCGTCGCGCCAGCTTTTTAGACGTTCAATGAACCACTCCGGAACAGGCTGTCGCGGCTCGTCCTGGTCCCGTGTCGCTGGCTGTGAGAGGGGCGCGGCAGGCTGATATTCGGGCATGTCCGGCATGGACGACAACGCCAGTGCCGCCAGCATGGCTCGGTATTCACGTCGCGCAAGCCCGTCCAGAGGCAGTCGGTTGATGACCTGCTCCAGCGTCGGCTCGTCCTGTTCCCCTCCTCGTGCGGGGAGCGCGGCGTCTTCGCAGGCGTCTATCGCACAGTTCCAGCCGCGAATGAACGATCGCACAAAGTTCGGACTGTCCTCGTCTAGACGTTCTGGCCATCCCGTGGGGCGTGCGGGGAGCGCGGCGTCGAGGTCGTCAGCGCAGAACTCGAAGGTTGATGCGGTTGGGTTGTCCGTGCCAGGACGGTTTGCTTCCTCGCGCCACTTCGCACTCAGCGCGTGCAGGGCGGACGGGGAGGCCTCAACCTCTCGCAAACGCTTTACAAGGTCATACACGAGACGGTGCGGCTTATCGCTCCAGTCGTAAGCCAATGGCCCTTCGCCTTGCAACGCATCGATGTAGTCCTGTGGCGTGTATGACGGGGCGGGCGTCTCGGGATGGTGGGGATCAGTCATGGCTCGGCTCGTTTTGCTTCAAGCTCTCGGAAGATGAACAACTGGCGTTCGGCCTCGTCAAGCTGCGTGCGGGCAAACATGATGGCATCGTAGGCGCCAGCGCCGCGTTCTTTCGTGATGTCCTCGCAGCGCCTAGCGGCGCTCCATGCCGCGGTTGACATGCGGTTAAAGACACCCTTTTGCAGATCGGCTATGGCTTCCTGATTGCGCATGCCTTGAGGAATGGTCATAGGGGCGTCACTCATCGTCCTCTCCTCACTCGGACAATCTTCTGGTGCGACTCCCCTACCGTGAACACGCCTGCCAGCAAGCCGTCCACATCGCCGGGCCGAATCACCAGCGTCGTCGGCGGATACTCACTCGCGGGGACCGCCAACTTGACCAGCTCAGCGACGATTATCCGACGCTGGGCGGCCTTCACGCTGACAGAGGGGGCGTCGGTCATCGGGAGACCTCACGAATACGGCTGGCGGCCACCCTCATAATCGTGGACTCCAATACCTCGATAGGTTCGCGCTTGTAGTCCCACGCACCGAACGGCGAGCACTCTGAACACTGCATCTCGCCGTCGTCGCCGTAGACGCCAAGGTGCCCGTGTCCCAGCCACAGACGCTCGCGATACTTCTGCTCCAACGCCTCCACCCGTGCCCGGAGCGCGGCGCGATCCGATTCGGCGGACTCGGCGCGAGCGTTAGCCTCTTCACACCTACTCTTCCACGTTAAGTCAGAGAAGTGATGATCCCCAACATAGACCAACCGTTCCAACTGCTCGATGACGGGCGCGAGGGCGGTGAGGACCGACAGGATGATTCGATACCGACGCTCGGCCGCGAGATGCTCACCTTGCAGCTCGGGCCACTTCTCCATACCGCGCTGAATCACGTCATCCGTCAGGGCGCGTGCCACGGCGGCCGACAGGGGATCAGGCGGGGTCATGACTGGGCCTCCTTACGCTTGCAATACAGCGAACATGAGAATAAGGCGTAGGTCTGGCCGTCTTCCCTTGACACGCCGTCCTCACAGGTTCCCCAATCGGAATCCTTCTTGTAGCGCGTCCACTGCCGACAGGTGTCGCAGGCCGGCGGCGTCGTCCCCTCCGCTAACAATTCGATCGCGACAAGGACACGCGCATCGCATTCGACGCAACCCTTCAGCCCGGCCGCCATGTGCTTGCGGAGTTTCTGTAACTGCTCGATCGCTTCTTCTCTCGTCAGGGGCATCGGTGACCTACCTCAACTCAACTGCATCTTCGACTGACCGCAACGTGACGAGCGGGCAGCCGCGTTCCATCAGCTTGCGCTGCGATTCGGTGTGTTTGGCGTTGCCCGTCTTGACCTCGATCAACCTGCCGCATCGCCCTTCCACGCCACAAGGTCGCAGAAGCCAGACATGCGGGACGTGTCGATCACGCCCCAGCCACAGAGACGCAAGGCGGCCATGATGGGACCGTGCGTGTCGTCCGTGCGGCGTGCCCAGGCCATCTACGTGTTCCCCGAGCGGGCGGACCAGCGGGGCCTCACCTGCTTGGCCTCCTGCGCTTGTTCCGCATCCAACTTGCGGTAATCACCCGTTGCGGCCTGTGCGCCACAGTGAACCGCATCCGTCACGATAGCCTGCAGTTCGTAGTAGTAACCGGTGTGCTTCTGCACGAAGCCGGTCACGTCGTTCCATCCGTCGAAGATGTTCAGCGCACGCCGCACGGCGTTATCGAGTTCGCCTTGCTTCATCTACGTCCCCTCCTGTGGGGCGAGGCGCTGGCGCAGAGAGGCGAGACAGCCTCTGGATCGTCTCTTGATCTTCGCGGTGTTTCTCACGATGCGATTCCTGATGTGGCCTCGCGACCACTCTTGAGGCGCGAACCGCGCCCAGTAATGAGAACGTTGATAGAGGCGTTGCCGTCCCTATCGTGATCGGCTCCACAGGCCGAACATTCCCATCGCCTGACCGACAAGCCCGCAAAGCCGGACGGCCCAGACAAGGCGCCGCACGCTGAACAGGTCTTAGTGGAATTGCGAGAGGCAACCTCAACCAGTTCCGCACCGCCGTGAAGGCATTTGTAGCGAAGCTGAGACAGAAGTTGGCCGTGAGCCGCCGCGGCTACGGACTTGCCGAATCGAGCACGCGCTAGGCCAGCGCGGTTGTCTGTTGAGAACGCGATGAACTTGTTCTCACTAACGAGCTGGCTGGAGATGTGATGGTTGCGGTTCTTCCTACGGTTGCTGATGCGCTCCTGTAGGCGAGCCGCGAGGCGCTTCCGGCGGCCACGCTGAGCCTGCGCGAGCCGAACGCTGCCATTAGATAGCTCTGACGCTCGCTCGATCACTTCGCCAGTGGAGAGCGTTAAGAGAGACGAAAATCCTGGGTCTATACCGACTTCGCCGTTGGCAACGCGCACGATCGGTTGAGGCTGCGCCTTGACGAACATGCACAAGTGCCAACCTGACGCACGACGCACGATTCGCGCGTAACCGCAATCGCCTACGGGAATGTCTTGTCGATGAAATCTGACCTGACCCATACCAGGAATCGAGACGCGACCGTTCCTGATGGTCTTGATGCCATGCGAGAAGCCAATGCTGTTCAGTGGACGACGGCGACCGCGCAACCTTGGTTTACGAGCTAGCTTGCGGAAGCATCTTCGCCATGCGCCGTGCGCCGTATCGACGGCAGCGCAAATAGCGCGAGCCGGGACCGCCATACGCTCGCTATGACCGCTGACTAGACTCTTGAGACGGAAGGTGCTCGGGTAACGGCCGGCCTGGGCCTCTCGTTCAATTGTCTTGATCGTCCAGTTGTGGACGGCGGTCAAGTGCCAGAGCCAACGGCGGAACGTTGCCTCTTGAGCGCACGTCGGGCGCAGTTTTAAGGTGACACAAATCGTAGGCAGTGCCCGCAGCCGGGCGCGGTCCGGGGTCGTCTCAGCCATCATGATCCCGTCTTCCGTGGGCTCGCAGGGGGATCAGGGAGAGGCATCCAGTGGGTGGGCGTGAACCTGTGAACGGCCCTATAAACTTCCCAACCCAACCATCCGTAGTCTGGTTCCCACCAACCTTGACTGACTTCCGATCCGTCGGTCAGTAGGATTTGCGTGTCATCCTTTGGTGCCGTCTCAATCGGTTGCCACTCCATCACTGCCCCTTCCGTGCGGTCCCCGTCCACGCTAGTCGCGCACTTTCACTTGCGCTTTCAGCAGCTCCACGGTGTTGGTGAATGCCGCCTTCAGCACGTCGTCTGGAATCTCCAGTGGGTAGACGCTGCCGGCACGCGCCATCCCGGCCATGATGCAATCCGCGATCATGTCGAGCACGTCGATCAGATTCACGTCGGCCGGAACGCCATCAGCCTGCAGGAGATGGTGACGGTTCAGCGTGCGATGGCGGTCCCACCACTCGGTCACCTTGAAGCCGGTCTGGAAGTCCGCGTGAAACCCGGCCACGTCTGACAGTTTGTCGAAGTCGTGACGGGCCGCCGCGTCGGACAGCATCCAGCCGAAGAACGCCAACGCTCGTCGCACGTCCAAGATGTGCAGATGGCTGGCGCGGTAGAGCGTCGTTTCACTGACCTGCGTGTAGTCGCACGTGCGGGTGTCGGCAGTCGGGCTCTTGGAAATCTCAATCACGGTTGCTTCCTCTCTTGGCCCGTCCACGTATGGGACGGGTGACTCTTGAACGTGCCGCACAACCGCACTTCTAACGCCTTGTCTCGCTCGGGACGATCCCAGGAGGAGACACGCTGAGATCCAGATCCGGGACACCAGTAGACTTGCTTCACGGGTTCGGTCATAACGCCTTACGGGCTTCTCGGACAGCCGCCCACCGAGCGTTGGCGGCATGTCTCGCGGCGGCCGTGCGTTGCTTTTGGGTCATGCTCGCGGCTCGAGCCGGGCCGCCAATCTTCCCAGCCTTGCGCCGTTTACGCCGAAGTGCCTCAGTGATGGCCATGCGAGACACATTAATGCGTGTCACCGTGCGTGTCAAGTGCTAATCGAGGTTGGTGATTCTCGCCTGTTCCCACTTCGCCAGCGCCTTCGCCTTGATGATGCCGCTGGGCTTCTCGGGCGGTGGTGTCGGTTGCGCGACCGTGATCCGCAGGTCCGCGACGACGCGCCGCAGTTGTTCACCAAACAGCCTGCCGATCATCTCGCCTTGTGCTCGGTCTTCCACCAACAGCACACCAGAGGCGTAGGTGCAGCCACGGAAGAATAGGTGACGGCTATAGGCGGAGCCGCCCAACTCAGCGCGCAGCAGCAGCGATTCCAGCGTCATCACCCCTCCCCTGATACGCCGCCTTCCAACAGCCGAGACAGCGCCGTAAGGGCAACTGACCAGGAACAAACGTCACGGCCGACACCGCATGACAGCGGCAGGTCTGACAGAGCTTCAACAGGGCGAGACGGTCACGCTTTCGCATCAGATTATCCAATGTAGACCCCGAGCTTTGATCCCTCGGTTGGGCACACTCCGTGCCCTGATCCGACGTGACCCACTCGGCGTATCCCTGACGGCGCATGATTCGGTGTCTACGCCGTCCCCTCGCGTGCCTGACAGTCTCACGGCTGGGGGTGCAGCGCGTGTCCCTCGGTCGTGCGGCACGGTGGTCTGTGCGTCACTGGCTCTAAGCGCGACTGTCATACCCGTATGCGTTCATCCGAGGTCGCGGGATGCCCTCCGGCAGCGCCCGCACTGGTCATACAGGTAAATTCCCGACACGGTGTCTTCCCGAACGGTCTTGCTCGAGCGTGCGCCTATAGTCCAGGTGCCACGGCTTTGGTGATTTGGGTTGGGGTGGGATAGAATGCGGGAGAACGCTACCCGCAATTCCGGCCGACACCGGTCTTGCTGAAACGCCCCGGCTCACAACCGGGGCGTTTCGCTTTTAATGGCGCATCATAGCACGGGTTTATCAGCTTTCAGTTGCGCTTCGAGTTCTTGGACCTTCTGTTTCAACGCATGGACGGTCAGCGTCTTCGGGTCAGGCAGCGCCACGCCGCAGAACGGGCAGAACTTCCAATGACCATCACGCAGACAGCCGCAGCCGCGTAACGGTCTGTTGGTGCTATAGCCTTTGATGTGGGCGCGGCAATACTTCTGCCCCTTCATCACCCATGCGCGGCATTTCCAGTCGCCAGCATGATAGTTACACTGGTCGCTCATGGCGTCACCAGCCGATACACCCACACGCTCTGCCCGACGTGCGCTTTCACGATGGCAAACCCCTCCCGTTTCAACTCCAAGATCCTCGCCCCGTAGCGGAAGCAGATGTCATTCAACTGGACGTTAGTCGCCGGTCCCTGTTGCAGCCGGGCCAGCACGCGATCCCGGTTGGACGCACGTCGGTGGATCTCGCGCACCACGGGAGACACCGGGCGTGGGGCCGGTTGAGGCAGATCGAAGAGGGATGGTTGACTCACGCCGCGCTCCTGTTCCACGTCGGCCGTTTGCGCCGGTGCTCACGGGCGATAATCGCGTCGATGACATGCGCCGTCAGATCCGGCTCATACGGGATGCCGTGTTTCCGCGCCTGGTTGTAGCGCTGCATCGCCTGGACGCCGCGATCGTTAGGCACGTAGCCGGAGGCTTTACGCTGCGCCCAGACGTCGCGCATGGCTTGGGAGCACTTCGAGCGTCTGGCGCGTCGGTCGAGGTGGCGCGCACAGCGGGCGGACTGCGCGCTCTTGCGCGTGGTGCCACAGACGGCGCAGGGACGGACGGGCTTCATCACAGCAGCACCACGCGCCCGATGGGGCTGAACGTCTCGTCGAAGCGATTCGGGAACCGCCCGAGATACGTGACATAATTCGCGTGCGACGGTGAGCTTTTCGGGTTGAACTTCTTACCCTTCGCTTCGCACCGCGCCTTGCGCGCCACCTTCGCGGCCTCGTTCTCTACGAAGGCGATCCGCTGCGATGGAAAGCACGTTGGGAAGTCCAACGGATGAGCCGATGCGCCGCTGTGTTGAAGCGTTTGCAATTGCTCAAGGGAGTAGCCCACCCATACGGCGCCTTCGATGTTGGGCAATTCTGCGATCAACTTGCACCAGAACTCGTTAACGAGTCCGCCCGGAGGATTCACGAAGACGCGGCCATACCACTTCTGAACGAGCCCGTTCATCTCGGCCGTGAAGTAGTGCTCGGCCCTGACGATCTGATTCGCTTCCTCATGAGAGGCTGGGTCCAAGTCGATACCGCCCATCGCATAGCGGGCCGCTTCAACGATGCGCGACGGCGTATACCACTCTGGTGAGTCCATCGAATGACGGCCAGCGAACGACACCGGCCCGGCGCCAAGCGCAGCAGCCACATCAGCCGGATCGATTCGCCTGTGCGCCACACTGGTGTCGATGATTCGCTCGTAAACCTTCATCACAGCGCCTTCCTGTTCATCGTTCTCACGTTGTCCGGGCGAGACGTGGGCGTGTCCGTCAACCGCAAGGCCCGCAGCCCAATCAGCACGTCCGCGTCACACTTGCACAGCAGTTGACGACGGCGCTTCACAATGGCCCGGATGCGGATGTGCTCGGCCCGCTCGTCCAGGCGACGGCAGAACGCGGCGGCGGCTTCGTGGGTCATTTGGGCACCGTGAGCACGCTATTGCCGACTTCCACTTCCTGCACCATGATCAACTCCCACGCTTCCGGCAGGCGCATGACCGTCTGACGCAAGCCGTTGGCTTGAATCGTTTCAGGGTCGCGCTCAAGCCGATACTCAACGCCGTTCATGTTCTCCACGGCCTGCGCCAGCGCCAGTTCGTAAGTCGCCATCGCGTAGGTGTAAATCTGCAGCGTTTGGATTCCGAAAATAGTGCAGAGGCCAATCGTCACGAGGCACGCTCCGTCGTCACGCTGCCCACGGTGAACCGCTCCGCGTTGCCCATGATGTTGATCTCGTGCCGGTGTTCCTTGTCGTGGCACAAACGGCACAGCCAGATCAGATTGCTCAGCACGTCCAGCCCGCCGGCGGATCGGTAAACGATGTGGTGCGCGCAGCCCCACGTCCGAGGGTCACCCTTCCCCCACGGCGTCGTCTGGCACGTGCAGACACGGCAGGCGTTCTTATCCCGGTCGCGCACCTGAATGGAGAGGGCACGCCACGTGGCCTCTTCGGCACGTTTGACCTTGGCCTTCGCACCGGCCCGCTTCTGCTGCCGCTCCCACTTGTCGACGTCTGGCTTCAGGCGCGTGCGGCGGTTCGGGTTGTAGAACGTGCTCACGCGGCACGTCCCTTCTTCTTCGCTTC
>Ga0068859_100000426_pt1 | contig 42298 bp, 44 predicted proteins | sample KBSSwiS22_FD_66585 | JGI IMG/M metagenome (GOLD analysis project Ga0068859, IMG submission 66585) | Switchgrass rhizosphere microbial communities from Kellogg Biological Station, Michigan, USA - KBS Switchgrass S2-2 | ecosystem: Host-associated > Plants > Roots > Rhizosphere > Soil ... | reverse complement strand
CGACAGGGGGCGGTGCGCCTCGTAGCCGGCGACCATGGCGCGCGCGGCGGTGACGTTGAAGCTGCCGTCCGGCTCGAAGCACCAGGCGTTCAGGGCGATCGCCACGTCGTAGGCGAGCGCGTCCTCGCAGGCGAAATAGAAGTCGATGGCGCCCGCGAACCGCCCGTCGCGGAAGAAGACGTTGTCGGGGAAATAGTCGGCGTGGATCACGCCCGCCGGAAGGTCCTTCGGCCAGGCCGTGGCGAGACTCGCCAGATCGGCGGCGATCACCGCCGAAAGCCCCGGCTTCAGGGCGTCGGCGTCCTTAGCCAGCGGCGCGAACATGGGCGCCCAGGCCGCCTGCCCAAGGTCGTTGGCGCGGGTCCCGCCGTAGCCCTTCGCAGCCAGGTGCAGCCGCGCAAGGCCCTCGCCGGCCACGCGGCAGTGGGCGACGCTGGGGCGGCGCACGGACAGGCCGGGCAGGAAGCTGACGATGGCGCAGGGCTTGCCACGCACCCGCTGGATAAGCCGGCCCTGACGATCGGCCATAGGGGTTGCGGAGGGATAGCCTCGCTCGGCCAGCCAAGCCATTAGGCCCAGGAAGAACGGCAGGTCCTCCTCTCGCACGCGCTTCTCGTAGACCGTCAGGATGAAGCGGCCCGCCTCCGTTTCCAGCAGAAAGTTGGAGTTCTCGACACCTTCGGCGATCCCCTTGAACGCCAGCGGCGCGCCGAGGTCGAACGCCGCCAGCAGCGCCGCTAGCTCGTCGTCGGTGAGATCGGTGTAGACCGCCATGCCGGCTGGGTGCGCGAGCCCGCCTTCCGGGTCAAGACTCCTTGGGCGGCTTTCCCGCCGATGCTAGGATGGCCGTCCTTTCCGGAAGAGGCCGCTCATGATCGCTCTGAAAGTCGAAAAGCTCGGCGACCAGATCGCCGTCATCCTCACCGAAGAAGCCGTGGACCTCCTCAACGCCAAGGTCGGCGGGGTGCTGCACCTCGAGCCAACCCACGACGGTCGGGTGCTCGCAGCGGTCACCCGTGAGGTGTGGGTGGAAGACCCACACGCCCGCGGCCGCGCCTTCCTGAAACGGTATAACCGAAGTTTCGACCTGCTGAGCTGAGGCGAGTTCAGGCCACAGCCCTGGGAAGCTTGAAGGTCACCGCCTCGCGGATGGCGCCGACCTCTTCCACGGTCACGGCGAAGACCTCCGCCAGGCGGTCGATCAGCCCCTGGACCAGCACGTCGGGCGCCGAGGCGCCGGCGGTGACGCCTAGGGTGCGCGCGCCCTGCAGCCAGTCGAGATCGAGGCGCGAGGCGTCGTCGATCAGGTAGGCCGCCACGCCGTTGCGTCGCCCGACCTCGGCCAGGCGCTGGGAATTGGACGAATTGGCGCTGCCCAGCACCAGCAGGACGTCGCAATCCCCGCAGATCGCCTTCACCGCCTCCTGCCGGTTGCTGGTGGCGTAGCAGATGTCGTTGCGGTGCGGCGCGGCGATGTCCGGAAAGCGGGCGCGCAGGGCGGCCACGATGTCGGCGGTGTCGTCGACCGACAGGGTCGTCTGGGTGATGAAGGCCAGCTTGGCCGGATCGCGCGGCGCAAAGCTTTGCGCGTCCTCGACGGTCTCCACGAGGCGAACCGCGCCGGGGGGGAGCTGGCCCAGCGTGCCCGTCACCTCCGGATGACCGGCATGGCCGATCAGCACGACCTCGCGGCCGGCTTCGTGATGACGCTCGGCGTCGAGGTGCACCTTGGAGACCAGCGGGCAAGTGGCGTCGAGGTAGAAGATATCCCGCGTCCGGGCCTCGGCCGGGACCGACTTCGGCACGCCATGGGCGGAGAACACCACGGGGCGGTCCGCCTGGCACTCGTCCAGTTCCTCGACGAAGATCGCGCCCAGCGCCTTCAGCCGCTCGACCACATGGCGGTTATGGACGATCTCGTGGCGCACATAGACGGGCGCGCCATAGACTTCGATCGCACGCTCGACGATCTGGATCGCGCGATCGACGCCAGCGCAGAAGCCGCGAGGGGCGGCGAGCAGGATGTGCAGGGGCGGAAGCGCAGTCGGCGTCATGGCGCGCTACTTAAGGCGGCAGGCCGCTCGCCGCCAGCCGCGTTGCGGCCGCATTCGTCACGCTGTAACTAGGCCGCACGCCCGCGCGGGCCGTTCCGCCCGCCCTCTTCGTGGATCATTTCCATGCGCCGCCTGCTTATCGTCGCCGCCGCCTTCCTCGTGGCGGCCTCCAGCCTCCCTCGCCTGGCCCACGCCCAGATCACCGGCAGCGGCGGCGAGGGCCAAGATCAGGACGATGACGCCGAAGCGGCGAAGCGCGAAAAGCGCGCGGAGGAGTGGGGCGACAAACAGGCTCCGCTGCCCTCGATGCGCAACGCCGGCCCCTGTCCCTTCGTCAAGACGCTCTACGACGCCGCCCGCTACGTCGAATTCAAGGACAACCGGGAGGCCTCCGCCAACGTCGGCTTCACCGGCGAGATCCAGGGCGTCTCGGCGGCCTGCGAATACAAGTCCGAGGAGCCGATCAAGGTGAAGATGGAGGTGCTGTTCGAGCTGGGCCGCGGCCCGCAGGCGGGCGGCGCGTCCAAGACCTACCGCTATTGGGTGGCCGTCACCGACCGCGACCGCGAGGTGATCGCCAAGCAGACCTTCGACCTGCCGGTCAGCTTCCCCGCCGGCCAGGACCGCCTCTACCGCACCGAGAACCTCAAGCAGATCGTCATTCCGCGCTCCAAGGCCACGGTCTCGGGCGCGAACTTCGAGGTGCTGGTCGGCTTCGAGGTGACGCCGGAGATGGCCGCCTTCAACCGCGACGGCAAGCGCTTCCGCGCCAGCGTGGGCGGGGCGGCGGCCCAGGCGGGCGACGCGAAGGGCAAATGACCGACCTGCGACGGGCGCTCGGCGAGGCGGTCCAGGCCGCCTTCGAGGGCGCGGGCCTGCCGGGCGAGCTTGGGCGCGTCGCCGCCTCGGACCGGCCGGACCTGGCCGACTTCCAGTGCAACGGCGCGCTGGCGGCCGCCAAGCGCCTTGGCGCGAACCCGCGGGAGCTCGCCCAGGCGGTCGCCCGGAGGCTGGCGGACGACCCGCGCCTCGCCTCGGTGGAGGTGGCGGGCCCGGGCTTCATCAACCTCAAGGTGGCCGACGCCGCGCTGGCGCGGCGCGCCGCCGAGATCGCCGCCGATCCGCGCGCAGGCGGCGAGCGCGTCCCACGTCCCCGCCGGGTGATCGTCGACTATGGCGGGCCCAACGTCGCCAAGCCGATGCATGTGGGCCACCTGCGCTCGTCGATCATCGGCGAGGCCATCAAGCGGCTCTACCGCTTCCGAGGCGATGAGGTCGTCGGCGACGCCCACTTCGGCGACTGGGGCTACCAGATGGGCCTGCTGATCGGCGCGGTGACCGACGAGCGACCCAGGATCGCCGCCGCCGTGGCCGCCTTCAACGCCCGCTCGGACCTGCCGGCGGACTGGACCGACCTGGAGCCGCCCGAGTTCGCCGACGTCACCCTGGAGGACCTCGACCGGCTTTATCCGGAGGCCGCAGCCAAGGGGAAGTCCGACCCAGCCTACCGCGACCGCGCGCGCAAGCTCACCGCCGAGTTGCAGGCCAAGCGCCCCGGCGCCTACCTGCTGTGGCGCCGCTTCGCCAAGGTGACCAAGGTCGCGCTGGAGCGGGACTTTCACGCGCTCGGCGTCGATTTCGACCTCTGGAAAGGCGAGAGCGACGTCGATGGGCTGATCGAGCCGATGGTCGCCGATCTCGCCGCCAAGGGCCTGCTCGAAGATGACCAGGGCGCGCGCATCGTCCGCGTGGCGCGCGAGGGCGACAAGCGCGAGTTGCCGCCGCTGCTGGTGGTGTCGTCCGAAGGCTCGGCCATGTACGGCACCACCGACCTGGCCACGATCCTCGACCGCAAGCAGGGCTTCGGCCCGGACCTCGCCATCTATTGCGTGGACCAGCGGCAGGCCGACCATTTCGAGATCGTCTTCCGCGCCGCCTACCTGGCGGGCTACGCCGCCGAGGGCGAGCTGGAGCACATCGGCTTCGGCACCATGAACGGGACCGACGGCAAGCCCTTCAAGACCCGCGAGGGCGGGGTGCTGAAGCTGAACGACCTGATCCAGATGACCCGCGAGAAGGCGCGCGAGCGGCTGCACGAGGCGGGCCTGGGCGAGAACCTGCCGGCCGAGGAGTTCGAGGCGATCGCCCAGAAGGTCGCCGTGGCGGCCCTGAAGTTCGCCGACCTGCAGAACTTCCGTGGCACCTCCTACGTCTTCGACCTCGACCGCTTCACCAGCTTCGAGGGCAAGACCGGACCCTACCTGCTGTACCAGGCCGTGCGGGTGAAATCCCTGCTGCGCAAAGCCGTCGACGAGGGCGCGGACGCCGGCCCGGTGGCTGTGGCCGAGCCCGCCGAGCGCGACCTTGCGCTGACCCTCGACGCCTTCGAGACGGCGCTTTCCGAGGCCTATGAGAGATACGCGCCCAATGCGGTGGCCGAACACGCCTACCGCCTGTCGCAAAGCTTCTCGAAGTTCTACGCCGCCTGCCCCATTCTGCAGGCACCGCCGGCCATCCGCGCCAGTCGCCTGACCCTCGCCAAGGCCGCGCTGGCGCAACTGGAGCTGGCCCTCGACGTCCTGGGCGTCGCCGTACCGGAGCGGATGTGATGGCGTCGGTGATCTTGAGCGTGATCGGCAGCGACCGGCCCGGCCTGACCGAAGCCCTCGCCGAGGCCATCCTGTCGGCCGGCGGCAACTGGCTGGAGAGCCACCTGAGCCGGCTGGGCGGCCTCTATGTCGGCTCCGTGCTGGTCGAGTTGGAAGCCGACGGCGTCGAGGCCCTGCGCGCGGCCGCTCAGGCCGTGGACGCCCAGGGCCTGGAGGTGCGGATCGCGCCGGCGGTCGACGGCCCCGGCGCGACAGGCGAGGCGCTGCACATCAGCCTGGTGGGCCAGGACCGGCCGGGCATCGTGCGCCAGGTGACGGCGGTGCTGAGCGGCCTCGAGGTGAATATCGAGACCTTCGACACCCGCATCAGCGCCGAACCCCACTCCGGCGCGCCCCTGTTCCACATGGAGGCGCAACTGCGCCTGCCGCCGCGCGTGACGGCGGCCGCGGTCCAGGCGGCCCTGGAGAGGATCTCCGCCGAGGTGATGGTCGATTTCTCGTTCACCTGAACGACGGCCAATTGCGGACGGTCCAAGCGGACGGCAATCTGCGCCCCAACAAAGGCCGAGCAGGGGTCGGCCAGAAGATCGCCAGGAGGGAACAATATGAAGCTTTTCGGCCAACCGGTCCGCCAGATCGCCTATGTCGTCGACGACGTCGAAGCCGCGGCGGCGCGCCATGTGGCCACGTTCGGCTCCGGCCCCTTCTTCGTCAGCGATATGGACTATGAATGCGTTCACCGCGGCCAGCCGAGCAGGCTCGCGGGCCGCGCGGGGTTCGGCCAGTGGGGCTCGATGCAGGTCGAGCTTTTGGAGAGCCGGTACGACGGGCCCAACCTCCTCAACGAGCTCTACCCCACGGGCAGCGGCAAGACCGGCTTCCATCACCTGGCCATTATCATTGACGACCTGGAGAGCACTGTCCGCCATCTGGCCGAGCACGGATTCAACGAAGCCACGCGCGTCCCCATCCCGCAGATGGACCTGACGGCGGTGTTCGTCGACGCCCTGGACCGACTGGGCCACTTCATCGAGCTGTATCGGTCCGCGCCGGCGTTGACGGGGTTCTATGACGCGGTCGCCGCCGCCCACGTCGGCTTCGACGGCAAGAACCCGGTGCGCAGCATCAACGCACTTGGCGGCTAGGCTAGTGAGCTGATCGATTTCGAAGTTCGCCCGCCACATGGCAAGCGAACTTCGGAATCGGGATGCTAGCGCGCCGGCGCCGCAGCGGCGGCCTTACGCGCGCCGGAGCGGATGTAGGCGTAGAGCTGCATGACCTGCTCGCGCGACAGGTTCTCGAAGCGCGGCATGCCGCGGGGCAGCAAGGCGCCGTCGTGCACCACGGAGTAGAAGGCGTTGGGGTCCAGGGCCAGGCGTGACTCCCGCAGGTCCGGCGCCGGCGAGCCGGCTCCGACCAGGTCGCTGCCGTGGCAGAGGCCGCAGGCCATATAAAGGCCGGCGCCCGTTTTCGCGGCCGCCTCGTCGATCTTGATGCTCGGATCGTCCACCGCGTGCACCGCCTTGCTGGGACGTGGCCCCGGCGGCAACTTGGCCTTGCCGTCCAAGGCGAAGGTCAGAAGCCGCCGCGTTTGTGAGAACTTCCAGCCGACGTTGGCGACGGCGCTAAGCGGCGCGGCCCCGCCGCCGTGGCCCACCAGAAGCGACACATACTGCTTGCCGCCCTTCGACCAGCTCATCGGGGCGGCGATGATCCCCAGGCCCGCGTCGAACGACCAAAGCCGCCGGCCGCTCTCGGCGTCATAGGCGTAGATGACCCCGTCGCCGTCGCCCTGGAAGACTAGGCCGCCGGCTGTGGACAACACGCCGCCGTTCAGCAAGGTGTCGTACGGCGCCTTCCAGCGCTCCGTCTGGCGCACCGGGTCCCAGGCGACCAGGGTGCCCTTGCCGGCCCGCGGGTCGTCGTCGGTGATCATGCCCATATTGACGCCGCCGACGGAGATGTCGCCCGGCCGCGCCTCGCCCTTCGTATAGCGCACGCCCAGATGCATGGTCGGGATGTAGACCAGCCCGGCCTTGGGGTTGAACGACATGCTGTTCCAGTTGTGCACCCCGCTCGGATGCGGCCAGACCGAGAGCTCGGGGGTCTCGTAGCGGATGTTCTTGGCCTCGACCGGCCGGCCGGTCTCCAGGTCAATGCGTTCGGCCCAGGTCGCCTTGCCGATCTTCCCCGCCGAAATGACTTTGCCATTGGTGCGATCGAGCACGTAGAGGAAGCCGTTCTTCGGCGCCTGCATCAGCACCTTGCGGGGCCGCCCGTCGATGACCAGGTCGGCGACCGTCATCTGCTGGGTGGAATCGAAGTCCCAGGAATCGCGCGGGTTCAGCTGGTAGTGCCAGGCGTACTTTCCGGTGTCGGCGTCCAGGGCCACGATCGAGGCGGTGTAGAGGTTGTCGCCGCCGCCGGGGCTGCGCGCCTCCGGGTCATAGGGCGAAGCGTTCCCCGTCCCGACGTAGATGCGGTTCAGCTCCGGGTCGAAGGTGATGTTGTCCCACGGCCCCCCGCCGGTGCCGGTCTTCCAGTATTCGCCGTTCCAGGTCGCGGCGGCCCGCTCCATGGCGGAGTCGCCCTTGTTCTGCTCGGGCGATCCGGGCGCGACGTAGAAGCGCCAGAGCTGCTTGCCGGTAGCCTGGTCGTAGGCGGTCACGTAGCCGCGGGCGCCGAAGTCCGCCCCGGCCTGGCCGATGATCACCTTGCCGTTGAAGGTTCTGGGCGCGGCGGTGACGGTCTGCATCGCTCCGGTGGTCTCCGTCACCCAGAGCGTCCGGCCGGTCTTGGCGTCCAGCGCGAACAGCCGCCCGTCGAAAGAGGCCGCGAAGATGCGCCCCGCGGCGTAGGCGACGCCGCGATTGACGAGGAAGCCGAAGTGCATCTTGTCCGGCGCGTGCTTCCAGGTCTCGGGATCGAAGGTCCACAGCACCTTCCCGCTGACGCCGTCGACCGCGTAGACCTTCGCATAGGTCCCGGTGAAGTAGAGGACGCCGTTCACCGCCAGCGGCGTCGCCTCCAGCGCGGTGTTCCCCGGCAGGTCCAACGACCAGGCCAGCCCCAGCCGGCCGACGTTGGAGGTGTTGATCTGATCCAGCCGGCTGTAGCTGCTCTCTTCGGTCCCGCCGTTGTGCGTCGCCCAATCGGCCCCGCCCCCGATCAGGCGAGGCGCCGCCGGGCTGAACCCGGCGAGCCCCAGCAACACCGCCGCCATCGCCAGGCGTGACCACCTCGACGCGCCGACGCGCCTACCGACCTTGAGCATGAGTCCTCCCGCATGTTCGCTCTCGGCCGGGCCATCATCGGGGAGCGCCGAACCTAACAGAGCTTGGCGATTGGACCATGGCGGAGGGCGGGTCGCAAGTGCGGGGCGGGGACGATCTGGGCATGACGCGAGGCGGAACGCCTTCGACCCTGGCGCTTTCTCGGAGACGCGCAGACGCGAGCCGTTCCAGGGAGCAGGCGATGGGCGAGATGACACGGGAAGACGTGGCGAAGACGCTGAAGGACATCGACTTCGTCATGCTCAACACCCACACCGACGGCGGCCAGATCGCCGGGCGGCCGATGAGCAACAATCGCGACGTCGAGTACGACGGCGACAGCTGGTTCTTCGTCGAGGAGGAGTCCCGCACCTTCGCCGACGTCTCCCGCGACTCCAGGGTCAGCGTGGCGGCCCAGGGGAACAAGGGGTTGCTCGGCAAGCCGCCCGTCTTCCTCTCGATCGAGGGCGCCGCCGAGATCGTCCGCGACAAGGCCGCCTTCGCCGAGCACTGGGTCCCCGACCTCGAGCGCTGGTGGCCGGACGGCGTCGAGACGCCGGGCCTGGCGCTCATCAAGGTGCGCGCCAGCCGCATCCACTACTGGGACGGCGAAGACGAGGGCGAGATCGAGCTTTAGCTAGCTCGCGGGAGCGCCGCCGCGCCGAGCGGCTTCGATTTTCGCCACGTCGATCTTCTTCATGGTCATCATGGCGTCGAACACCCGCTTGGCGACCGCGGGGTCCGGATCGGTCACGCCCTCGTTGAGGACGCGCGGCGTGATCTGCCACGAGAAGCCCCAGCGATCCTTGCACCAGCCGCACTCGCTCTCGGCGCCGCCGTTATCGACGATCGCGTTCCAGTACTTGTCGGTCTCGGCCTGGTCCTCGGTCTGGACCATGAACGAGACCGCCTCGTTCGGCCTGAAGACAGGCCCGCCGTTCAGCCCCATGAACGAAACGCCCAGCACGCTGAACTCCACCGTCAGCTCGACGCCCGCATGGCCGTCCGGAAAGTCGCCCGGCGCCTTCATGGCGGGGCCGACATGGCTGTCCGGAAACACGCTGGCATAGAACTCCGCCGCCTTGCGCGCCTCGCCATGGTCGAACCACAGGACGTTGGTCATCTTGCCGGGCATGGAGGGGCTCCTTGTGGTGGGGATGGCGGAGGAACGCGGTGTTGGGCGGCGGGGTTCATGGTGCGCGCGGGGGAGGGTCGATAACGCGCCAGCAGCCGACCCCGACCCAAGCGTCTCAACTCCCTTGCCCATTCCCGCGTTGACTCCGTCCCGCCCCTCCACCACCTTCCCCTCGACTCTCGCGGGAGAGGCCGGATTCGTGTCCGGCGCCGAAGGCGCAACCGCCCCGGAAACGCTCAGGCAAAAGGACCGCGAAGGGCTGATGCACGCTGGAAAGTAGCGCGCCCGCGAGGGCGGGCTCGCCGAAGGAGCAGAGGGCGCCCAAGGTTTCGGGCGCATCCCGAAATCTCTCAGGCCCAAGGACAGCGGGGGCGCGAAGGGAAGGCTTTTCGGCCGGCCCGCCGCTCGTCGTCAGCCGGAGTCCGCCGCCTTGCCAGATACGCCCGCCGACAAGGTCCTGAAGACCACCCCGCTCACCGAGGCGCACGTGGCGCTGGGCGCGCGGATGGTTGAGTTCGCCGGCTACCACATGCCCGTGCAGTACGCCGACGGCGTGCTGAAGGAGCACCTGTGGACGCGCGAGCACGCCGGCCTGTTCGACGTCAGCCACATGGGCCAAGCCAGGCTGCGCGGCGCCGATCCGCTGGCGGCGTTCGAGGCGCTGACGCCCTCCGACTTCCGCGGGCTGAAGGCGGGCCGCCAGCGCTATTCGATGCTGCTCAATCCCGCGGGCGGGATCGTCGACGACCTGATGGCGGCCAGGCCCGACGACGACGGCCTGTTCCTGGTGGTCAACGGCGCCTGCAAGGAGAACGACTACCGGCTGGTGGCCGAGGCGCTGACCGGCCAGGCCGAGGTCGAGCGGCTGGAGGACCGGGCGCTGATCGCGCTGCAGGGGCCCAAGGCCGCCGCCGTGCTGCAGGCCCACGCGCCGCAGGCCGCGGCGCTGGGCTTCATGGAGGCGCGCGCCATATCCGGCTTCGGGACCGAGCTCATCGTCTCGCGCTCCGGCTACACCGGCGAGGACGGCTACGAGATCTCCATCCCGGCGGCGATGGCGGCCAGCGTCTGGAACACCCTGCTGGGCGATGAGCGGGTGCGGCCCATCGGCCTGGGCGCGCGGGATTCGCTGCGCCTGGAGGCGGGGCTGCCGCTCTACGGCCACGACCTGGACGAGGGCGTCTCTCCCGTCGAGGCGGGGCTGACCTTCGCCCTGTCGAAGCGCCGGCGCGAGGCCGCGGATTTCCCGGGCGCGGCGCGCATCCGGCGCGAGCTGGACCAGGGCCCGGACCGCCTGCGCGTGGGGCTGAAGGTGCTGGAGGGCGCCCCGGCCCGCGAAGGCGCCGAGGTGGCCGACGAGGCCGGCCGCGTGATCGGCCGCGTCACCTCCGGCGGCTTCTCGCCCACGCTGAGGCAGGGGATCGCGCTGGCCTTCGTTCCGCCCGCCCATTCCGAACCGGGCGCGCGCCTTACGGTTATCGTCAGAGGCAAGGCCCAGGCCTGCGAGGTCCAGGCCCTGCCGTTCGTCCCGCACCGCTACGTCCGCAAGCCCTGAGCCAGGAGAGAGACCCGATGCGTTTCACCAAGGATCACGAGTGGGTGGAGGTGGCGGGCGAGGTGGCCACCGTGGGCATCACCGCCTACGCCGCCGAGCAACTGGGCGACGTCGTCTTCGTCGAGACCCCGGATGTCGGCCGCCAGGTGAAGGCCGGCGACAGCTTCGCCGTGGTCGAAAGCGTCAAGGCCGCCTCCGACGTCTACGCCCCGGTGTCCGGCGAGGTGGTGGAGTCCAACGGCGAGGTGGCCGACGCGCCGGAGACCGTCAACGCCTCCCCCGAAGCCGCCGGCTGGTTCGCCAAGATCAAGCTCGCCAACCCCGCCGAGGTCGACGCCCTGATGGACCGTCCCGCCTACGAAGCCTTCCTGCAAACCCTGTGAGACACCAGGACGGGGATAGCTGATGAGATACCTGCCCCTCACCCCCGCCGACCGGGCCGAGATGCTGGCCGTGATCGGGGCGCCCGACATCGACGCCCTGTTCAAGGACGTGCCGGCGGCGGCGCGGGCCAAGGACCTGTTCGACCTGCCGCTGCACGCCGGCGAGCTGGAGGTGGAGCGCGAGTTGTCCGCGCTGGCGGGGCGGAACCGGGCGGCGGGCGCCGGGCCGTTCTTCTGCGGGGCCGGGGCCTATCGCCACCATGTGCCGGCGACGGTGGACCACATCATCCAGCGCTCGGAGTTCCTGACCAGCTACACGCCCTATCAGCCCGAGATCGCCCAGGGCACGCTGCAGGTGCTGTTCGAATTCCAGACCCAGGTGGCGGCGTTGACCGGCCTCGAGGTCGCCAACGCCTCGATGTACGACGGCTCCACCGCCTGCGCCGAGGCGGTGATGATGGCCCAGCGCGTCACCCGCCGGGAGAAGGCGATCCTGTCGGGCGGGCTGCACCCGCACTACGCGGCCACCACCCAGACCATCGCGCATGCCGAGGGCATGGAGATCGTGCGCCTGCCCGCCGCAGTGGACGCCGAGGCCACTGTGGTGGACGTCCTCGACGCCGAAACCGCCTGCGTGGTGGTGCAGACGCCCAACGTGTTCGGCGTGGCGACGGACGTGACGCGGATCGCCGAGGCGGCCCACGCGGCCGGCGCCCTGCTGATCGTGGTCACCACCGAGGCGGTGTCCTTCGGCCTGCTGAAGTCGCCGGGCGAAATGGGCGCCGACATCGCCGTGGCCGAGGGCCAGTCGATCGGCAATTCGCTGAATTTCGGCGGCCCCTACGTCGGCCTCTTCGCCGCGCGGGAGAAGCTGCTTCGGCAAATGCCGGGCCGGCTGTGCGGCGAGACCGTGGACGCCGAGGGACGCCGGGGCTTCGTTCTGACGCTGTCCACCCGCGAGCAGCACATCCGCCGCGAGAAGGCGACCTCCAACATCTGCACCAACTCCGGCCTCTGCGCGCTCGCCTTCTCGATCCACCTGTCGCTGCTGGGCGAGGCCGGGCTCCGCCAGCTGGCGGTGCTGAACCATGCGCGGGCGCGGGAGCTGAAGACCGCGCTGACCGCCGTGCCCGGGCTGGAGGTGCTGACCCCCCGCTTCTTCAACGAGATCGCCGTGCGCCTGCCGCGCCCCGCCGCCGAGGTCGTCGAGGCCTGCCTGGCCGACGGCGTGGTGGCGGGCGTGCCGTTCTCGCGCCTCAACCCGGCCGGTGGGATGGACGAGGTGCTGCTGATCGCGGCCACCGAGACCACCACTACCCAAGACATCGAGGCGCTCGCCCGCGCCCTGACCCGGAGCCTTGGCCGATGAGCATGCAGACCGTAGGCCGACCGACCCGCCCCGAAGCCGTCGCCGCCGACGCCTCCGCCGCCTCGCTGTCCGGCGGCCATGGCCTGCAGCAGGACGAGCCGCTGATCTTCGAGCTGGGCGGCTGGGAAAAGACCGGGGTCGACCTGCCGGCGCCGGACGCCGACGCCTCGGACCTGGGCGACCTGGCGCGCACCACGCCCATCGGCCTGCCCGGGCTCTCCGAGCCGGAGACGGTGCGCCACTACGTCCGGCTGTCGCAGAAGAACCACGCCATCGACCTGGCGCTCTATCCGCTGGGCTCGTGCACCATGAAGCACAACCCCCGGCTCAACGAGAAGGTGGCCAGGCTGGCGGGCTTCGCCGACCTCCACCCCTTGCAGCCGGTGTCCACGACCCAGGGCGCGCTGGAGCTGATGGACCGGCTGGCGCATTGGCTGAAGACGCTGACCGGTCTGCCGGCGGTGGCGCTGCCGCCCAAGGCCGGGGCGCACGGCGAGCTCTGCGGCCTGCTGGCGATCCGCGCGGCGCACGAGGCGGCGGGCCATGGCCACCGGCGGCAGGTGCTGGTCCCCTCGTCGGCCCACGGCACCAATCCGGCGACGGCGGCCTTCGTCGGCTACAGCGTCACCGAGATCGCCCAGACGGCCGACGGCCGCGTGGACCTGGCGGACCTGGCCGCCAAGCTCGGCCCCGAGGTCGCGGCCATCATGGTCACCAATCCCAACACCTGCGGCCTCTTCGAGCGGGACATCATCGAGATCGCGCGCCTGACCCACCAGGCGGGCGCCTACTTCTACTGCGACGGGGCCAACTTCAACGCCATCGTCGGCCGGGTGCGTCCGGGCGACCTGGGCGTGGACGCCATGCACATCAACCTGCACAAGACCTTCTCCACGCCCCACGGCGGCGGCGGGCCAGGCGCGGGCCCGGTGGTGATGTCGCAGGCCCTGGCGCCCTTCGCGCCGGCGCCCTGGGTGACGCACGGGCCGGACGGCCTTTCGCTCACCGAGGAGGCGGTCGGCGAGGCGGTTCAGGCGTTTGGCCGCATGTGCGCCTTCCACGGCCAGATGGGCATGTTCGTCCGCGCCTACGCCTATATGCGCAGCCACGGCGCCGACGGTCTGCGCCAGGTCGCCGAGGACGCGGTGCTGAACGCCAACTACGTCAAGGCGCGCCTTTCCGGCGAGATGTCCGCCGCCTTCCCGGACGGCCCCTGCATGCACGAGGCCCTGTTCGACGACGCCTGGCTGGAGGGGACCGGCGTCACCACCCTCGACTTCGCCAAGGCCATGATCGACGAGGGCTTCCATCCCATGACCATGTACTTCCCCCTGGTGGTGCACGGGGCCATGCTGATCGAGCCGACCGAGACGGAGTCCAAGGCCGAGCTGGACCGGTTCTGCGAGGCCCTGCTTCAGCTCGCCCGTGCGGCCAAGGCCGGCGAGGCCGAACGCTTCAAGGCCGCGCCCCGTCTCGCGCCCCTGCGGCGGCTCGACGAAACCCTGGCGGCGCGCAAGCCGCGGCTGACCTGGCGGCCGGACGCGCCGAATGTGGCGCCGGCGCCACTCGCGGCCGAATAGCGATTCGGCCGCCGAAATTCCGCAGCGCAACCCTACGTGGCGGCGGCGGGCCGCCACATATGGGACACGTCCGCGTGTTTCTCCTCGTCCAGTCTCCAGCCTCCCCATCGCCCGCCCGTGACCTTCGCCTTCCCCTCTCCCCGCGTGATCCGGGCCGCCGACGAGGCCGCCCGCGAGCTGGCCCTTCGCATCGGCCGGGTGCTCCTGGTGGCGCTGGGGGTGATGATCATGCTTGCGGGCGTAGCGATCGCCCCGCTTCCCGGCCCGCTCGGCCTGCCCGTGATCGCGGTGGGGCTGATCGTGGTGCTGCGCAACTCCTTCGCCGCCCGGCGGCGCTTCGTGAAGCTGCAGCGCGCCCACCCGAAGATGGTCTCGCCGATCCGTCGGATGATCCGCCGCGACCCCGAAGTGGCCGCCGTGCTGTGGCAGCAGGTGCTGCGCCTGGAGCGCGTGCTTCTGCCCTCGCGGCGCCGCTTCCTGACCACCGCGCGGCGGCGCGCCAGGCGGCGGACTCGTTGAGTCCGGCCGTGGCGCCGGCGCCATCGCCGCGGCAAATCCGACGGCGGGAGCACAAATCAACCTCCGGTTATCTTTACGAGTCCGAGCCTGAGTCACATATCTGAAGAGCGCGGCCACGGCTCATCCCCTTGCGCCGCCCGTCGCGCCCCCAGGTCTGCCAAGTGTCCTTCGCCATGCCCTCGTTGCGCGTGACACGCGCCTCCGACGCCTTCGCCCGAGACCTCGTGGCGCGGGTTGCTCGCTGGCTGCTGCTCGCGCTCGGCGGGGTGGTGATGCTTGCCGGCCTGGTCCTGGCGCCTCTGCCCGGGCATATCGGCCTGCCGCTGCTGGTGGTCGGGCTGATGATCGTGCTGCGCAACTCATTTGCCGCCAAACGCCAGTTCGTCCGCATGCAGCGGGCCCACCCGAGGATGGTCTTCCCCATCCGCCGGCTGATGCGGCGCGAGCCCGAAATCATCCTGGTCTTCTGGCAGCAGTACCTGCGCGTCGAGCGCCTAGTGCTGCCAAGGCGCATGCGGTTCGCCGTGAAGATCCGTCGCGGCGTCCGCCGTCGCTGGCGCGCACGCTTCGACTGACGCGGCCACAACGCCCCCGGCCGGGACTGGAGGGCAGGCCGGGGGCGCGTATGGCGAGGCTCATCGATCATCGAGCCGGAGAGGCTGGGGACCCCACCGCCGCCACGTCGGCGTAACCTCGATTCTTGGCCGGGAGTTCCAGCACGAGCGCGTCAGCGCCGGCGAATTGGACCGGCGCGGGACGACGCAGCGAGACACGCTGAGCAAAAATCCCCGCTCTTCTCGGCGAATGCCGGGAAGAGCGGATGGAGGGGACGACGGCGCGGCCGTCTCCGCCGGCTGGGTCAGCTCAGCTGAGCTTGGCGGCGAGCTGGCCGATCGCGACGTCCACGAGCGGGTCCGACTTCGCACCTGCGAGGCGCGCGGTCAGCACCTGTTCGGCGGCCTGGGCGGCAAGGTCCGCCGCGGCCGCCTTGACCTCGGCCGCGGCCTGGGCCTCGGCCGTGGCGATCTTGCGTTCAGCCATCTGTTGGCGCCGCGCGAGGCTCTCGTCGAGCTTGACCTTGGCGTCGGCCTCCAGGCGCTTGGCCTCCGCCTGGGCCTGGGCGAGCATCGCCTTGGCGTGACGCTCGGCTTCGGCGCGCTCGGCCTTCAGCGTCTCCAGAAGGCGCTCGGCCTCGCCGCGGATGCGGGCGGCTTCGTCCAGGTTGGCCTGGATGGCCTGGGCCTGGGCGTCCAAGGACGCGCCGAGCTTCTTCGGCGCCTTGGCGACGAAGACGACGATCCCCAGGAAGATCAGCAGTCCGACGCCGACCCAGAACTCGGCTTCGGCGGGGTTCAGGAATTCGGGCATCAGGCGACCCCTTCAGGCGCGCGGTCCGCGATCGCGGCCTTGACCTCGGCGGCGCTCGCCGTGCGTCCCGTGAGCTTGGCGACCATGGCTTCGGCGGTCTCCGCCGCGATGGCGCCGACGTTGGCCATGGCCTGGTCGCGGAGCGCGCGGATGCGTTGCTCGGCCTGCTCCAGTTCACCGGCGAGGCGCTCGTCCTCCTCGGCCTGGCGCTTGGCCATCTCGGCCTGGGCCTTGGCCTTGGCGTCGGCCGCGAGACGACGCGCCTGACTGCGCGCCTCCTCGATCTCGGCCTTGGCGGCGGCGGCCTGGGCGTCAGCCTCGGCCTGCACGCGGCGGGCCTGCTCGACGGCGTCGGCGATGGTCTGGGCGCGAGTGTCCTGCACCCGGCGCAGGCGAGGCACGAAGACCTTGGCCAGCAGCGTGTACAGGATGACGAAGACCACCAGCAGCCAGACGATCTGGCCGCCCCAGTGCTCGAAGTGGAACTGCGGGAGGCCGCCCTTGCTGGGCTGCTCGGCGGTCCCATGGCTGGTGGCTTCGGGCATGCGCCCGCCCTCGCCCTGGATCGCCTCCTGGGCGGGCTTCACGCCCACGGGGGGCGCGACCGGCGTTTCGGTTTCGGCGGCCATGAGGCGTCGCTAGTCCTAAAGCGGCGAAACGGGCGGCCGGCGCGCCAGCCCCCGTCTTCGCCGGACGGCGTCAGCTGAAGAGGATGAGCAGGCCCAGCACGAAGGCCAGGATGCCGAGGGCTTCGGTCAGAGCCGCGCCCAGGATCAGGTTCGTGAACTGGCCGCCGGCGGCCGACGGATTGCGGGTCGCGCCTTGCAGGAAGCCCGAGAAGATCGTGCCCACGCCCACGCCCGCGCCGATCATGCCGAGGGTGGCGAGGCCCGCGCCGATGTACTTAGCCGCTGCCGGATCCATGTTTTTAGTCCCGTCTATTGAGAGTTGAGGTTTGTTGCGAGTTGGCGGCCGTCAGTGATGATGGCCGAGGTTCACCACGTCGTTCAGGTAGACGCAGGCGAGAACCGCGAAGACGAAGGCCTGCAGGAAGGCCACCAGGAACTCCAGCGCCGTCAGCGCCACCACCCCGCCCAGCGAGAGCATGGCGCCGGGGATGCCCAGGAGGCCCAGGCCGCCGCCGGCCGCCAGCGCGCCCAGCGAGACCACGAAGCCCGCGAACACCTTCATCGCCACGTGGCCGCCCAGCATGTTGCCGAACAGACGCAGCGCCAGGGTGACCGGCCGAAGCAGGAAGGAGATCACCTCGATCGGGGTGACCAGGATCAGCATGTACCAGGGCACGCCGGAGGGCACGAAGAGCTTGAAGAAGCCCAGCCCGTTGCGGGCGAAGCCCACCGCCAGCACCAGGCCCATGGTCAGCACCGCCAGCGTCGCGGTCACCGCGAGCTGCGAGGTGGCCGTGAACACCAGGAACAGGCCCAGGAAGTTCATCACCAGCACGAACAGGAAGATCGTGAAGACGAAGGGGAAGAACTTGCGGCCCTCGTGGCCGATGATCCCGGCCGCCAGGTTATCGATATAGTTGAAGATCCCCTCGCCGATCACCTGCAACCGGCCGGGCACCACCTGCGGGTTCGCCGTCACCGCCGTCATGAAGGCGACGATCAGGCCCGCGGCGAGCGTCATCGCCAGGGTGGAATTGGTGAACGCCATGTCGATGGTCCCGACCACCGGCAAGGTGATGTCGGGCAGGTCCACGATCTTGTGGATCTCGAACTGGTGCATCGGGTCGGCCATGCCGCCTCGAACTCCCTTACTCGTCCTCGTCGTCGCCCGGGCCGAGGTCCTTGGCGGGACCCCAGGCCTGGTCGAATTCCTCGCTCATCCGCCGGGCCGAGCGAACGGCCATCCAGATAGAGACGGCGAAGCCGACCAAGACCCCGATGATCGTCCCCCAGGGCCCAATTCCCACGGCCCAATCGACCGCGAAACCGAATCCCAGCCCTACGAAAACCCCGCCAAGGAGCACGCCCAACAGCCGATAGCCGTAGCTGGCGGCGTTCGAGCCATGGTCGCGCGGCGTCTGGGTCGTACGCGCCTCAAGCGCGCCGGCCCTCTGCTGAAGGCGACGAATCGCCTCCTCACGCGTCTCTTCCGGGGGCGGCATGCGTCGCTAGGCCATCCAGGCGACCACGACGTCGCCGCCGCGGCGGGGAGTTCGAAAGTCGCGCGGAACCTATAGAGCAGGCTGCAGGGCGTCAAGGCTGGGGAAACAATAGTTATGTATTTGAATTAATTCTATTTTCTCTAAGGCGTGCGATCCGTCGCACGCAGCAAGCTACAATCGCGAAACATGACGCTGCCGAAGTCGCCCTATTGCGCGGCCATGGCCTCGGCCTGCCGCAGGTCCACCGAGACCAGTTGGGAGACCCCGCGCTCGGCCATGGTCACCCCGAACAGCCGGTCCATCCGCGCCATGGTCACCGGGTTGTGGGTGATGGCGATGAAGCGGGTGCGGGTGCGCCGCGCCATCTCGTCCAGCATGTTGCAGAAGCGGTCGACGTTGGCGTCGTCCAGCGGCGCGTCCACCTCGTCCAACACGCAGATCGGCGCAGGCTGGGCGAGGAACACGGCGAAGATCAGGGCCGCGGCGGTCAGCGCCTGCTCGCCGCCGCTCATCAGGCTCATGGCGGCGAGCCGCTTGCCCGGCGGGCAGGCGTAGATCTCGAGCCCGGCCTCCAGCGGATCTTCAGATTCCACCAGGCGCAGCTCCGCCTGGCCGCCTTCGAACAGGGCTGAGAACAGCGTCTTGAAATGGCCGTTGATGACCTCGAAGGCCGCGGTCAGGCGCTCGCGGCCTTCGCTGTTCAGCTCGTCGATTCCCTGACGAAGCCTGGCGATGGCGCCGGTCAGGTCGGCGCGTTCGGTCTGCATGGCCGCCAGACGGGCGGCGTACTCGGCGGCCTCCTCCTCGGCGCGCAGGTTGACCGGTCCGATGGAGTCGCGCTGGCGCTCCAGGTTGTAGAGATGCGCCTCCACCCCGCCCGGCTCACTGGGAATGGCGACGGCCTCTTCCTCCAGCTGGCGCAGCAGCGCCTCGGGCTCGACGCGGGCAGTCTCGCGAATTTGCAGAGACACCTCCGCCAGGCGCTGGGCCGCGGCCTCCGCATGGGCGGCCAGACTGGCCCGCACCTCGCGAGCCTCAGCGGCGGCGGCTTCGGCGGCGCGCAGAGCGCGGTCGGCCTCGATGCGCGCCTGCTCGCCGGCGGCGAGGGCGTCCGAGGTGCCGGCCCGCCTGGCCTCGGCGGCGGCCAGCTCGCTCAGCAGAGTCTCACGGCGGGCGTGCAGCGTATCCGGCGCGGCGCGCGCCGCAGCCAGTTCCGCATCGGCCTTCGTGCGGCCCGCGGCGAGCGCCTCGATGCGGCCGGCGGCCACGGCCGCCCGACGGGTCCAGTCGTCCCGGTCGCGCCCCAGGGTCTCCAGCCGGCGGGCGCGGCCGTCCCGTTCGCGAACCTCCTGGTCCAGCGCGCTGCGGGCGGCGGCGGCGGTCTCGCGGGCGGATGCGGCCTGGGCGCGGGCCTCGGCGAGCGGCGCGGTGATGTCCTCGCCTGCCCCCTCGCCCGCCTCGGCGCGCACGGCGGCGAGACTGGTCTCCTGTTCCGCCAGCTCGGCCTCGAAACGGCGGATCAGCTCGTCCAGCGAGGCGGCCTGAGCCTCCTTGCGCGCCATCTCCTGCTCGAAGCGGGCGAGCTGGCCGCGGGCGGCCTGGACCTTCTGCTCCCAGCTCCCGGGCGCGCGGCGGGCCTCCTTCAAGGCCTCCTCCGACTGGCGCAGCGCGGCCTGGGCGGCCTCCAGCGCCTGACGAGCGGCGGCCGCCCGCGGGCTCACCCCCTCGATCTCGCCCTCGACCTCCGCCAGTCGGGTCTTCTGCTCCAGCCGCACGGCGGCGGGCCTGGGCGCTTCGGCGCGCGCGGTGAAGCCGTCCCAGCGCCACAGGTCGCCGGCCTTGGACACCAGCCGGCAACCGGGCGCCAGCAAGGGCTGCAGACGGTCCCCGTCGGCGGCCTCCACGAGCGCGGTGAAGGCAAGGCGCGCCGCCAGCGCAGGCGGCGCCTTGATCAGCGGGGCCAACGGGGTCGCCCCCGCCGGCCAGCTCGGCGCCTCGGCCTCGCGACCGCCCCAGTAGGCCGGCGCCTTGGCGTCCAGCGCCGCATCCAGGTCGTCGCCGAGCGCAGCCGCCAGCGCCTGCTCATAGCCCCGGTCCGGGCGCACCGAATCCAGGGCCGGGGCGAAGCCGCCGCGCCTGGCCTGCGCCACCAGGCTGGCCAAAGCCCGAGCCTCGGCGGTCAGCCGGCCGAGATGATCGTCCAGCTTGCGGGCGGCCTCCCGCGCGGCGGTTTCGGACTCCGCGGCCTGGCCTCGACGCTCCTCGGCCGCCTCCAGCGCCGAACGGGCGGCGGCCAGCGCCGCCTCGGCGTCCTCCAGCTCCGCCCGCGCCTGTGCGCCTTGCGGGTTCGCCCCTTCGCCAAGCGCCGCGCCTTCCCGCTTCGCCTGCTCCAGGGCCCGCTGAGTGCGGCTCGCCCGCTGCTCCGCCTCCTGCAGGCGGTGCTCCGCGGCTCGGCGGCGGGCCTCCTGAGCGGCGGCTTCGGCGGCGAGGCGCTCGACCTCGGCCTCGGCGGCGGCGCGGGCGGCTTCGGCGGCCCGCGCGGCGGCTTCCAGCTCGGGCATGCGCTCGGGCGCCGCGGCGACAGCCGCCTCCAGCGCGGTGATCTCGGGAGACAGGCGCGCCAGCGCCGCCTCGGCGTCCTCGACGATGTGCGCTTCGCGCGCGCGGTCGGCGTCGAGCCGTTCGATCTCGCGGGCCAGGCGCTCCAGCTCGGCGGCGTGGGCCTCGGCCTCGCGGTCCAGCCGCTCCTTGTCGATGGCCAGCTTGTGCAGCACGGCGGCGGCGATGGTCTCGGCCTCGCGCAGCGGCTTCATCGCCGCCTCGGCGTCCGCCGCCTGGGCCGCGCTGCGGGCCGCCGTGCGTGCGGTCTCCTCGACCGCCTGGACCGCGGTCCGCGCTTCGCCGGCCAGCCGCTCGGCGGAGCTCTTGGCCTCGTTCCAGCGAGCGCACAGCACCGCGCCTTGCAGGCTGCGGATCTCGGCCGAAAGCTTCCGGTAGCGCTCCGCCTGGCGGGCCTCGCGCTTTAGCCGGCCGAGCTGGGTGTCCAGCTCGCGGGCCACGTCGTCCAAGCGCGCGAGGTTGGCCTCGGCGGCGCGCAGCCTCAGCTCGGCCTCGTGGCGGCGGGAATGCAGGCCCGAGACGCCGGCCGCCTCCTCGAGGATCAGGCGCCGGTTCTGCGGTTTGGCGGCGATCAGCTCCGAGATCTGTCCCTGGCGCACCAGGGCCGGCGAGTTCGACCCGGTCGAGGCGTCGGCGAACAGCAGCTGGACGTCGCGGGCGCGGACCTCGCGGCCGTTGATGCGGTAGGCGGAGCCGGCCCCGCGGTCGATGCGCCGCACCACCTCGATCACCGGGTGGTCGTTGAACGCCGCCGGCGCGTTACGGTCGGCGTTGTCGATGGTCAACGAGACCTCTGCGTGGTTGCGCGAGGGCCGACCGCCGGAGCCGGCGAAGATGACGTCGTCCATGCCGCCCGCGCGCAAGGCCTTGGCGGAGTTGGCGCCCATCACCCAGCGCAGCGCCTCCAGCAGGTTGGACTTGCCGCAGCCGTTCGGCCCGACCACGCCCGTCAGGCCAGGTTCGATCCGGAACTCCGTCGGTTCGACGAAGGACTTGAAGCCCGCCAGTCGCAGCCGCTGGAAGTGCACCGCTGTCCCGCTAGCCTCCCCGCTTGCGCGCCGCGGCGATCGCGGCGTCCAGGTCCTCGAGGCTCATCTCGCCTTCGCCCACGCGCTTGCCGTTGACGAAGAAGGTCGGCGTGCTGCTGACCTTGTCCACCTCCACCGCCTGGCGAACCCGCTCGTTCAGCGCGGCGAACGCTTTCTCGTCGGAAAGACAGGCCTCGAACTGCGCCTCGGAGAGGCCGTTGTTGCGGGCGATCCCCAGGAAGATCGGCTTAATCGCCTGGGCGTCTGGCCAGAGCGGCTGGCTGCGGAACACCTCATCGACGATCTTGAAATACTTATCCTTGCCGGCGCAGCGGGCGAGCAGGAAGCCTGCGGCGGCGATCTCGGCCGGCGGCGTAAGCATCTCGCGCAGGGTGTAGCGCACCTGGCCGGTGTCGACGTAGCGGGCCTTGAAGGCCGGAAAGACCTGGGCGTTGAAGGCTGCACAGTGGGGGCAGCTCAGCGAAGCGTACTCCACCACCTCCACCTTGGCCTTGGCCGAACCCAGGCTGAAGTCCTGCCGGGCCGGCGGGGCGGCGGAACGGGGCGGCGGCTTGGCCGCCAGCGCCGGCCCCGCCAGGGCCAGCGCCGCAAGCGCCAGCGCGATGCGACGGCGCAGAGCCACCCTACTTCGACGCCTCGGCGATGGCCTGGTCGAGCTGGGCCAGGCTGATCTCGCCCTCGCCGACCTTCTTGCCGTTGACGAAGAAGGTCGGGGTGGCGGCGATCTTGTCCACCGTGGCGGCGCGCTGCACCCGTTCGTTCAGCGCCTTCAGCGCCGCGGGGTCGGAGACGCATTTGTCGAACTGCGCCTCGGTCATCCCTGAGGACTGGGCGATACGCAGCAGCACGCCGCGGAAATCGCCGGTCTGGAACATCTCGGGCTGGTTCCTGAAGATGGCGTCCAGCACGGTGAAGTACTTGTCCTTACCGGCGCAGCGGGCCACCAGGAACCCCGCCGCCGCGACCTCCTCCGGCGGGGTCAGGAACTCCTTCAAAGTGTAGTGGACCTTGCCGGTGTCGACGTACTTGGCCTTGAAGGCCGGGAAGACCTCGGTGGCGAACCTGGCGCAGTGGCTGCAGCTCGCCGAGGCATATTCGACCACCTGCACCTTGGCGTCGGCAGGACCCAGGCTCATGTCGCCCGCGGTCGCGCCGCTCCCCCCGCCCTTCTGGCAACCCGCCAACGCAAGCGCGACCCCGGCGACGGCGGCGATCAGCAGGCGGCGGCTCAACATGGCGAAAACTCCCGCAGGTAAGAAAGCATTAAAGCGCGATTCCCGAAGGGCCGTCGCCGGTCTAGCGCTCTCGCCGCAGCACGGCCCTTCCCAGGCGCAGCAAAGCCTGCTTCAGCGGGCCGTCCGGCGCTTCGGCGAGCGCCGAGGCGAGCGCCGCCTCCTGGGCCGCGTCGAGCGGAGCGGGCCGGCGACGCGGAGGCGGTGCGGCTTCGGCCGGCGTGCGCAGCGGCCCCTGCACGATCCGCAGCTTCTGCACCGCCTTGGCGCCGAGGAAGAGGTTCACCCGCGCCAGAATCTCATGCGCCTGGTGTTGGATCAGGGCGGCCGAGGGGCCGGCGACGCGGATCTCCAGGGACGACGGCCCGCCGTTGCGGCCCTTGACCAGCTTCACAGGCTCGGTCCGGCGAGCGACGTCGGCGCCGACGATCTCACGCCAGCGCGCGGCGAGCGCCCCCGACCCCTGGCCGAAACGGGCGTCGAACTCCCGAAGCGTGGCTGAAAGCGCCCGGCCCGCCGGCGGCGGGGGTCGCCGCTGCGGACGCGTGCGCTTGGCCGCAAGGATGGCGGCGGCTTCGTCGGGCGTGGGCAGGCGCCGGCGCATGGGCGCGAGCCTAGCCGCACATCGCCGGCCGCGCGAGGGTGCGCGGCGTCACGGCCTGCGGCGATCGGCAGACTTTATTCAGGCCGCGCCTGAGGTAATGTCACGGGGTCGGCCTAAGGACGGGCGGCCGGCGTAAGCCTTTGCACGCCCGGGATCTGACCCTTGCCGGAATTCGACCTCTCCACCCTCAGCGGCGCCGAGCTCCGCGGCCTGCTCGACAGCAGCCGTCAGCGCGGCCACGCCCGACAGGCCTACCAGATCCTTCAGGAGATGGAGTCGCGACGCTCGCGCGAACGACGAGCCCCTGCGCGGGGCGAGCGGCGCACGATCGAGGTCGATCTCGGCGACCCCCTGCGCTTCGACGAAGACGAGGAACGGCCGCCCGCACGCGAGGCGGCGGAGCCCGCCCCGGCCGAGCCGCCCCTGGTTCTGGAGCCCGCCGCCAGGCCGCAGCCCCGCGAGCCGCGGCCGCAACGCCCGCCCCCTCGGCGCTGGCGCGGCCTGGGCTTTGTCGCCGGACTGGCCCTGGGAACGGTCGTCGGCTTCGGCCTGGCCTACGAGCAGTTCGGATCGCCCGGGCCCGAGCGATCGCTCGCGACCTTCCCGGCGGCGCCCGCGCTGCGGGTGGAGACAGCCTCGCCGCCGCCAAGCCCGGCGCCTCCGATGCCGACGACGCCGATTCCGACGATGCCGGCTCCGCTTGCGCCGGCCGCGCCCGCAACGGCTGAGCTCCCGCCCGCAACACCGTCTCAGCCTGAAGCGGCTGCGCTCGTCCAATCCGAACCGTCCAAGGCCGAACCTGCAGCAGCCGAACCCGCCGCGGCCGAAGAGGCCAAGGCGCGCCCCGCCAAGGCGCCGTCGACCGACTGCGCCCAGGCCCCCACCCCGGCCGACCGGACGATCTGCGCTGACGACGAGCTGAAGCGCCTGCAGCGCGAGCTGCGCCGCGCCTACGCCCGGGCGTTGGACGCGCATCCGGATCGCGCCGGCCTGCGCACGCGTCAGCTCGCCTGGCGCGACGCCCGCAACCCCGTCACCGACCCCGGCGAGCTCGCCAAGCTCTACAAGAGCCGGATCCGCCAGCTCGCCCTGATCGCCCGCGAGGCGGAAGGTTTGGGGGACGGGGCTGAATAGCCGCTAGGAGGGGCTGCGGTTTTTTGCTTCACTGCGGACCAGAGCCGATCAGCGGCCATGCGGACGGGAGGGAGCCAATGTTGGAAGCGGCGCAACTGGAGCGTCTCGCCCGAGACTACTACGGATGGCTCGGCGGCTTTAACGACTACGAGGCCGCGCAACGGCTGTCCGACGCATCCACAGACGATTTCGTGGTGGATTTCCCGTTCGCCCCGGAAGGCTATCCGCCTCAGATCAAGGGGAACGAGGTTTATCGGGACTTCCTGCGCGGCATCACCGGCTTCGCCTCCCCCGACGACATTGCTCCAGAGGCGGCGGAGGCGATCCGAAGCTGCATGAAGCATGGCTATACGCGGGGCACGGCCGGGGGCCTGCGATATTCGCTCCTCGTGGACCGGTGCCTGGTGGACCAGCCGGCCCAGGTCGCCACCCTGCTCTGCCACTCCGAGGGGAGCAACGTGGAGACCAACATCCCCTTCGAAGCCCGTTTCTGCCACATACTGGAATTCCGCGGCGACAAGGTCTTCCGCCTCACCAACTTCTTCAATCCGCTGGCGGTGTTGCGGACGGCTACGAAGAGGGCCTGACGAAAGGCCGCGCATTCGCGCGTTTGCGCACGGGACCGGCGATGCTACCCCACGGCGCGTGAGCTCCGAGGGCCTCCGCCACAGCCTGCTCGACTGGTACGACCGCCACGCCCGCGACCTGCCCTGGCGCGTGCGGCCTGGGGCGCGGGCGCAGGGCCTGCGCGTGGACCCGTACCGGGTCTGGCTTTCCGAGGTGATGCTGCAGCAGACCACCGTGCCGCACGCCACGCCCTATTTCCTGAAATTCACCACCCGCTGGCCCACCGTCTCCGATCTGGCGGCGGCGGAGGATGGCGAGGTCATGGCCGCCTGGGCCGGGCTTGGCTACTACGCCCGCGCCCGCAATCTGCTGGCCTGCGCGCGCGCGGTGGCGCAGGAGCACGGAGGGGTTTTTCCGGATAGGGAAGACGGCTTGCGCTCGCTTCCGGGCCTGGGGCCGTACACCGCCGCCGCCGTGGCGGCGATCGCCTTCGACCGGCCGGCCAACGTCGTGGACGGAAACGTCGAGCGGGTGATCTCACGCCTGTTCGCCGTCGAGGCCCCCCTGCCCGCAGCCAAACCCGAACTCAAGCGTCTCGCGGCAGGCCTGGTCGGCGACGACCGCCCGGGCGACTGGGCCCAGGCGGTGATGGACCTGGGGGCGACCGTTTGCCGGCCCAAGGCGCCGCTCTGCGGCCGCTGCCCGATCCGCGACCACTGCGCGGCCTTCCGCACGGGCGCTCCCGAAGCCTATCCGCGCAAGTCGGCCAAGGCCGAGCGCCCGCACCGCTATGGCGTAGCCTATGTGCTGACGCGCGGCGATCACGTGGCTCTCATCCGCCGGCCGCCCCGGGGACTGCTGGGCGGCATGCTCGCGCTCCCCACCACCGACTGGCGGGCGGACCGCTGGTCCGCGGCGGAAGCCCGGGCCGGGGGGCCGGCGCCGGTCGCCTGGCGGCCGGCGGGCGAGGTGGAGCACGGCTTCACCCACTTCACCCTGACGCTGCAGCTCATGCGGGCGGAGGGCGAGGCTGATAGCGTGATCTGGACTCCCCGGCGCGACCTGGACGCCTTGCCCAGCGTCTTCCTGAAGGCAGCCCGCGCGGGCCTCTCGAACCTGCTTTAAACGGCCCTGCTCAGCTCGGAAGCTGGCTGCGCACCTGAGCCCGCAGCACGTCGATCGGCGCCAGCCCCTTGTCGGACTTGTAATGCCAGTAGGTCCAGCCGTTGCACGCCGGCGCGGACTGCACCAGCGCCCCCACCTTATGGATCGAGCCCGACAGGTCGCCGACCACCAGGCTGCCGTCGGCGCGAACACGCGCGGCATGCCGGCCCTTGGGGCAATAGAGCACGTCGCCCGCGCGCAGCAGGCCCGCCTCGACGATCTGGCCGAAGGGGATGCGCGGCTCGGACTTCTTGGAGCCCGTCACCACCATCTCCTCGGGAGCCACGGGAACGATCTTGGCGATCCGCTCCCGCGCCAGAGCCAGGTATTCGGCCTCGCGCTCGATGCCGATGAAGCGGCGGCCCAAACGCTTTGCGGCCGCGCCCGTGGTGCCGGTCCCGAAGAACGGGTCGAGGATCACGTCGCCCGGCCGGGAAGAGGCCAGGATCACCCGGTGCAGCAGGGCCTCGGGCTTTTGGGTGGGATGCGCCTTGGCGCCGTTGGCGTCCTTCAGCCGCTCCTCGCCGGTGCAGAGCGGCAGCGTCCAGTCCGACCGCATCTGCAGCTCGTCGTTGGCCATCTTCATGGCGTCGTAGTTGAAGGTATAGCGGCGCGCGCCGCGCGACTTGGCCGCCCAGATCAGGGTCTCGTGCGCATTGGTGAAGCGCGTGCCCTTGAAGTTCGGCATGGGGTTGGACTTGCGCCAGACGATGTCGTTCAGCAGCCAGAAACCCAGGTCCTGAAGCGCCGTCCCGACCCGGAAGATGTTGTGGTAGCTGCCGATGACCCACAGCGCGCCGTCGTCCTTCAGCACGCGGCGGCATTCCTTCAGCCAGGCGCGGGTGAAGGCGTCGTAGGCCTCGAAGCTGTCGAAGCGGTCCCAGTCGTCGTCGACCGCGTCGACCTTGGAATTGTCCGGCCGCAGCAGCTCGCCGCCAAGCTGCAGATTGTAGGGCGGGTCGGCGAAGACCAGGTCCACCGATCCGTCCGGCAGCTTCGCCAGCTCCTCCAGGCAATCCCCCTGGATAATCGCGTCAATAAACTGCTTCATATTGTTCAACGAACCTACTGGATTCTATAGGAATCTTTCGGCCTCAGAGTAAATTTAAGGATAAAAAATATCCTTAACAGCTGGACTGCCGTGTGCGAGGAGGCCCGCGGAAAGCCGGCGGCTAGATTAACGATCGAATTCCCAAGGCCTGTGTTGAGCTAGCCGCCGAAGGCGCGCTCGGCCCGCGCCTTGACCTCCACCAGCGAGACGGCGCTCGGCTGAGCCTTAGGCATGCGGTTCCAGGCGTCCAGGGCGGCCACCTTGTAGGCCTCGGCGAGCGTGGGGAAGTTGAAGGTGTTCTCGACGAAATAGTCGAGCGTGCCCTCCAGGTTCAGCACGGCCTGGCCGATGTGAATGATCTCGGTCGCGCCCTCGCCCATGATGTGCACGCCCAGCAGCCGGCGCGTCTCCAGCGCGAAGAGCATCTTCAGGAAGCCGGATTCCACCCCCATGATGTGGCCCCGGGATGTCTCGCGAAACCGCGCCACCCCGCATTCGTAGGGAATTTGTTTCTCGCGCACCTCGGCCTCGGTCATGCCGATGGTGGAGATTTCGGGCACGGCGTAGATGCCATAGGGGAAGAACTGCGGCGGCGGGTGCGCCGGCTCGCAGAAGGCGTGGCAGGCGGCGATCCGGCCCTGCTCCATCGAGGTGGACGCCAGGCTCGGGAAGCCGACGATGTCGCCGGCCGCATAGATGTGCGGGACGCTGGTCTGGAAAGTGTCGCGGTCCGCCGACAGCCGGCCGCGCGCGTCAGCCTGCAGGCCGCACGCCTCCAGGCCAAGGTCGGTCACCGCCCCCTCCCGACCGGCCGAGAACAGCACCATGTCGCCCAGCAGCGTGCGCCCGTCGGCCAGGGCGACGCGGCAGCGTTCCGGGCCGTCGGCGGCGGCGGACACGACCTTGGAGCCGAGCTTCAGCGCCACGCCGCGGTCGCGAAGGTCGTGGACGAATTCATCCACCAGCTCCTTGTCGAGGAAGGGCAGGATCGGGTCCGCGGGGTCGACCAGGGTCACCTTCACGTCGAGAGCCGAGAAGATCGAGGCGTACTCCACGCCGATGACGCTGGCGCCCACCACGATGAGCTGCCGCGGAATGCGCTTGAGGTTCAGGATCTCGTCGGCGTCGACGATGGTCTCGCCGTCGAACGCGATGTGGGCGGGCCGGTAAGGCCGGGTGCCGACGGCGATGAGGAACCTGTCGGCGGTGAATTCGCAAGCGCCGGCGCGGGTCGTCACCTCGATCCGGTGCGGGTCCATGAAACGCGCGTGGCCGTGCACGGTGACCACGCCGTTGCGGGCGAACTGGTGCTCCAGCACCTCCACCTCGTGGCCGAGGGTGATGGAGAGACGCCGATTCAGGTCCCCAGCCTCGATGTCCGCCTTCGCCCTGTAGGCGCGCCCGTAGAAGCCGCGCTCGCGCCAGCCGGAGAGGTTCAACACGGTCTCGCGCAGGGTCTTGGACGGAATGGTGCCGGTATGGACCGAGACCCCGCCCACGCGAGCACCCTTCTCGACCACCAGCACGCTCTTGCGCAGCTTGGCGGCCTGCACGGCCGCGCGGCGCCCGGCGGGTCCGGAGCCGATGACGATCAGGTCGAAGTGCGAGCGCGCCATGCCGCCCCCTCAGCGAGCCGAGTTGGCCAGCTTAGCGACCAGCGGTTAAGCAAATTTGTCGGCCAATCGGACCCGACGCAAAAGGCGCCTGTTTCGAGGGCATGTCAGACGGCTGCGAAGCCGCCGAGGCGGCGTCACTCCAACGGCAGCTGGTCCTGCAGCGCGTCCTCGTAGGCCATAAGGGGATCCTTGCCCATCAGGGCCAGCTTCACCGGGCCCCAGGCCATGCGGTGGATTTCGCAAGGTCCGAGCTGGCGCAGCGCCTCGGCGTGCACCGGCGCGCGATAGCCCTTGTGGCTGGCGAAGCCGTAGCCCGGATAGAGGCCGTCCATCTCCACCATCAGGCGGTCGCGGGCGACCTTGGCCAGGATCGAGGCCGCCGCGATGGACTTGCACCGGGCGTCGCCGCCCACCACCGGCGTCACCTCGCACGGCAGCGAAAAGCGGTAGTTGCCGTCCACCAAGGCGTATCGCGGCTGGACCGCCAGGGCCTCGACCGCGCGCCGCATGGCCAGGCCGGTGGCGTGCAGGATGTTGAGCGAGGCGATTTCCTGCACCGAGGCGAACCCAACCCCCCAGGCCAGCGCCTTGGCCTTGATCTCGACCTCCAGGGCCTCGCGCGTCTTGGCCGTCAGCTTCTTGGAATCGTCCAGTCCCTTGGGGACCTTCTTGAAATTCAGGATGACCGCGCCGGCGCAAACCGGACCGGCCCAGGGTCCTCGCCCGGCCTCGTCCACCCCGCAGACGTGGCCGTCGATGAAGGCGCGCTCCAGGATCAGCGTCGGTCCCCTGGCCATCAGCGCGCGAGCTCCTTCACCGCCTGGTGGCGGAAACATCCGGTCAGGTGGTCGTTGACCAGGCCCACCGCCTGCATCCAGGCGTAGACGATCACCGGCCCGGCGAATTTGAAACCCTTGGCTTTCAGGGCCTTGGAGATCTCCACCGCGAGTGGCGTCTGGGCCGGAACCTGCCCGACCTCGCGCCACGTGTTCTGCAAGGGCTGGCCGTCCACGAAGCTCCAGCAGAAGGCGCCGAAGTCCTCGCCCCGCTCGCGCATCTCGAGGAAGATGCGGGCGCCGGCGATGGTGGCGTCGATCTTGGCGTTCGAGCGGACGATGCCGGGGTCGGCCATCAGCCGCGCCCTGTCGGCCTCGCCGTAACGGGCCACCTTCTCGGGATCGAAGCCGTCGAAAGCGGCGCGGAAGGCGGCCCGCTTGCGAAGAATGGTGATCCAGGACAGCCCCGCCTGGAAACCGTCCAGGGCGAGCTTCTCCCACAGCGCGCGGGAGTCGCGTTCCGGCACGCCCCACTCGTCGTCGTGATAGGCTTCGTAGAGCGGGTCGCTGGCCATGCCGCGCCAGCCGCATCGTTGCAGGGGTGCGTCCATCGTAGGCGACTTTCAGCCGAGCCGGCGGCGACGCACAAGGCCGCTTCGGAGCCTCCGTCCCTTTCGCGATGTCGCAGGTGCTCAGGTCGGAGCCGCCAGGGCTTCCCCCAGCCATGAGGGACGCAGCACCCGCATCGCCCGTCCCTCCGCCGTGAGAGGACCGGAGATGCGGTCCAGCCTCAGCAGCGCGATGGCCACGCCGTCGCGCCCCGACAGCACTTCGCCCGCGCGCCGCTCGCCCGCAAGCACCTCGCCGCCGGGCTCAGGCGGCGGCCCCTCGAACGTGATCGGGGCCATGCGGCTCTTCACCTGGCCGCGCCGCTTCATGCGCGAGGTGGTCTCCTGGCCGACGAAACAGCCCTTCTTGAAATCGATCCCGTGCAGCAGGTCGAAGTCAGCCTCGATGGGGTAGATCCTGTCGGAGCCCCAATCGGCAGGGCCCGGAACGCCCAGCGCCAGGCGATGGGCGTCGTAGGCGTCCTCGGCGGCGATCCGCGCGCCTGCTGGCGGCGCAAGGCCATAGCCGCGCCAGCCGAGGTCGGACAGGCGGGGATCCAAAGCCCAGCCTTCGCCTGCATCCGCGACGTCGCCGAAAAGGCCCGCCACCGGCGTCTCGTCCGCGACGATCTCGACCTTCGCCCGCAGGCGATACATGGCGAGCCGCTGCATGACCGCCGTGCGGCGCTCGGCCTCGACGTCCAGCCAGGCGCCCTCCGCCCGCGCCACCACGAACATATCGAAGAGCAGCCGCCCCTGCGGCGTCAGCAGGCCGGCGAAGCGCGCCTCGCCGGGCTTCAGCGTCTCCACATCCTGGCTCAGCAGTCCATGCAGGAAGGCGCGCCAGTCCGGACCTTGGACGGCGATCAGGGCGCGGCTCGGCAAGGCGGCGAAGGTCGACGTCATGGCTGACAATTTGGACGTCCAGGCGGTGGAGCGCCAGAGCGCTCGCCTATACAGTCGCGCCATGGCTCGCGGCGCCTTCCGGATCCTCTTCGTCACCGCCACCAACATCGGCGACGCAGTGCTGTCGTCCGGCCTGGTGAAACGGCTGGCCGACGAGATCCCCAACGCCCGCTTCACCATCGTCGCCGGGCCCGCCGCCGCGCCGCTGTTCGCCTGCTTGCCCGCCCTGGACGAGCTGATCGTCTTCACCAAGTCGCCGAACGGCCTGCATTGGCTGGAGCTGTGGCGAAAGGTGCGCCGGCGGCGATGGGGACTGGTGGTGGACCTGCGGGGCTCGGCGCTCTCGGGGGTGATCCGCACGCAACGCCGCGCGGTGCGCCGCAAACCCGTCGGCGAGCCTGTCCACAAGGTTATCGAGGCGGCGCGGACCCTGCGCATCGAGGACGAACCGGCGGCGCCCTACATCTATGTCTCCCCCGAGGTGGACGCCTACGCGCAGGACCTGACCGCAGGCCCCGGCCCGATCCTTGCGATCGCGCCGGCCGCCAACTGGGTGGGCAAGACCTGGCCGCTGGAGCGTTTTTCCCGCCTGGCGCTGCGGCTGCTGTCGGAGGAGGGTCCGCTCAAGGGCGGACGGCTGATGTTGCTGGGCGGCCCCGGCGAGCGGCCGGTGGCGGAGGGGCTGAAGGACGTGGTCCCGCGCAAGGGGCTGATCGATCTGGCCGGCCAGGTCGACCTTGTCACCGCCTTCGCCTGCCTGAAGCGGGCCAGACTGTTTGTCGGAGCCGATTCCGGGACCATGCACCTGGCTGCGGCGGCGGGGTGCCCGACCCTGGGCCTCTTCGGGCCGACGGACGAGCGGCGCTATGCGCCCTGGGGACCGGCGGCGCGCGTGGTGCGCGGCCCGCGCAGCTACGACCAGATCCGCGCTGCGGACCCGCGCGGCGACCAGGCGATCTGCCATATGATGGACCTGACGGTGGACCGGGTCTACGAGGCGGCGATGGCGCTGGCGGCCGAGACCGAGCTGCGCGCGATGCAGGAGCCCGCGATCCGAGATGGCTGAGACATTCGACCTGATCGTCCGCGGCGGCGAAGTGGCGAACCATGCCGGCCGCGGTCGGGCAGACGTGGGCGTGCGCGGGGGCAAGGTGGCCGCCATCGGCGACCTCGGACAGGCGTCGGCCGGCGAGGTTTTCGACGCCGCCGGGCTCACGGTTATTCCCGGCGTCATCGACAGCCAGGTGCACTTCCGTGAGCCGGGCCTGGAGTGGAAGGAGGACCTGGAGACCGGAAGCCGAGCCGCGGTGCTGGGCGGCGTCACCGCGGTGTTCGAAATGCCGAACACCGAGCCCACGACCACCGACGCCGAGACCCTGGCCGACAAGCTGTCGCGCGCGGCCGGGCGGATGCATTGCGATCACGCCTTCTATGTCGGCGGGACCCATGAGAACGCCCGCTGGCTGGGCGAGCTGGAGCGCCTTCCGGGCTGCTGCGGCGTCAAGGTCTTCATGGGCGCCTCGACCGGCAGCCTGCTGGTCCAGGACGACGAGGGCGTCGAGCAGGTGCTGCGCAATATCCGCCGCCGGGCGGCCTTCCACTCCGAGGACGAATATCGCCTTGCCGAACGCCGGCCGCTGGCCCGCGCCGGCGACTGGACCAGCCACCCGGAGGTGCGCGACGCCCGCTCGGCGATCCAGTCCACCGAACGGCTGGTCCGCATCGCCCGCGCGCTGGGCAAGCGCATCCACGTGCTGCACGTGACCACCGCCGACGAGATCGAATTCCTGGCGGCGCACAAGGACGTCGCCAGCGTGGAGATCACGCCCCAGCACCTGACGCTGGCCGGCCCCGAGGCCTACGAGCGGCTGAAGGGCTACGCCCAGATGAATCCGCCGATCCGCGACGCCGCGCACAGGGCCGGCCTGTGGCGCGGGATCGCCAACGGCGTCGCCGACGTCATCGGCTCCGACCACGCGCCGCACACGTCCGAGGAGAAGTCCCGTCCGTATCCGGCCTCGCCGTCCGGCATGCCTGGCGTGCAGACCCTCCTGCCGGTGCTGCTGACCCATATGGCGGAGGGCCGGCTCACCCTGGAGCGACTGGTCGATCTCACCAGCCACGGGGCGAACCGCATCTTCGGCCTGGCCGACAAGGGCCGCCTCGCCGTCGGCTACGACGCCGACCTGACCGTGGTCGACCTCAAGGCCAGACGCACCATCGCCCACGCCGACATGGCCACGCGCGTCGGCTGGACCCCCTTCGATGGGTTCGAGGCTAAGGGCTGGCCCATGGCCACCATCGTTCGCGGCCAGGTGGTCATGCGCGACGGAGAGATCGCCGCACCGCACCTGGGCCAGCCGGTCCGGTTCCTGGAGACGCTGGAAGCCGCCTAAGACCAAAAAGGCCCGCGGGCGAACCCGCGAGCCTTTCAGGATCACATCCGACCGCTCGCGATCAGGTGTTGCCGGGAAGCTTGCAGCCGCCGGCGAAGGCGCAGCCGGTGGCGCCCACGGCCGTCAGAGTCGGGGCGGTGGCGTATTCGATCACATAGCCCTTGAAGCCGTCGGCGCAGCCCACCTCCACCAAGACGGTGCCTTTGGCCGTCTTGCCCATCAACCGCGAGTTCGAGACCGTGCAGGTCTTCTGGTTGAACTTGCGCAGGTCCTCGGTCAGGCCCGCATAACTGTTTTCCTTGGTGAGCGAGCACTGGTAGCCGAGCGCCAGCGCGCGACCGCAATCCAGCACCTGGCCCTTGCCGGTGGCGGGGAAGACGCCGATGGCGCCGGAGCCGCTCTTGCAGGCCAGCTCGACCACCTCTTCGTTCCCACGCATCGGGAACACCGCATAGCGCTCCACATCGCAGGCGGAGCCCGAATTGTGAGCGAGCTTGGTGTATAGCGCCGCCTGTTCCGCCGTCGCCTGACGCGAGTCGGTGAGCGTGCAGCCGCCGAATATGCCTTCGGCCTGAGCGCAACCGATGGTCTGGACGAGCTTGCCGCCGACGATCTTGTAGACGTAGCCCTTACCGTCCTGACAGGAGGCCTCGTAGTAGTCAGCGCCCTCCTTGGAGGCGCCGATGAACCGGCGGTCCTTGATCGCGCAGGCGTTCTGCGAGCCTTGGACGTAGCGGTCCATGACCGCCAGGCGCTTCTCCTTGCTGGAGAGGGTGCACTTCACGTTGCCCGGGCTGTCGTCGAAGTTCAGGCAGTTCTGAGCCTCGACGGGCTTGGAGGTGTCGAGCGGCGCGCTGGCGATGAGGATGTAACCTTCGCCGCTTTGGCACGCGACTTCGAGGATGGTGTTGGTCTTGGTCTGGCCGAGCCCGCGCGTCTTGTCTGGAAGGCAGGCGAGATGGGCCTGGGCGAGCAGGGGCTGCAGGGCCGCCTTGGGGTCGGCGTTGCCCGGCAGGATGCAGGTCAACGCACCCTCCTTGGGGCGTTCGCCAGCCGGAGGCGCGACCTCGATGCAGCTGAAGACGGTCGGGGCAGCGTTCGCCGTGGCGGACAGGATGTAGCCCATGCCGCCGCCATTGCAGGCCACTTCGTAGTAGCTGGTCTGGGCCTTGGTCTTGGCGTCGGTGCCCTTGCCGATGAAGCGCGCATCCGCCACCTGGCAGCTCACGCCCGCGGCCTGGGCCACGGCGGGCGCTTCCTTCATGCCCTGCTCGCGCGACGCCCGGGAGACCTCTGCGCCTCGCGGCGCGGAAACCACCGCGACCGGCGCCAAGATCGCCGTGACCAAGACGGCGGCGAGCCCCCAACCGATAGGCCTCATATCCAACTACTCCTGGGTGTTTCTTTTTTGGGAGGGCGCACATAAGCCCCCACGGCATCCTGGGGTCAAGATGACGAGCGAAGCCGGCTGAAGTGGGGCGAAGGTCCAGCTCTTCGGCGAAGTCTTCGGGTATCTCTTCGGCTCAGCCTTCGCGCACCTTCAGTCGTGCACCGGAGACCTCCGTAACCACCACCCGGGCGCCGGCTTCCAGCCCGGCCCCCGTCTCCAGCTCAGCGGCCCACTCCTTGCCGTCGATCAGCACACGGCCCCGCCCGTCATGGAAGGCCGATACGGCGCGGCCCTCATGGCCCAACAGGCGGCCGACGTTGTCGTTGATGTCGCCCGCCCCGGGCGCGCGCCTGCGGGGGAGGTAGCGTCTGGCGGTCAGGGTCGAAACGATGACCAGCAGGGCGAAGATCAGCACGGCGACTGGCGTCGGCAGGTCCCAGCCCAGCTCGAGGAGAGCCACCAGCGCGGCCGAGGCGGCCGCCCACAGCAGCCAACCGGAGCCGCTCACCACCTCCGCCGCCAGCAAGGCCGCGGCAACGCCAGCCCATACCCAGGCGGCGTGAAGGAGATGGGGCTCGCCAAGCGCGGACACGCCTCAGCCTCCCGTGGGCGGGACGGCGCCGCCGCGACGTGGCGGCGGCGGGGCCGCCGCCGCAGGCCGCGCCTCCGCGCCGCCGGAGCGGATCAGCTCGCCCACACCGGCGACGACGCCCACCAGGGCCGCCATCTCCGCGGGAACGATCACCGTCTTCTGCTGCGGGCTGGACGCCAGCTTGGCGAAGGCGTCGACGTACTTCTGCGCCACGAAGTAGTTGATCGCGTTGACGTCGCCCTTGGCGATGGCGACGGACACCACCTCCGTGGCGGTGGCCTCCGCCTGGGCGGCGCGTTCGCGGGCCTCGGCGTCGCGGAACGCGGCCTCGCGCCGGCCCTCGGCTTCAAGGATGGCGGATTGCTTTGAGCCCTCGGCGCGAGCGATGGCCGCCTGTTTCTCCCCGTCGGCTTCGGTGATCACGGCGCGCCGCTCGCGTTCGGCCTTCATCTGCCGGGCCATGGCGTTGGTGATGTCGGGCGGCGGCTGCAGGTCCTTGATCTCGATGCGGGTGACCTTGACGCCCCAAGGGCTGGTGGCCTCATCGATGACGGTGAGCAGGCGCGAATTGATGTGGTCTCGCTGGGAGAGCACCTCATCCAGCTCCATGGAGCCGACCACGGTCCTAAGGTTGGTCATGGTCAGCTGCGCGATGGCGTATTGCAGGTTGTCCACCCGGTAGGCGGCCGCCGCGGCGTCCATCACCTGGATGAAGACGATGGCGTCCACCTGCACGGTGACGTTGTCCTTGGTGATCACCTCCTGGCGCGGAACATCGAGCACCTGCTCCATCATGTTCATCCGCCGGCCCACGCCCTCCACGAAGGGGGTGAGGAAGTTGATTCCTGGCTTCAATGTGCGGGTGTAGCGGCCGAAGCGCTGGACCGTGAACTCGCGGCCCTGGGGCACGATCTTGATGGCGCCCAAGGCCGTGACCACCGCCAAGACCATGATGACGACGACGACTGCGAAGCCCATTTCCGCCCTCCTGCGGGAGAGCGTCGCGTGACGCCTTCCGCCCTTGCGCCGCCCAGCTTATGCGCAGGCGCAAACTTCCGCCATCGGCCTTGCTTCGGCCGCAGCCGCAGGCTTTTGAGGGACCCATGATGTTGCGCAAGACGCTCGCGATGGCCCTGGTCGGCCTGGCGACCATGGCCGCCGCGCCCAAGCCTCACCCCGCCGTCAAAGCCGCCAAGCCGCCGGCCATGGGCGGCCGGGACCCGGCAAGCCTCATCGCCGTGCTGCAAGCCCTGGGGGCCAAGGCCGCGGCGCCTAGGCAGGAGGGGGACTCGGTTTTCGTGACCTTCACCTCGCCCACCGAGGTGTTCTCGGCCCAGTTCGCCGGCTGCGACGACAAGGGCCACGCCTGCCAGGCGATGCTGTTCGACCGCCAGGGCGGCGCCGGCGCGCCCGCGCTCGCCCAGCTCAACGCCTTCAACCAGAGCTCCGTCCTGTGCCGCCTCTACCAGGACAAGGGCGGGCGCCCGCACGTGGAATACTCCGCCCTGCTGTTCCCCAGGGATGGGCGGTCGGAACTGCTGATGCACGTGAACGCCTGGCGCGGCTGCCTGGGCGACTTCATCGCCTTCGAGAAGGACCCCGCCGGCTTCCTGGCGGGGTCGCCCTGAGTCCCCTCAGGCCGCGGTCCAGCCACCGTCGCTGAAGGCCGCGCCGGTGCCCGAAGCAGCCATGTCCGAGGCCAGATACAGCAGCAGGCCGGCCAACTCGTCGTATTCGACGAAGCGCTTGTTGGGCTGGGCGGCGAGGATGACTTCCTCCATCACCCGCTTCGGCGGGATGCCGCGGGTCTTCGCCTGATCGGCGATCTGGGCCATCACCAGCGGCGTCTTCACATAGCCCGGGCAGATGGCGTTCACCGTCATGGCCTTCAGACCGTAGTCGGCAGGCGTCGAAGCGCCTCCTAATGGGCGGCGGCGACCGGCGGGGGCTGCGGTCGGGCGAAGGTGAACTCTTCTTCCGACGACCTCTCCGGCGCGAATCTGTAGCCCGCGGTATCGAAAGCCTTCAGGTCGGCCGCTTTTTCGATCCTGTGATCGATCGCATAGCGCGCGAGCAGGCCGCGCGCCTTCTTGGCGTAGAAGGAGATGATGCGCGCCTCTCCGTCCTTTTCCTCCAGGAACCGGCAGGAGACCACGGGGAGCTTCAGCGCCTTGCGGTCCACGGCGCCGAAATATTCGCCGCTGGCGCAGTTCACGAGCGTCTTATCCTTGTGGCCCTGGGCCGCCGCGTTCAGCGCCTCCGAGATGCGCGGCCCCCAGAACTCGTACAGGCTCTTTCCCCGCCGGGTCTTCAGCCCCACGCCCATCTCGAGGCGATAGGGTTGGATGGCGTCCAGAGGGCGCAGCACCCCGTAGAGGCCGGACAGGATGCGGACGTGGTCCTGCGCCCAGGCCAGGGACTTGCGGTCCAGTTCGCGCGCCTTGAGGCCCGCATAGACGTCGCCGTTGAAGGCGAAAGCCGCCTGGAGGCCGTCCTCGGAGGCCGGGTCGAAGTGCTGGAAACGTTCGCGATTGAGCTTGGCCAGGTTGTCGGAAAGCGACATCAACCCCTTGAGGTCGCGAAGGGTGAGCTTCTTCGTCACCTTGGCCAGTTCGACGGTCTGATCGGCGAGTTGCGGCGTCGTCAGGCCCGCCCCGGCCGGCGCGGCCGAGAAATCCAGGGCTTTGGCTGGCGAGAGGGCGATCAGCATCGCTCTCCGGTTTGCCGCGAGATGATGGTTAAGCCAAGTCCCGATCGTGGGCGCGCCTAGAACAACACCCGGGGATTCATGATCCGCTTCGGGTCCAGCGCGTGGCGCACCGCGGCCTGCGCCGCGATCTCCGCCGGCGGCTTGTAGCGGCGGGCCTCCTCGGTCTTCATCGCGCCCAGGCCATGTTCGGCGCTGATCGAGCCGCCCAGGCTCGCGACGAGGTCGTGGACGATGCGGGACCCCGCTTCGCGCCGCGCAGCGTGCTCCGCATCCGACCCCCCCTCCGGCCGCAGCACGTCGTAATGGATGTTGCCGTCGCCCAGATGGCCGAAGGCCACGACCCTCGCTCCGGGCGCCAGCCGACGCACGGCGACCTCGGCCTCATCGAGGAACCGAGCCACCTGGCTGACCGGAACGGCGACGTCGTGCTTCCAGGTCGCGCCCTCCGGCCTCTGCGCCGCCGACTGGTTCTCCCGCAGCCCCCAAAGCGCCTGGGCCTGGCTCTCGCTCTGCGCCACCACCGCGTCAACGATCAGGCCCGCCTCCAGCCCCTCCTCCAGGAACCGCGCCATGGCGGCCTCCGCCGCGCCGGGCTCGCCGGAGCCGAATTCTGTCAGCACGTACCAGGGATGCGGCTCCGCCAGGGGATCGCGGGAGCCGGGGATGTTCTTCAGCGCCAAGGCCAGGCCCTGCCGGCCGATGATCTCGAAGGCCTCGACCCCGCCGCCCGTCGTCGCCTTGGCGCGGGCCAGCAGCCGCACGGCGTCGGCGGGGCGCGCCACCCCCAGCATCGCCACCGCTTTGGAGGCCAGGGTCGGGAACAGCTGCAGGGACGCGGCCGTGACCACGCCCAGGGTGCCTTCCGCCCCGATGAGGAGCTGTTTGAGGTCGTAGCCGGCATTGTCCTTGCGCAGCCGCTTGAGCCCGTTCCAGACCTCGCCGTTGGGCAGCACCGCCTCCAGGCCCAGGATCAGGTTGCGCGCCATGCCGTAGCGCAGCACCTGGACGCCGCCGGCGTTGGTAGAGACGAAGCCGCCCACCGTGGCCGAGCCTTCCGAGGCCAGGCCCAGGGGGAAGCGCCGGGCGGCCCGGGACGCCGCCTCGTGCACCGCGAACAGGGTGACGCCCGCCTCCGCCACCAGCACTTCGTCGTCGAGGTCCAGGTCGCGGATGCGCGACAGCCGCTCGGTGGAGAGCAGGATCTCGCCCTGCGGAATCTGGCCGGCGACCAGGCCGGTGTTGCCGCCCTGCGGGGTGATGGCCACGCCCGCCTCGGCGCAGAGGCCGACCACGGCGGCGACCTCCTCGGTGGTCTTCGGCAGGGCAAGCAGCGGCGTCGCCCCCCTCCAACGGTCACGCCATTCCACCAGCTTGGGGGCGAGGCGGTCGGGGTCCTGGCTCCAGCCGCCCTCGCCCAGGACGGCTTTCAGCCGCGAGAGCACGTCGGCGGAGGGTGGCGCAGTCATGAGCGGACAATAGACCCCGCGCGCAGCCAGGGGGAGCCCGCCCATCCAAGGCCGAGCTTCCATACGCCACATCGCCGCAGCGACGGACGGCCGCTAGGTGTGACGCCGAGGTTTTCCCTTAAGGCGCAGGGCGTGGACTACCGCGTATACAAGCTCAATCCGCTGGGCCGCATCATAAGCGGACACTGGATCGAGGCCGAGAGCGAGGCTCAGGCCCGGCGGATGGCGCACGAGATGTGCGACGAGGCCACGCCTTCGGTGGAGCTGTGGCAGGGCGCGCGCAGGCTCGCCATCCTGCCCTGCGAGGAGGCCGCCGCCTGAGGGCTAGCCGACAAAGCCGGCCGCGCGCCGCAGCCGGTCGTTGATCGCTTCGCCCAGCCCTTCCTCGGGTATCGCCGCCACGGCGATGGCGGTCGGCCGGCTGCGGTCGGCCGCGCGCAGATGGGCGAACAGATTGGCCGCCGCCTCGGCGAGATCTCGCGTAGGACTGAGGCTCCAGACCCGCTCGCCGGCCGGCGCCGGGCCGAAGGCGAGGAAGGCCTCGCCGGCCTGCGGCCCTTCCGCCCCCAGCCGCACCGGGGCCTGCGGCGCGTAGTGGCGGGCGAGGCGGCCAGGCGAGCGGCGCGCGTCGTCCTCCGCCTCGGCCAGCGGACCGGTCACCGCCTCGATCTGGGCGCGGGTGACGGCGCCCGGACGCAGCAGGCGCGGCCTGTCGAGAAGCGCCACGACCGTCGACTCGAGGCCGATCTGGCAGGGGCCGCCGTCCAGCGCCGCCGCGGCCTTATCGCCTGTCTCCTCCAGGGCGTCGGCGAAGGTGGTGGGGCTCGGCCGGCCCGACCGGTTGGCGCTGGGAGCCACCGCCGGTCCCCCGAACGCGGCGAGCAGGGCGTGCGCCAGCGGATGGGCAGGCGCGCGGACCGCCACCGTGTCCAGGCCGGCGCGGGCCAGGTCGCAGACCAGGCCGGCGTCGGTCGCCGGCAGAACCAGGGTCAGGGGCCCTGGCCAGAAGGCGTCCGCCAACCGATCCGCCAGGGCGTCGAAGCGCGCGAAGCGGCGCGCGCCCGCCGCGTCGGCCACGTGCGCGATCAGAGGGTTGAAGCTCGGCCGGCCCTTGGCGGCGTAGACGGCGGCCACGGCACGAGGATCGCCGGCGTCCGCGGCCAGGCCGTAGACCGTCTCGGTCGGCATCAGCACCAGGCCGCCGCCGCGCAGGGCGGCGAGGGCGGGCTCAATCCGGTCGCGCTCGGGCGGAGGCATCCGGCGCTGTTACACCGCCCCGCCGCGCGCACCTAGGGCTGCAGAGGGCGTCGGCTTACGAGCCGGAGCCGGGCTCGGCCATGCCGCGATGCATCTCGGCCAAGGCGCTCTGAGGCGTCACGGCCGCGGCGGCGGCCTGGGCCTTGTTCTTCAGGCCTGCGACGACGTCCCCGTCTCCCCGCATCATCGCATCCCAGCCGGTGCGGGCGACATCGGCCGGATCGTCCTTGTGGCCCTGCCCGACTTTGGTGTCGGTCATGTGGGCGCGGTCGAAGAAATTCGTGTCGGTGGGACCGGGCAACAGCACCGTGACGCTGACGCCAGTGTCCTTCAGTTCGTTGCGTAGGGCGAAGGCGAAGCTGTCGATGAAGGCTTGGCTGCCGTTGTAGACGGCGTTGAAGCTGCCGGGCATGAGGCCTGCGATTGACCCTGTGAACAGGATGCGGCCCTGGCCGCGCTCCCGCATCCGCTGGCCCACGCGCTGGGTCAGGTACAGGGTTCCGGTCACATTGGCGCCGACGACGTGCATCCACGCCTCGACAGCCTGATCCAGGAACGCGCCGCCCAGTCCATGTCCGGCGTTCGCCAGCAGCACATCCACCGGCCGGTCCCCGACCTTTTGCAGAAGTTGCTCCACGCCAGCGCGGGTGGCGAGGTCGACTTGGATGTGGTCGACCCAGACGCCCGCCCCGCCCAGCGCCTGCGCGGCCTCGACGATCTCGGGCGTGTCGGCAGCGATGACGAGATCGTAGCCCGCGTCGGCGGCGATACGGGCAAGGGCGTAGCCGATGCCGGACGAGGCGCCGGTGACCACCGCGAGCGGGCGAAGGTTGTCCATGGTGGAAGGTCCTTGCGGGAGGAGCGGGTCTCGACGCCCAACCTTGCGCGGGTCCCGCGGTTCCAGCGGCGCCTGGAGAGCTTTCAATCATTCGCCTAAGGAGGGGCCATGGACCTTGAGGCGTTCCTGGGGCGCCCGCCGCCTGTGGTGGCGCGCGAACTGATCGGTTGGACCCTGACGCTCGACGGCGTGGGCGGGCGCATCGTCGAGGCCGAAGCCTATCATCATGAGGACCCCGCCTCGCACAGCTTCACCGGCCGGACCGCGCGCAACGCCGCCATGTTCGGACCGCTCGGTCGCGCCTACGTCTATCGCTCCTACGGGATCCACTGGTGCCTGAACGTGGTC
>Ga0068859_100000425_pt1 | contig 42329 bp, 80 predicted proteins | sample KBSSwiS22_FD_66585 | JGI IMG/M metagenome (GOLD analysis project Ga0068859, IMG submission 66585) | Switchgrass rhizosphere microbial communities from Kellogg Biological Station, Michigan, USA - KBS Switchgrass S2-2 | ecosystem: Host-associated > Plants > Roots > Rhizosphere > Soil ... | reverse complement strand
TGACTCGCCCAGAATTCCAATCGACGGCGACAATGGGTTCGATTATCTGATGGATACTGCGAGCTCATATGCCACCATCAACCTGATGGGCTTCGATTACTAATGAAGGGCATCACCGGGAGCGTTCTGCTTAGAAATGCCAACGGGAAGGCCACTCCGGTGGTTGGCAGGACCATCTATGCTCAACCGGTGATGCCGAGTGCAATGTTCGCAAGCACGACAGCATGGGCTCCGGCCTATGTTAATGAAGCAATCACTCTCAATGGTTATCAGCGTGCGATAACTACAGAGACCAGTTCGACGGGACAATTTTCTTTTCAATTGCCACAGGCCAGCGAGACCCTCCCGTCAAATTTCAATGTTTGGATTATCACGGACCCCATAACCCCGATTAGTTTCATGGGGCCAGTTCTAGACAGTCTGCCATCGCCCATTGATGTTCGCGATCTGGTCGGCACATATGGCTGGCAAATCATCCCTGCCGTACAAGTCAACCCCTCGCAGACCGTCAATCTCCGCACTGGATATCTCACCTTCACCGCAAGCACTGGCATCGAGCAAGATGCCCAGCTGCTCCCGCCCCTCTCAAGTGCTGAGTACATTCCCATTGCTGGTGGAGCAACCGACGAAATCGGCGAGGGCAATTACTCGGCATATGTGAAGATGCAGAGCAGGACTCCGAGCCAGTTCACGATCCGAATCTCTGACGACGTCCCCGCCCTTCGATCCGTCAAGATCCCTTGGTTCATCCAGGGATAACCTCCGAGTCGGTATCTTTACTTAGGCCTCCGCTGCGCTATTCAGCGACGATGATGTCAATCTGCGCAGAAATTTCATTGACATAAATTCGGCGCGAGTTAACGTCTTCCTCGTCGGAGCAACCGTTAACCAAGGACGTGAACATGCGCACCCACCTCATACTCAGCGTTATCGTCAGCCTCTTGATCGCCTGTGGCGATGATGCGGACCTAGCATCCAATGTCAGCGCCATCACTGGCCCCAGGCTGACTCATCTCGGGCTGAATGTCTTTCATGACAACGCACAAGGGTTTGACTGCTCCTATGTCGTCGCCGATCAGTATTTGGACACATATGGCCGGTGGCAGCCTATCAATGGATGCGTTCCGGTTGATTGCTATATGATAGACTCCGATACGAGACCAGCAATCAATCCAGCGACGGGATTGGAAGAGCGCATGGTTGCGGTCCGAAAGGGAATGAAGATGCCATCCCACGCCGTTTTGGGCGCCTATAGGGCGCCCTCGTCGTGCAATAGGGCACTTGTTTTTCCATTCAAACTGGTCTTAACCGCTGTCACCTCAGCCTCTAATTGGCCTGTCTATTATCCAATGACCCCGGCTCAATTGGCCTCATACGATTTCTACCGAGTGGACTATAGCGGATGCGAGATCGACGGAAAACGCGTTGAGTGCAAGTATGTCCCACAGAAGTATCTTCCACCTGGTTGTACCGCTGATGGATGCCTTTCAATCCCAGGTGGGTTCTAGCGAAAGAAGGAGGAGGAACGAACCATGAGAAACTATCTAACCGTTGCTGCTGCACTTGTCATGCTTGCCTGTGGATCGCCAGGGGTGGGCACCTTCGTCTACAACTACACCGATCCGCCCCCCGACATGACGAAGGTCTATCGTCTGAGCGTGGATAGCATGGGCAACATCCACGATTCGATGCTGGGTGGCCAGGAATGTAAGTGGATGCTCAACCGAGGCTGCGAGAAGAGGTGCTTTCCTGTCGAACCGATGTGGCAGGCATGCGACTTCGACAACAACAAGTACCACTACACCCGGCAGGGGCTGACGACGATCTTTGAGTTCGGCCGGATTACGCAGATCCAAGACCCACAGTGCCATGGGGAATGGACCTATTCCCTCGTGAAACTCGAGAACCTGACGAATGATGCAAAGTTCGTGCTGAATCAGCGCAAGATCACGGACTGCACTTCCTTGGGAGGCGATCTCCGAGCGTCGCTATACGACCGGACGTGGTATCGCACGTCGCAGGTAGACTTCCTGCCAGCCAGCGAAGCCGACCTCCCGCCTAAGCCGGCGCAATAACTCGACGGTAACGGCATCCCTCTTGCATTCGGCAAAGTCTTGGCACAGACTTTGCGCGCATGGCCGACGCGCGAACCTCCTACATTCTTTCGTATGCCTTGGCCGCCGTAGTTGTTATGGCTGGCACGATTCTCTGTCTCGCCGGTAAACTGAGCACAGAACGATGGTTTCAGTGCGTCTTGGCCTCCTTGGCTGCCCTAGGCTTAACTCATATGCCAAGCCCCAGCGAGTTGGCCAAGAGAAGCGGACCTCTCAGTCTGGCACTCGCCTTGCTACTGGTTGGATGCGGCTTCGAAACGCACACCACGTTTACGCTCCCTAAGCAGTCCTCGAAGCAAATCGACGTACAGAGCATCTCGACTGACTATGTCAGCATGAGCCAGCGGCTGATCCCGTCGGCTCCAGGTCGCGGTGTCGTCTATACGGATAGCCAGACGGGGAAGGTTCGATTTGTAAATACTCTAGGCGGCTGGATCGAGATGGGCATGGCCGACAAGGTTGTCACCGCCATCACGAATCCACTATCACCGGCTGAGGGTTGGCTCTATACGAATACCGTCTCACACAAGCTTCTCTACTTTAACGGCACGACCTGGCAGGAAATTGGCCAGCTGGCGAATCAGGTCCCGTCTTCCCGTCTCATCAATACGACCGCCCCTCTCTCTGGCGGTGGCGATCTGTCGGCCGACCGAACATTGGGCCTTGTGCTGTCGACGAACCCCGGCCTATATGTCGCTGGAGGCGGCCTCTCGATTCTGGCCAAGCCAAGCGGTGGGCTTGCAACTGATGCGCTGGGGGCGTATGTCGTCTTTGGAAACAGCGCAGGCACGGCTACGCAAGGCAATGACAATCGTTTGAATCCCACTCCATCGACCCCAGGCGGAGTGGTCTTTGATTCTGGCGCAGCCTATGTGATTACGACCGCTGGAACCTCGAGCGATGTTCTACGCGGTGGCACCATGCCAACCTTTGGACCGCTGCCCGCTGCGGCGATTCCAAATACTGCGGTAATCGCTGGTTCGTATCCCTCCGCAGGTCAGGTGCCAACTTTTACGGTTGGCGCAGATGGACGCCTTACGGCTGCAGGATCCACGAATGCACTCACGGCGCCGGTCATTACTGGCACGATAACCGGTGTCTTTGCTCTGGGTGGAACCCCAAGTCTCGCAGTGGCGCTTGATGCCGCAAGCCACAAGATAATCAACCTAACGCAGGCAACGGCGGTAGGCGATGCCGTGGCCGGCGGACGTCTTCTAACCTGTGGCACTGGAATGACCGGTTGCGGAGATCTCACCGCAGACCGCACGATCGCCATGGCAAATACGGCGGTCGCTGCTGCTGCATATCCAACACTCGGGCAGATCCCAACCTTTACGGTTGATGCTCAGGGACGGTTGACGCTTGCTGGGTCGACCACGAATGGCAGTGCCCTTGCATCATTGAACGCTTCCAATTTGAGCACTGGACTTGTCGCTGAAGCTCGCGGTGGATTCGGTGCCGATGTATCCGCAATCGGGACCGGTCTCATCTCTAGAACTGCCGCCAATACTCCAGTAGCAAGAACGCTGACCGCGCCAGCGGCTGGCATGACCATCACGAACCCAGCAGGCATTGCTGGGAATATCATCTTTGCTTTTGCAGATGACTTGGCGGCACTTGAGGCGCTAGCCGGGACAGGGATCGCTGTTCGCTCAGCCGCATCAACTTGGGTACAGCGTCTAATTGCGGCCGGTGTTGGTATTGCCGTTACGAATGGGGACGGTGTATCTGGGAATCCAAGCATTGCAGCGGATTTCGAAAATACTGCCGGAAACATTCTTCCAACGGCTGCCACATCATCGGCGGGTGTTTCAAATAAAGTCGCTCGTGCTGATCATGTGCATCAGGATGTTAATCTGCAGTCGGCAGAATTTCATCTAACCGGTGATGTCACCACAACCTCTGGGACTGCAGTGGATGTCACCGGAGCAACTGTCTCTATTACGACCATCGCCAGCACGAAGGTTTTCATCGCTTGCTCATTTGCGACATCAACAACTAGCGCACTCGGAGCAACTACGAACCTCCTGCTCGTGATCGATGGAGCGGTGGATAGCGGAGTCGCTCAGACCTTCCCGGCCCTTGCCAACTCAACGCAGGGTGCTGGATTCACTCGCCTGAAAACCGGACTGAGCGCAGCCAGTCATACTTTTAAGCTTCAGTGGTTCACATCGGCTGGAACTGCTCGAATCAGACCTGCCACGGTTCCCAATAGCGAACACGCTTCCTGTGTTGTTCAAGAGATGAGGCTGTAAATGCTTGTCACGCCTTCGCTGACTTTTCCGACCTCTGCGCCCATCGCCCTAGGGGGCACGACTTCTGCGGCTCAGGTAACTGCTACTAGGGGCATCATCGCAGCACAGGTAAGCAAGGGCAGCGCTGTTTATGCAGTGCTGCGATGGAATACCGGGCTGAATCGATGGGAAGCCTTGCGCCTTAATGGTGCGCCGGTCACGGTTGAGCCAACCATCCGCGCAGCACTCGGAGAGGCATCGACTGAGTTTTCGGCGATCCCGGCCTCGTACTACACGGCCCTATTGACGACGAGTCAGCCTGACGGCAGTGCTGCAAATCTAGTCGGGATCGCGATTCAGGATGCTGGCGTTTCGGCGTCTACGCCTTCCGTTGTTTCGCTTTCTCCGGATGTGACCGGGGCGAGCAATGCCAATACCGTTGTAGCGATTCAGCATAATCCAGTTGCCAATACATCTCTTGGCCCTGGCGATGCTGGCAAAGTGCTCAGATGGGATGGCACAAAATACGCTGCGGCTACTCCGGCCGGGGGGGCAACCCCATCTGATGCAGACCCTCAAGAAACAGGGGCTGCGGCTCCTGGTGTTTCTGTTGAATATAGCCGAGGGGACCATGTCCATGATTTGCCAGACGTCATGGATCCGGGAACTACTACGTATCCATCTTCGGTCACCGTAGATGAAAAGGGTAGAGTAACTGCAATCGCATCTGGGACCGCACCTGTAACATATAGCGGGACCGCTCCGATTCAAGTTACGGGGTCGGTCATTAGCATTGATCCTGCCACGCCGACCGACCCGGGATCGATGTCTGGGGCTGATAAGACGAAACTAAACGGGATCGCGGCAGGGGCGACGAACACGCCGCTGTCGAACGCATCGCCCGCGGATGTTGGGACTGCGTCTGCCGGCGCGGGCACGAGCGCCAGCAGAGACGATCACGTTCATGCCCATGGTAACCAACTTGGTGGTTCTCTGCATGCGCTCGCCTCTGGTGTCGCGCATGGATTCTTCTCGTCTTCGGATTTCACGAAGCTTGCTGGAATCGCCTCTGGGGCCACGGCGACACCGCTTTCAAATGCCACTCCGGCCAATATCGGAACAGCAAGCGCTGGGGCGGCAACTAGCGCCAGTCGGGATGATCATGTCCATGCACTGCCCAATGTTGGGCCTGGCGCTGGGGCCATCCTATCTCCATATTCCATCACCCTGGATGCCCAAGGCCGCATGACAGCCGCCACGGCTGGCGCTGTATTTCAGACCGGAGTGCGCAATGGAACTCTCATGGCCGAGACAATTCCACATGGCCTAGGAACTACCCCACGTCTCTATTGGGCATGTTTTTTCGATACGCTTGGTGGAACGTCCCCTGTTGGTGTTCTCACTGCTGATGCGACAAATCTTTACTTGTCGGCCACGAACACGCTAATTCAATACACGCTACATGCTCTTAAATAGAAGGGGTGCCTCTGTGAAAAAACTTCTCTCTCTGCTCTGTCTAATGCTTCTCGCTTCCTGCAACAACTTCCCGCCTTCGGCTCATGCTGAAACCGAATCCCCTACATGCTCATGTCCTGATGTGGCACTGCAGGCTTTTCAGTCCTCGGTTCGCACCGGGACCTTTCTGCCGGAGACCGTTCCGCATGGCCTCGGGGCTAAGCCCCGGATGTTCTGGCTCTCTGTCTATTCCCCAGGCGATGAGAACTTCACCCCAATGGGCGAGCTCACGGCCGATGCTGCGAACCTCTACCTTGGCGCAACGAATAGCAACGTGAAGTATGTCCTTCATGCCATCAAGTAGCCATCTCATGAAATCATAGTTGAGAATTTAACCATGATTCTCCCCGACCTCGGTTCATGGTCCGGACCACTCGCTGCCCTATTTAGCGGCTTCTTCGCATGGATGATCGCCAGAGAGCGCAGGCTTGATAGGCATGATGCACGCAAGCATGGCAGGCCAATCGATCCGCCAAAGTTGCCAGGTGCTGGACCAGTCGTGCTTATTCTCGGAGGCCTGCTCTTCGCTGGCTATCAAGGGGGGCGGGAAGTGCTGCTGAATGCATTCCCATCCTCTCAGGTTGCCACGATTGAATGTGGAACCGAATGCACTCAGAAGCCGGGCTGTAAATGTGCTGGTAGTTCTTGCAACTGCACAACGGTTGACCGGAAACCAGATACGAAGCCACAAGAACTGAAGCCCCCTGCCGACAAGACCAAAAAGCAGAAGCCCCATTCGTCCATGGCCGCGGGTTCGATTCCGATGGCCGGCGGCATGGATGGATGGTCTATCGCGCCACTTCAAACCGGGCCAGTAGAACGAAGGCTCTAGCGAATCACTCGCCAGCCCCCGCCCACGATTCCGCCGCTAAATCCTCCATCGCCGCTTCCTCCGCCGACCCAATAGTAAGAATCAGAGTTTCTGTGCTTATCCGTGAATTCGGCAGGTCCGGTGCATCGCCAAGTGATGCTTTCGTGCTCGGCTTCACTGACTGAGCAATGATGGGGCGATTGCGGCTTTATTTTCAGAACCTCGCCTTGATGGTTTCGAAGTTCGATCGCAGCGACGTCATTCGTCTGAGCCACTGGCACAGAGAAAACGGTCCATAGATCGCCAAGGGCCAGCCAGCCAAGAATAAAGAGCGTCGTCATAATGCCTCTTTCTGTGCGGCTTTATCCCATGCGGCAGGATGCCGACATATTTTCGCCATCCTTGCGGCATCGGCCCGTTCCGCCGGAGTAGATCGCCTCTCCTTGTCTGGCTGCTCGAAACCTTCAAGGGATCGCTCAAGGGCTTGTTCCGGTGTGAGCGATATATCTATCCAATGCGGTGCCTGGTTTGCGCATGCATATTCAAAGGCTGCGACCTTGCCATCTGCCAGAAGTTGATAGGCCAACGCTGACACGGCTCGGTGCATGCGGTTCTGTCCGATGGTGGATTCGTTGGCCATTTTGGTGTTTATCATATCTGATTCCTCCGTCGGTGCTGCATGTTAGAATCCATCCATGCAGTCGCTAAGGGGCGAACTTCTGCGCGCCCGCGCAACTATGTCTGAACTCATACGGGAACCTCTTCTGGCTGAACCTGCAGCGCGGATCCTGTTCCTTATGAAGGCATCAGCGCTTACCGCTCGACTGCAGCAGGCGGTGCTTGATTCGCTAGCTCGGCAGATTGAGCGGATGAAGCCTTGAGCAGCGGATACCCCGCGGAGCGCAGGAGATCATCGAACAGCCCCCATCCTTCCCCGCTACTGACAATGCGACAGGATTCATCCCGCCATGCCGAGCCGCCATCGATCCAAGTGGCAAGCACATATGCATCGACATGCTTTTTAAGTCCCTCGCATACCACGTTGAGAATCTTGTCCAGATCGGCATCATCTTGAACATCGATGTCATATCGATCGACTTTGGCTCGCCCCTTTTCGTCAGTGAAAATCATGCGCTTCCATGGCTCGAATACATCGGCGGCATGCATGATTTCATCGATTTTCTTAGGTCCGCAGATCATCGATAAGGATAACGTTTTCATTTTACCGTCCTCTTTGCTGGCCTTCCGCCCATCCGTCCAAGTTCTCGCATTCTCTCCGGGTCTTTGCATCCATTCCGCAGCCCGAACTGACGCGTTTCCTCTGAGGTCCACTCATGCGCCACCCCTTGCTCATGAGCAGCCTTGCCTCCCATTGAGGCGATGCGCTTGCGCTCTTCCTGACCCATGCTCGCGAACCCTCTTCGATGCTTGCCCTTCGGTTCAGGCGCGGCCTTGCGCTTTGGTCTCTCATCTTCCGGACGCATTGAGAGCCCAAGCGTTAGGCGCACGATGTTCTCAAGATAGACCGTAACCCCTTCTAAGCCTCGCTCAAGGATGCTGATCACAGATTGAGATACGCCTGCGCGATGGGAGAGTTCTTCCTGTGACCAGTTGCGCTCCTTGCGCGCAATTGCGATATCGCTCATGGCCGACGCCTTGAATCTGTTCCCTTCCATCCATCGGACGCACCATGCACACGCCACCCATTGCCGAACTCTTCAGTCTTACTTAATGGTTCGCCCTTGTCGGCGCTTGCATCCTGAGAGCGCGGCTTGTAACTCTCACCGCCTGGTAGAGTCGCCAGCACGAAATCGCTGATATTGTCGATCGACTCCGGAAAGTACCGAATTGCATCAAGGCTCACATGGGGCCCCATCGACTCGCAAAGAGCATCGATCGATTCGGCGGCCTGCAGTCTCTTGCTGACCATCCGCAAAAGAGCCGCGGATGCGGGTCCGCCGATTGTGGCCTCATCTGGGACCATCGGCGTCAGAACCACTACGAGATCATCATTGCGTAGAATCAGGGCTCCCATTGGCCAGCGAAGTCCATTCCATGGCGATGGCGAGAAATGCACCAAGCGATAGGCGTTCACGACGGCACCTTCGGCATAAGCGACCGCAGTTGAACCCTGACAGAATTCATCCGTCGATTCGAGTAGCAGATCGAGTTGATCTCGTACCGCGTACAGCACGGAATGACCTCGGTTGCCGTGGAGTTTGGCTTCTCATATAGGACCCATCCGATAATGGGGCCGCCGTTGGGAATATAAGCAGGCACGGCATGCTCCATCATCTCGCCTTCGCGTTCGATCATGATTTCACCTCGAGTTCACTCCTTGAAATTCGCGCGAAGGCAAGAGACGTTCGTAGTTCTTCACATTCTTTAACGAGCTCAGCATTCTGCCTGCGCAATGCATTAATCTCGAAGACGATCCGAGAGAAACTCATTGGCTTGGTTAGACCGAGAGCATCACAGAGTAGATCGCGACGAAAGGCTTCGAGTTGTTCTTCTGTGGTCTTTGGGGTATCCATCACGCTGCCCTTTCATTGGTGAGAGTTCTGGGGCACAGAAGAATGTCGACGCCCTGAGGAGCATCGTGGAAGAGGCGAGATTAGATTAAGGATTGTCCCTCCATGGATAACTAGCGTCTCGGCATCTAACTCGCCAACCATGGGGCATTTCGCGGAGAAACTTTCAGAGGTCTGCAGCATGACAGGCGGCTTCTCTGACCGATCCTGAGCCATCATCTGGGAGATGATTCTATTTAGCGCATCCATCTATTTCGCTCCTTTTCTCTCTTGAAACGACGCCTCTATCTGCATCCGTTTCAGTTCCCATGCCGCATGCTTGCTCTCAAACCCTGCCAGTAGCCCCTTGCGTTCAAGCCAGATCCTCGCCCGCCTTGCATGCTCGGCTTCCATGAAGCGAATTTCTTCGCTTGTCAGACTCATAGTTAGGTCAACGGCCGGCGCTCCATGCTCGACTGCGAAACCGCTCAGGGTCGGTTCTGGATTCTCTCGCAGCCACTGACCCATAGTCTGCACATACGAAACCGTTCTCTGTGTTGCGGCTTCATCCTTCGCGTTCTGGTTGCAGTCCGCATGCCGGGCCTTCTGGCCGCGCTTCGCTTCGATCTCCTGACCGACCTCTATCGATCGGTGGCAGTTCGGGCAGCGGCTGCGGTATTTGGCGGCGAAGGCCATCGCAATCATGCAGAGACGACTTCAACCGGCTCCCACCGAGACCTGCGATCGAACCGGCGGGGCTCTCCGTCATATCGAATGGCCCAAGAAAATCGACGATTGTTGTACCAGAGCCGACCGACCCAAGGAGAAAGTTCAGTCCTCGGCAGGTTCTTGGCCTGGGCAACAACTTCCTGCCGAAACTTCTCAGTCATCTGGCTCATGGGGTTCGTCTCGCTTTCTGAATCCAAGTCTTGATCGGGTTGAAATTTATGTCAATGGAATTTTTCAGAAAATCACACGTTTCGTCGCTGCATGCGGTGGTTTTAGCGAGCGAAGCAATTACCGCCCGCGCTTCTGCAACCTCTCTCCCGCCTCTTCATCGATCGGCAGTAAGAACATCGGGATCCGCCGCTTGATCCGCTCTTGCCTTGCGGCTTCTGCGAGGCGTTCGGCTTTTATGCCTGACTCCGCTTCTCGAGCGGCTTGGTTTTCGATGATGGCTTTGCGTTGGGCTTCGGTGCTCATATTTGGTCTCCTGTTTTTCTGACATCACTTCGCCAGGCATGCACGCGTGTATTCGTCGAGTTTCAGCCAGAACGCTTTGCAAGTTCAGTTTCGGCCTTCTCGGCGCGGGCGATGGCCTGGTCGCGTTCTTGGCCATTGGCGGCGGCATCTGCGACGGCGTCCTTTAGGGCATCCTGGGCAGCCTGAAGCGTGACGGCCATGGACGCGATCCGATCGGGGATGCTCCGGCGCAGCGCGTTCAGTTCGGCGGCCTTCTCGGGTCCCCATTCCTTGCGCGCCAGGCTTTCGATATCCACGCCGAGAACGGCCAGGCAGCGGGTCGCTATGTCGCTGTAGTCATCGACGCACGCGCGCTCGATTTCCAGTTCCTCACGCGCCTGCCTGGCGTCATTCGCGAGGGCGGGGAGCAGCGCGCGGGACTCGGCGATGAAAGCCATATTGTTGCGGGCATTGACGTGTCCACTGTCGGACTTGGCAACCGGATGCTCCTGGTCTCCTTCCTCCCAGACCATCACGCCGCCGCAGCCCTCGCCACTCGCGCAGCAATGACGCCAAGGGCCATCACACGCCGCCTTGTCCAGCTCGATCGCCCGCGCGATCCTCTCCTCTGCGGTCTTCGGGTCGGTGCTCATGGTACGTCGGTCCCCATTAGGTCAACGCCGAGTTTGCTGATCTCAATATCGAGCAGCAATTTCCAATCATCAATATCGCTCGGACTGCAATGACATCGTCGCCCTTGATCGTCTATGTAATATCGAGCGGCTTTAATTCGTGCCATCTGCCTGATCATGCCAAGAATCTTGTGTTCGGTTCTGGCAATGTCCTCGGCGCGTTCGATATATGGCCCAACGATTTTCTCAAGCGCTTCTAAGCGGTCTTCTAGAGTCTTCATGTTCGCTCCTGTGTCGGTATGACTCCCTCGGTGCAGTGCATATACTCCTCACCGCAGCACCCATCAGGGTCTTGTTTCTTGCACACGCCCATCGCGCAGTTACAGCAGCCGGGGCACTTAGGGCCAGTGCGAGCGAGCGGATACTTGACGACACCGCGACCCATGCAAAGACGGCAGGTAGATGATGGGATCCATCTGCGTTCAGCAATCAGGAAGTGATGATCGCCGGGGCAGCGGATGCGAGTGATCGAGACGCCAGATCCATCGCATGCATCGGGGTTTTCAAAGCGCAAGGTCAGTGCGGCATCCGTACAGGTACGACAGAAGACACACTCTCCGCGCCTATGATCCCCAACAACATCGACGGCAATTTGCTTGCCCTTACAGTGATGTTCAGGGCCAGCGCAGAATCGACACGGCTTCAATCGTTCGCCGATGCGCATCATCGGAGTCAAGACATCACGACGATATGCATCAGCCTTCCAGAAACCGCCCTCCGATTCCTCCTCGGGAAGGTCGAACATATAATCCCATGCCATCCGATTGCGGCGTCGCTTGCGCGCACCAGAAGTCATCCCGATCAGCGACCGCGGATTGAAGTTACTCAACACGCATCACCTCTACTAGCTTCTTCGGATTCTTTGGCACACTCACTGAAAACTGAGCGTCTCCGATGTGCAGGTCGTATGTGAACCCATCCTTGTTCGCATCCATCATCTCGAGTTGAAGCCATCCCCCGATGCAGAGATGGTCAATCGTTGAGTGATTGAGATCGATTCGCGTTAGTTCTGTGGTTCGTTGTTCATTCATGGCTTAACCCCCTGCAGTGCCCAGGCAAGAAGCCCGGTTAGAACAGCTGCGCAGAATAGCCAGAGGACGATCGCGGCGGCTTGTTTGAATTCACGCTTCATTCTGGTTGCCTCGGAGATTCAGCCCAAAGCATTGGCTCGTAATAGTGCCCCTCATGCGCCAGCGTTCCTGCTAGGAGCCATCCACTTCGAGCCGATGCCGGGGAATCCTGACGGCCTTCATCCCAGATAAGAACACGGACGCCGATATCAGGGCACCATCCGAGAAACTCTGTACCGTCTTTTGGTGCAGTCTCAATCGGTTGCCATTCCTGCTCTTTCAGAAACGCGTCAAGGCGTACCGTCATGCCTTGCCATGATGCAGGGACGGCTATCGAGTCAGGCAGCACTGCGCAAATCTGCAAGCCTTGCGGGATGGCATCCCAGAAAGCAGGCGCCAAGAATCCCGCTTCATCGAGGAATATCAGGCCGCTTTTCGGGAACTCATCGGCCTGATCTGGGGCGTACAGATGCGTAACTCTCGCCTTGAACGCATCGGCGACAAATTGCAAGAGCGTCGATTTTCCGACCCTAAACGGCCCACGAATCAGAACCGAGTAACCATACCCAAGAAAGCTGATGACTTGCTCTTTGACGCTCTCTCGTTGCGCGACGCTTCCATGAAACCCCATGTTCATTCCTCGGTAAAACCGCGGACGATCGCGTTCTTCGGCGTGAGTCATAGCCCCACCTTAGCCCATGGAACCGGGATGCCTTCGCTGTCGACTGGACGGCATTCTAAATCGATCCACCTTGGAAATACTTCCCATACCGATTTGACTGAGAGGTCGATAACCGCTGGCAATTTCATTGCCGTGGGCTTGCCGCGGACCATCCATAGCACATGACGGCTCTTTACTTCATCCGTGAGCACGGACAGAGGGCGCCACTCTGGAACCTTCGCCGCTTCACGTTCTTTAACTAACCTCTCAATTGCATGCCCAACGCAGGATAGATCTTTACCGACACGTTTGACTCCGAGCGTGTCGGCCATGACTCCGATGTAAATATCAGTGCCCTCTATATCCGCTTCGAGGTCCGCGCATTTCGCGGTCAAGCGAGCAACCTCCATGAACGCCACCGGAAGCGCCTTAAGGGAGGCCAGCCATCCGGTAAGAGCCATCATGCGCTCGAGTTGCTCGGCATTCGCCTGGCTGGTTGCCTTGCTCCATGCAATGGCGAAATGATCTAACTCGATGTTCAGCGGCATGATCGGCAACCGATCGAACGGGATCGGCTCGCCATCCCTGAGAACCACCGATTCTTGTAGGTGCTCAAGCAGATCAAGCGCCTCGTTGATCTTTTCGTTGCGAAGTAGGTCTAGGGCTGTCGTTTTGGTGTCGCTCATATCGTCCGCTCCTCTCTGATTACTGTCCCATCCAACTGATCATCTGTGGCCCAAGCGCAGCGACCATTTTAAGCGCTCGGATTAACTGCGGCTCCGCTTTATCGAAGTCGCAGAAGTGCATCATGCAGTCGGTATTGGTCTGTTGAAGTTGTAGGCAACCGTCGAATTTCAATGTGCCGTGCATGACGTGCCCACCTTCGATCGGCTTATAACTCGGATGCTCGAATGCTTGCATACCGTTGTCATGACGGTCATCTGCATAGACGTCCGCCTCTCCGTCATTGCCGGCGATTTCATGGATTTCGAAATCGATCCAGTGCTCATGATTTTGCCATCGGATCGCGAAGGCTTTTTGTGGGTCTACTGATAGATGCCAAACCGGTTCAGTCATGATGTCCGCTCCTCTCTGGTTGCTAGTCGTCATACCCTGCGCTTCGCTCGAGATATGTCCTCTTGGGTGGCGCACTTCTCGGCAGATGCGCGGGCCTTCGTGGTTGATGCCAAGGCTCGACATGGGCTTGTGCGTTCATCATCGGGCCCCACTCGGAGGTAGGTCGTTCGTATTCAGCCTGCTGGTCCTCTGGCTTGGCTGCGACGGCTGGCGCCTGAACGACTTGGCCAAACAGGTCGCAAGCCTCAAGCGAATCATCGTCGAATCTCCGCTTGGATTCAGGGCTGACGCATCCACCATGACGATGGCTTGTGCAGGTTAGGCAACTCATGCGGTCGCCAGAAACGGCCCAATATCACCGGCCAGCACGGCGTCGGCATCTTTGACTTTCTGCCCCGTCCGGTGGTCGGTGACCAACTTGTACGGATCGAGGACATACGATCGAGTTTGGCTATAACCTTCAGCGGCTTGTGGTGGGTTGCCGATGCAGGATCCGGTGTATACGCGAACCGTTGCAAAGGATGTATGACGTCGCCTTTCCGGATCAAACGGTGACACTCTGACCAGCCGATGAATACCCCGCTCTTTGGCCAGCATGGCAAGATCACATTCGATGGCCAGCGTTGCTTCCTTGACTCCACCTCCTTCGCCGGGTTCGCTGAATACGACCTTAAATGATCGGCCAGTCTTCCGCGCCCATCCGAGATACATCTCTAGCAACATGCGGGCCCACGCATGAGCATTGTCTCCGCCGTTTCCGGATTCGATTTTGATAAAAGTCTCCATGGTCCCCTTTCTTACAGCTCGATGTCTTTCGCTGTGCTCATCCCATGCCGCCGCTGATCCTTCCCTTCCATGTGAATTAGCACGGCCGGCTTACCGTGACGTCCTGCGAGCATTCGCGACACTGCCCGGTGGCCGATGTCTGGATGCCGCTCGAGTTCTGCAGAGGTGAGGTTCGTGCTTACCACGAGCCGGCCCAGAAACCGCTCGAGCAGCGTTGCGATCGTCTCTGCGAATTCGTTGCGGGTTGCGTGGGTATCTCCGACGTCCGACCAAAAGATCACATCCTTGGCGGCAAGTCGCGAGAACTCCTGATCGGCATTCTTTGCCGTCTCGCTGAATCGACTATTGAGCCCGTTGATCATCGTCCGCAGATCGATGCTATCGACGAAGGCGGCATTGATGCCAGCTTCTGCCGATGCCAGAAACAGCACCGCCTGTAGCGTGGTCTTGCCCGTACCACATGGCCCGGTCAGCATCAGATTCGGTGCCTCAAGACCAGGCTTCTCGCATCCACGATGGATCATGTCGAGGAGTTCACCAAGCGGGCGCCACTTCTCCGGCAGGCCGACAGCGAAGCGAACCTGTCTTGAGCGGTCGATCGCAGACCAGAGTTGAAACCAAAGAGGCTTATCGCGTGCCCATGATTCGATCCCGTAGCGCTTGGCAATCTTGAGAGCTGGCTGCGCTTTGCTCAGGATGTCGGCTCGACGTGTCTCGGTTGCCTTCTTTAGCGCAATGGGACAATCCCGCGTCTTCGTCTCGGCTGGGAATTGATCTTCGCCCATGTCGACGCATACGAAATGCTCACCGCGAAGGCATTTGTTTTCATCGCCGGTCAGATAGTCGCAACGTGGCAGGTTGCCAGTCACTAACTGCAAGCGAGCCGTGCGCTGAATCGAGGCCATCAGATCGCCGATCTGAACCGGGCCTTCGTCCTCTTTGGTTTCTATCTGTCCATCCATTCGCGAGCCTCTTTCAGTGCCTTATCCGGGTCTCTCTGTGCGCCTACCGTAGGGTCTGCCTTCCATGAAGGCGGGGCACGTTCCTTCGTGTTCGACTTCCTGCCGCCTCGATGCCATTCAGTAGCCTTCCCAATCGCGATCGTGAGTTGCTTGCAGATATGCGACCGCCTATCACCTACGGCCATGAAGTCGAGTTCGCCGGATGTCGCCCAATCGCAGAGAATCTCAAACTCTTCAAGCGTGACAGGAGGACTCGCCTTCTGCGTCCGCCCGAATTCAGTCACGAGGTTTGTATGCAGCATCCCAGGCAGCCCGGTCGTGACCTCGCCTTTCATCCGCTCTCGCGTGGCGGGGTACTCACGATCGGGCTTGAGCCATGGAATCCGCTCGACAAGAAGCGGCCAGACGGTTAGCAGGGTTAGGGGTTCTACGCTGCTAGGTCGTACGGATGCGGCATGGTCACTGACGGCTTCCAATCGCGCAGAAGCGTGGATGTCTTGACCGATGCAACCAGTCTGCCCTCGAATTTGAGTTGAACGGTCTTCCCGCTTTTGCTGATCCACGAAATCTGGGCTTTCCCCATGGTTGGATGAATCCAAAAAGCGCTCAGCCGGACGAGTGGTTTCTGTGGCATGGGGTTCCTTGAGTGTGTGGTTGCCTTCTTGCGTGCGCGCGGGGGTATTTATCCCCGTAGGGGTCTCTGATCTCTGTTCTTCGTTCTCAGATCTCAGATCTGCAGTCTTTTCCCTGGATTCATCCAGATCATTCCTGGGACATTCCTGGGACATTCCTGGGACATTCCGCTTCTTACCTTCACGATATGCCGCCTTGCGGGCCGACTCAGCCGTTAGAGTCTCTTGGCTAAGTTCGTACCAAGGCAGTATCAGGCGTGCGCTGGCCTCGTCATGGCTTACCCAGCCACTCGCAATAAGTTCCCTTGCGCATGGCTCAATTGATGGCCAATCGGCTAGGCTTCCAACATGGCAGCAAATACCAGCCAAACCCTGCCGGCCAAGTTCGAGATATCCATCGCGCGGAATTGATCCAACCAAGAGCCAATAAAGGCCCTTGGCTTGCCACGACAAAGCGACCCAATCGGCCTTTAATTCGGACGGTGATTCCCGGTGAAGTTTCCTCCATGGAATGCGCGAAAAGTCAGGTTTGATCATGTTAGCCCCGCAATTTCGCGCACAACATGACCAATCACATAGCCAACCAATGGAACTACTGCATTCCCAAGTGCCTTCAATCGTTTGGATCTATTCTTGCCCGTTTGCGTGGTTCGCAGCGCTTCCCATTCTTTTTGCGGTTCTCTGGGTCTTGAGGGCCAACCTCTGTCCATCCATCGGGGAAGCCCTGTAATTGCTCCACCCAGTCTGGATTTAAACTCCCACTGGTTTGGGTTGACCACATTTGCACAGTCGTCCGAAGTCCATCCCCACTGCGATCCGATATGCCTTTGCGATTGTAATTGCCTTTGGCTGTCGGTGTCGGCCAAACCACAACTTGTCCCTCGAGAAATCCTCTCGCTGCACGCTTTTCTGGATCCCCCCCCCCACCACTGGCCCGGGGTGTGCCCCACGATGAAGAGCCTATCTCTTCTGTGAGGGGCGCCGACGGCTGCAGCTGGTATGCAGTCCCACCACGCATCAAACCCGAGCGCGGCCAAGTCTCCGAGAACAACTCCAAGCCCCCGGCTAAGCAGCGCTGGGACATTTTCCACGACGACAAATCGAGGTCGTAACTCGCCAATGATTCGCGAGAATTCGAACCATAGTCCAGAGCGCGCACCACTAAGCCCCGCACCCTTTCCAGCAAAGCTAAGATCTTGACAGGGAAACCCTCCACAGATGAGGTCGACGGGTTCAAGATCTGCAACTCCGACTCGTCGCACATCGGAGAATCTTCGCACGTCTGGCCAGTGTCGAGACAAAACGCGAGTTGCGTACTCATCCTGTTCTACCTGCCATTTCGTAGGGCCAAGGCCAGCCCACTCAAGGCCAAGCTCAAGCCCCCCAATACCGGAGAATAGGCTCCCGATTGTCAGCATTGCACCGACCGATGATCAGCAAGACCAGAAACGGCCTCACTGACAGCACGGGTCTGATAGTCGCGTAGGGGTGTCATGCGAGAGATGGAACCTCGATTTGAATGCACCGCCCATCTACCATGACGGGCTCAGGGAAATAATGAACGCGCTTCCCTGTGTATCCGCACTCATGACAACCACCGCACCCATGGCCACATCCAGGATGGCAGTCACACGAACAACCAGAGCAGCCGAGCGTGCATCGATGTATCGTGGCCAATTCGCCTTGAAATCCAAGCCCATACACCTTGCGGCGATCGAGTTCATGGTAGATGACTGTTTGGCGTATTTTTCGGCGGAGCGACTTGATGATGCACGCTATGCGGACGCGGATCATGGCTATAGACTCGCTGCGTCTGCGAGATCGGCCACGCGATCATGCTCGGATTTCTCTGCCGCCAATTCCGCAAGCCAACTCATGAGTGCCGATTCGTCCGGCAGGATGGCGTCGGCCCACATATGAGACGGCGTTCGCTCTCCGGCTCGAGGTTGACCAACCACGGCGGACCTGATGCCGGCACCGACCGCATACGCCCAATCAGCATGCGCGTCGTTTCCGCACGGCAGAAGTAGGACGCAGAGATTGCAGAGTTCCAACGCTTGTCGGTTGCACTCGACGGCGGATCGCCATTCTGGGACGTTGATGTACTCGTGGTAGACGTGCTTCGAAGGGTCGAATTGCTCGGGGAAGCGCTCGGGCGGAATCTCTACCGTGTTACGGCAAGCCGGGTCCGTGAAGTCGTAGACCTCATGACCAGCCACGCGCAGCCGGATTGCCAGCGCACGAACGCGCTCCCGCTGTTTCCATGATGAACTGATGTAGATATTCATGACCTCACCGCCAGCCGCTTCGACTTTTTCCCCTGTGATTTCACGAACAGATCCCACAGGTAGGCCGACACGGTTTTATGCTCCGCTGCGGCTGCTGCCTTCATCTGTTCGATGTTCGCGGCAGGAAATGAAAGGTTCAAAGGCTTTGTGTCTAAACTCATGCGTCCCATGTAACACCGTGCGCAAATAATGCGCAAGCTAAATTATTCACTCGGACTTATCCGGCAGCAATCCCCGCAACCTCTCCGCATACCCCTTGTGATGCTCCGCTAAGTCTGGCTCCCCGATCGAAGCGAAGATCCTCGAGCGGTCTTCATGGTCCGCGGCAAGGCGCTCGAGTCCATCCCTCATAGCGAGGAGTCCTTGTAGCTGGGATGCGCTGGCTTGCCAGGGTTGATTCATGGCTGGTCATCTCTCACCGGCTTGGGAAAACGCTCAATGACCTTTTGCAAGGTGTCGATCATACGCTCGACGTCGGACTCTTTTCGAAAGAGCAGCATCACACCCGGATTCGGGGCGATGTTGGCAATCGCCTCCTCTTTGGATGGCACAGGGCCGGGCTTATTGATCTTGGTAGAGGCCAAGATCTGGACCATACCGAACTCGCCCCAGTCACCATCGCATACGATCAGTCCTCCATCGCCAAAGATGGCCGCCACATATAGGCGCTTATGTCCATCGGGGCCTTCCGTTTCGACGTAACCCAAGGATGACTCAGTTTTGTTTCGATCGATGCTCATGCCGCTTTCGCCCTCGTCTTCTTGATCCGCTTCGCGCATCGCTGCCCATTCCAGCAAACAAAGATCCAACTACCCCGAGATATGGTTCTGCGAACAGTGAGCCCATTTAGGACCCGCTTGCAGAAGTGGCAACGGGTGGCGGGGAGTTTATGGGAGGTGTAGACGCTCATCCGCTGGTCCTAAGTTTCTCGTTCTCAGCGAGCAATCTCTCCCGGTCGCAGTTCACATAAGCCGGGTTCAGAGTCATCCTATCGCCTAGGACCTCGAACGGAGTTTTACCGCAGCATGGCATCAGGCCGGATCCCTTAGGCGGACAGGCGTGAATCGTGATCCCTGCATCATCTTTGGCGCTTCGCCGCTTGGCCTCGTCCAGATCCATTGCCAGTTTTAGAATCTGCGCATGTGCCTGTTTGAGTTCTACCCTTGCGGAGGTGGCATCATCGATTGCCTTGTCGGCTTCGATGCGGGTTTTGTTAAGCGCTTCGCGGCAGGTTGCGAGTTCTTCACGGAGTTGGTCGCGCTCCTTTTCTGTGATGCTCTCAAGCGTCTTCGCCGCGTAGAGTTCATTTTCTGCCCTTTCGGCGCGCTGGCGTTCAAACGTTGCAGCTTCATTGGCTCGCTCAGAGGTGCTCATAGTTCCAACTCCTCTCGAGGCAGGACAGCATTACAATGCTTGCACCGATCGGATCCTTCGACGCGATGATGATATCCATCGCACTCGGAGCACTTCCGGGAACACTTAGCCCATGCGCTCAGTCGTTGGATCTCGCGGTTCTTCTGCGCCATCTGCTCGATCAGCGCAGCATGCTCAAGCCTCAGTGCGTCGATCCGCGAAAGCAGAGCCTTGGTTTCTGCCAGTGGCATAAGGATCGAAGGCTTAGCGATGTCATATCCGCCTTCGAGATGATGCCTGACCGATGGCTCACAGACCGGGCATGGATCGGAGAGGGGGCCATCGTGACCACAGGATTCGCAGTGGTAAGCGCTCATTATTCGCTGTCCTCTTCTCGTGGGCGCTTGGCACGTACAAAGGTCCAAACCCCAGCATCTGCGCGCAGTCTCCAGCCCTTGTCGCGTTCCATGCGCTTCGGAAATTCCTCGCATTCCTTATATGAGGCATTGACTTTGTTTAGAGCAGTGGCCACCGCGCGATCGATTTCTTCGTGGCGAGCCACTTTCCTTTTCTCTGCCGGAGATTGTGGGCACGCCTGAGTGATGGATTTGCTCCGATGCGACGCATATTGATGATAGCGAGCGCCACATTTATATTCCGTCGACTCAGTATTTGAGAAGCGACTACTTATGGTGCGCTCGATGCACTCCGCCAAACAGGTTTCGCAGTTATTGGGCAGTAGATGGTTCATTGTTTCGCCTTTCCGAGTGCATCGTTGATGGCAGTAACGACGTCTCGCCCTACTCCGATGATGGGCTCTTGGTTCACCATAAACAGAGTTGCATTCCATGTTCTCGAGTAGGCCAAGAACTTGATTCCGATCGAGGTCGGCTTACAGGGCCAGTCTCTTACCGAGTTGGCCCACTGCTCGAGTTCGGCAAGCGTGGTCTGTGGGGTGATGGGGCCTGCGAACGCGGCCAGTTGTAGAGCGGGCTTCATGGCTCCACCCGTCGCTTCAGGTACATGCGATTCGCCGTCACTGCGACGAGTTCCCAGCCTGCGTTACCAAGCCTATCAAGCGATGACTCTGTGACGTGGGTATCGCCATCCACATCGACGATCATGTATTCCCACTTCGTCATCGTCCTCCTCCCGTCCCATGAAACCGCTCGGGCTGCGGCGTGGTCTCGCGCACCGCCTTGGCGAGCCGAGCCACGGCCGGGCACCGCTCAGGATCTTCGCTGCATCCGCAGTCGCTGATTTTCCCCGCCGCCTCCGCGACCGGCTCGAGCTCGGACAGACGCTTGCTGGCGGACTCGAGATCGGCACGAACCCTGGCCAGGCTGGCATCGCGGTCGGCAACCATCTGGATCGTCTCGCGATGCTCTTTCGTCCGACCTACCAAGGCTATTCGACGATCCTCTGAAATCTGGGCTTGCCGCTCATAGAACTCACGGTCGTTGTCGAGGTAGTTGTCGATCTCATTGAGACCGTCGATCGGCGTAGCGGGCCCCTCTCGGTCGATTTTCTCTAAAAGTTCATCGACCCGCTTCGCCACGGATTCGGCTTCCTTCTGAAGCCGCTCGATCTCCTCGTCCTTGGCGGCAAGCTGGGCGCGCAGGGTGACGAGTTCTTCCTCGTGCTCCTCTTTCAGTTGCGCATGCTCTTGGCTCGACGCCTCCCAGCGTTCCGCCTCTTCCCGCTCCGCCTTCAGTCGCGCGAGCAGGCCGAGGACTTGGTTAGCGATGTGTTTCGCGCCCTCGTCGCGCCACTTCTCGACCAACATCTCACGCGCTAGACGGTCGTCTTCGCACTCGCTGCACGTCTCCGCCATCTCGAGCCCGTGAGGGCATTTATCTACGGCGTTCATTTCGTCCTCGCGTCGATGACTTCGAACGAAGTTGCCCGCACCCAAGGATTCGACGCATACGGGCTGTCAGAGTTGATGCCATCCCACAACTTCACAAAGGCAGCCCGAAGCGAAGCGCACTCACTAACGCACATCATGCCCGGTCCATCGTGCTCAGGGCATGCGATGCCTTCGGCCTTGATGTCATACCAAGGGATGGACTGCAGCCGCTCAACCTTCACGCCAGTAACGCGGGTCGATAGGCGTGAAACCCACCGCGGCATGTGAATCGAAGGTTTCCACGGCGATCGGTCATAGCGCTTCATGCCGTCGTCATCTGATGCCACGATGTTCGCTTCGGTGGCTTGATACCAAGCGAACTCGAACAACGCATCATCTTTCCGTGGGCGACCATCATTGGGGTATGAGCACTCTCGATTCGCTGGGCACCAAGTCTCACGGATCCAATGAGTGTCTCCGATCCCACCCTGCCGAGACTTGCAGACCATCGTGTCAGAGGTCCACCGATGGCCAGGTCTGCCTTTTACTTCGTCGCCGATCTTCCCCTTCAGGACAAACGATGCCACCCCGTTGGTTTGGTCGACTTCAGTCAAAGCCCAGGCGTCCGGCTCAAGATTTACGGTCTCAAGCCCAGACAGCCGGCGAGTCATTCGCTTCATCTTTGCGATGATGGCTCGCACCATGGGGCCCGAGTAGAGAATTGGAAGATCGCTCGGCATCGTCTATTCCTGCTCGTCCTGCGATTCGGCCGCCTTCTCTCCAATCACTTCCACGATCAGCGCTTTGACCTGTCGCATTCCATCTAGGGCTGTACGATCTCCGCCCATGAATCGTAGAACCGCAGCGATCCCTGCGAGGTCGAGCCCTGGGATTCCATGGGCCTTGGCGGTATCCACGAACGCCTGACCGGCCTTGCGGACCTTGACCGGCGAAACCGGGCCGCCTTCGCGCTTCTGTCGCAAGGGTGCGGTCATCGCGGCCAACTGCTGATCGAGCGGCAGATCGGCGATCTTGACGGCTCGCTTGACCTTGATCGCGCCTCGCGCCAGAGCCTCTTGAAGCTCAGGGATCGCCGCGGTGATGCCATTGTCAGCCGCGAGTTTTTCCATGAGCGCTTCAGACTCGATCATCGGCCATCGTGCCAGAACCAGCCCCGGATCGATTCCGAGCGCTAACTGACGCTTGACGGCGAAACTGACCGTCAACCAATCATTTTGTTTCGATCTGTTGTTCTCGTCGGCCTTGCGTGCCAGTGCATCCTGTTCGATGGCTGGCGTAAGGGCCTTGAAAATTCGGATCTTGTAGCGCATCGGGATCGGATCTTCGTCATTCTCGATCCGCTCCTGATTCACGACATTGAGCGCGACGGTGCGCCGCTCGCCGAAAATGACGTGCGTGGTCCCGGTATCTTCGAAGTGCCACGCCTCGCCAGCCGTTAGGATGCCCATCGCTTTGATGCTCTCGATGAGCCCCTGCATGTCAGGATCGGAGAGGTCATATCGAACGACCGGCAACTTGCCGAATAGGAAGTGTCCTTCATCGAGAAGCGTCAAAACCTGCTCGCGATAGAGTTTCGCTTCGTCTTCGCGTCCGAAACTGCCGACCTTGTTCAGTTGCTCTTGTCCCATGATGCGCTCCTCGTGTTTCGATGTTGACAGCCACATAGGGCCGTGCTTAGTTTCTCTTTACGGCGTCCCGAGTTCGCTCCTCGTCGCCTGGCCTTCCACCTAAAAAATGGAGGGCCTTTTTATTTTCACGGTCTCAACTCTAAGAGCCCATAAACATCGCTGACCCGACTTTTCCAGTCAGCGAGTTGCTTATCTGCTCTTTGCCGCGCCAGCCAGCGTAAGCCCATCTCGCGGATCATTCCTGGCTGCCATAGTGGAAACAGCGGCCTCATCGGCAGAGCAAGCGCGGTGCATTCTGTTGATTTCGCGTTCATGCCGGTTGATATCCCCGACATCCAGTCGCCACAACAACCATCGCGGCAATGGCTGCACCGCCAAGGCTTGTTCCACTGCACCCAGAAAGCATCACAATTGCAAGCATCGCGCATGGAATGGATGCAGCCTTGGCCAGCCTTGCAGCCTTGCCTGCATAATAACGAAGCGTCCCGCGTTCGAGGCTGAGCGCGTCTTCGATCTTGCCCTCGACTTCCGGGCTGACGTCCGGATTGCGGTCCTTGACGATGCGGTTGATGTCTGTGTTGGAAAGCTGCGTCTTTACGGCCAGCGCGATCTGAGAGGTGCCAGCCTGCTCAATGGCGAGCATTAGTGCTTGTCCGCGGGTCTTCGGTTCGATGCGTGTCATGCGAAGAACCATGCCCGAAATAAAACGACGTGTCTAGAAATATTTTCGAAAAAGTTATTGACCGACGGATTTTGGGGTGACAGTATCGCTTGCATGAACTCATGTCCTGAACTTCTAAGTCCCATCGAAAGAGAGCAGATCCGCGAGCAAAGCCCAGGTGAAGTCGATCATGAATTGCGCGTCCGCTTCTTGTGCGAGGTCGGTCTAGAGCACCTCTATGCGCATGATTCGATCGTCTATCCATGCCTTCGACTATGGGTGGCCGGGCAGATCAAATACAGAGGCGCCTTGCTTCTGGCTCATCGGGCGCTGGTCAATAAATACAACAGAGGCCGCGAGATGCTAGCGAAGCATGGAATCAAAGTGCCGTTCGATGACATCCTGCCGCAGACGATTGAATCGGTAGACGTAACGCATGTTATTTGCTTGGCGCAGATTGCCGAAGACATACTGCGAATGGCTATGCCCCGAAGTATCGACACGAAACCCGCGAAGCAGCCAAGAAAGAAGCCGAGCGATTAGCGCGTGAATGCCCAGGCCAAGAGTTCTTTGTTCTTGGGGCATACTCGAGGGCTTGCATTCCACCAATCACGGAGAACCTAGAAGGTGCTCCCCGTGAAGATGACGATATCCCGTTCTAGAGAGGATCGCCCATGAGCAAGAAACCCAGGCCCCTAACGATCCCTGAAATCCACTCGCATCGCATCCGTGAGCGGTGGCGCGAACAGATCTTAAAACTCGCAGCCGCCGTCCAGGATGGCAAGACAGGCATCGAAGCGTTGTGGGCTATCGATGAAGCACGGTCGCTTTTTGAGCAGGCCCTGCAGTGGCACGCCTACAACCGAGCAGCCAAAGACTTAGACAAGAAACACCGCGCAATTCCAGAGGATCGACCATGATCAAACTCAAAAGCAGCGCAGCTACCCACGTAGGTCTACGCCGTACCGCAAACGAAGATCGGTACTTTGCCGATGATGCAAAGGGGCTGTATGTCGTATGCGATGGCATGGGAGGGCATCGAAGTGGGGAACTCTCAGCCCTGGCCGCCCTAGATACCTTTGTTGCGATTCTTGATGACAAGACCGGAGATATGAGCGGCGCGATCGAATCGGCTAACAATGCCGTCGTGCGGATCGAGGGGATTACTGGTTATCGGTCTCCGGGGTCAACTCTTACCGCGCTTCGGATCCTCGAAGATGGAACCGCAGAATGGGCGCAGGCTGGCGACTCGGATCTGATTCGCTTCCGCGGGGGTGAGATCGAAGTCATCGCGCCCCATCATGTTGATGGATGGGGTTGCCTGACGAACTTCTGCGGCATTGGCGATGAATTCCAAATCAGCACCGGAAAGACGAGCGCTCGACCCGGCGATCGATTCTTGGTGGCAAGTGACGGCCTATCGAAGCACTTTGATCTAAAGCGCTCGGAGACCCTGTCCGCGTTTCTGCGCGAGCCCAAGATGCGACCGGATGTCGCCGAATGCTTGGTTGCTCTTTGCAATGAACGCGGCGGCAAAGACAACATCACCGTGATCGTTGTGGATGTCCTAAATGCCGAGGTGCTTTAGATGCTGCGGATAATGGACGGTGAAGATCTGGAACTTGCCAATCGAATGCCACATCCGACCATTGTTGTTAGTTTCGACAATGGCAGGACATGGGTTCAACAGAAGTTCTGCGGCTACTCACATTGCGATGGCGATTGTGGTCTATCCGCGTTGACCATCGCCAATAAAAGAGCTCGCGGATCCATGGTGGCCATGGGGATGGTTTTCTCGGATAACCCACCATGGACTGGCGAACGCGTCGAAGTGCCTGCCGAATTGCAAGAACTGGCGCTGAAGATGTGGTGGAACTAAACGGTGTGGATATGCCGGAGGGCTGATACGTGAGCACCAAAGAGACAACAGAAGCAAGAGCATGCGCGGCCTTGCTACGTCGCAAGGTTGATAGAGCAGATATGGCAACCGTGGATCATTTCATTGGTCTATCAAATATAGCCTCACGCAATGATGCTCTGGCGCAGATCGAAACCGTAGAAGCGGCCATGGGCAAGGTCGCCGATCTTCTTGAGTCCATGGCTGGGAAGTTGGAGGCCATCAAGAAATGTGTCGATGATCTCGATTCCTTGCAATTGACTGCACATACGATGGTTGCTGTCGGGTGCGCGCGCAGTCGGATTAATACAATCTTGGAGGCGCCGTGAACTACTCGAAGGTATGGCAGGTGCTCATTAAGGCCGGAGCTCGTCCTGATGACGAAGCCGAATTCGTTCACTACATGGGGGATGGAACGAACGAGTATCGTTTTCGGGGGCTTCTCGGCTTCGGTGGCAAGTATTGGCGCGGAAACTATGTCACCTGTTACCCGGAAGACGAGACGCCAGAACTACGAAAGATCATGGACGAGATCAATCGTGAACTCGAAGCACTGGCGCGCACTGATAACGAAACGGATCCGTGGTTCTGCGCGCAGTGTCAGAAGAAAAACGCATGCACCGCGCAGGAGTGCATGTTCTGTCAGGCATGGAGGGTTGAGCCATGATCGCCCACTTCGCTATCACCCATCCATGGTGTTACTCAGCGATCCTTGTGGGGTTGATGCTGGTCGTATCTTGGGCGAGCAGCCCGAGTAAGAAAGGGAACGAAGATGCTTAGTCAGGAAGAACAAGAACGGCGATCTAGGCTCATGGCTTCATTGGGGGGCGTGGTCGGTATCGCTCAGGTGCATGAACTTGAGCAACTGATCGAGCTTGAGCGGAAGGACGCCGCTCGAATGTGCCCAGTTTGCGAGATCGAGCACAACACGGAGAGGATGCTGGCAGATAGCACACTGCCCATCGTTGACCTTAAGAACTTCGAAGACGAACCAACGAAGGAGCAGATCCCCAACCTCAGAACCTGCGGGGTTGAACCCGAAATCTGGGTAACGGCCCAAGGGTCGGCTGGTAAATGGACGGCCGAATGTTCCAGGTGCCACACGCAACGGCCCGTGTGTTGCGCACCTGGCGCTGGGTTGGTCCCCGGCACTGAGACGCCGGAATATAGAAACCCGGTTTGCGCCGAGTGCTGCGGTCCTCATTAGCCTATGGCTAGCCAATCATGCCGCAGTTAGACCTCTTCGCCGGGCCTCACCTCGAAAAACTAGCCGCTCAATCAGAGGCATCCGTAGCGCTTCAGATGCCGCCCGATCCTCTGGTTGATGTCGAGACCGATCCATCTCCAATCGTTGAACCTACGCCCATTGAGCGGCCCATAAAGTCGCAGGCGATCGACTGGCACCCCGACACCGTTCCATGGTCCGAGCCTCCATCCGGCGATCCTCGAGTCGTGCTTATCGTGGATGCCCCTGCGCTACTCGAGCAGGCCGCGCATGTGCCCAAGGTCCGCGAAATCATCGGCCCCAATGGCTGCCCGGCTGGGCTTGTGCGATCGTTTTCGAAGACGTTTCTCCGGCTGCTTGGCCAGCATAAACCCGATCTTGTGGTGGTGGTTTTCGACGGCCAGCCAAGCGAAGAGATCGACCTTGAGTTACGGATGCAAACGGAGATCTGCCGCACTCTCTGTGAACTCCTCGGATGCTCGACGATCGCCAGCACGAAGGCCCGATGTGTCGATATCATCGGCACGCTTGCCAGTGAGTGCCCCGCAGATTGGCCGGTCATCGTTGCGAGCAACCGCACGGCGCTTTTACAACTCGGCCAGCGGCAAGATCTAGCGATCTCGTATTGGCGTCAAGGGGAGCAATATACCGAACATGCCGACGTCGATTGCAGGCGAAGGGGCCGCGTTGAACCCCATCAGATAGCGGCTTACTTTGCGCTGGCCGGCTTGCGTGGCGTCGGTGAAGCATCGGCGCGAGAGATTATGCAGGCGGTCAAGACCGAAAAGGCGCTACTTGATTTGGTGGCGCTAGGTGATTCGTTTGGTGTTGCGGCTGGCCTATCGTCGAAAATGCGCGGGCGGATCCGGGTGGCGCAAGCGCTTCTCGATGGACGAGACGGGCTAGCCAATACAGTGAAGGCTGCGCGGCTAGTGCGCGACGTCGATGATCCCGGCGAGGTGCCGACGGCAAGTGAACTCGAGCAGCGGCTATATCGTCGAGAGCGCGATGATGCGGGATTGCGTCTGGTCGGGGAAGCGTGGGGTATCAAAGAACTTCGCGGTGACTACGATTCAGAATAAATTGCGATACTCAGCGACGGCGATGAAAATAAATCAGAAAATTCCATTGACATAGGTTCGGGTCGGATCAAGAATCTTAGACATGGAAACGAACCGAGCCCCGAACTACCGCATGAGCCTTCAAGATCGCCACCGCCCCATGGTCTCGCGAATCATCCGCAAGGCCCTGTCGCAGGGTCGAAAGTTTGGCCCGACGCTTTACGCCTACATCCGAGAGCAGTCAGTCAGGGCTGCGCTACATGGTGCATTCTACCTCGTGTCGGGTGAAGAGATGGCCGGGCGTAGCTGCTACGCATGCTTGGCGCACATCGAAATGGCCGAATTACCCGAGATCGCTTGGCTGGTCGGTACGCTGGCAACGCTGATCGCGGCTTCAGTAAAGATGGACCGCATGCAGGGCAAGGCTAGCGGCAAGGCGTTCGTGGCTTGGTTTGATTCTGAGATCGACCGTAAGGCGATGTGGGCGGAAGGTGCGGCAATGTGGCTGGTTGAGAACCCGAAAAGGAAGGCGGCGTAAGGTGTTCTGTTCCATTGGAAGCCTAGATTTTGATAGTCGCAGTGTTGTGTTTGCTGGATGCATCGCACTGCGACAGTCGGATCTTGCGTTGTTGGTCAGGCTTGAGAATGGCGCGACGCATTGGTTCCCGCTGAAACAGATACGGCAAGGCTCTGAGGTGCGGCAGGTTGGTCATCGAGGGAAACTGATGGTGTCTCGATGGATAGCCGAGCAAAAGAACCTGGTGGCCATCTCGCTGAATCATGAAATTCCCGTCGGGCAAGACAGGAAAAAATAAGGGAGGTGGCTTAGTCATGGCAGACCTAAAGGTAGGCGATGAAGTCGAGCGATGCCGAACTTATGGCTGGGTTCCAAGAAATGGAAGGCCAATGATCCTGGGCCAAGATCGCATCGTGCGCGAAACGAAGACCAGATGGATCCTCGGTTTTGGATGTCAAGTCGATAAGAAGACTTTGACCGTGATCCCGAAGTATATGGATTACGACACTTTCATTCGTCCGGTTCAGACCGATAAGGCGTAACCGGAACGGCAACCATAGGGCAAGAACCAAGAGGAGCGAACGATGGACCGAATCAAGGTTGCGGCAGGTGTGTTTACTTGGGAAGGCAATGAACGACGGAGCAATCGCTATGGAGCGATTCATCTCGCCGATAGTCCATATGACGGACCGATCGCTGGAACCGCGAGTGTGTTTCATGATGTCGATGCACTGGAATCGCTTGCCTGCAAGCGCGTGAGACTGACGGTTAAGGTCATCGAGACAAGGCTAAGCGGACATGCAGGAGATCACGCACTTAAGATCTTTCCATCGACTCCTGAAGTCGGCAAAGAGATCGTGCTTGGTGTTGGCATATTGGATCTTGCCGTTGGATACGATGGAACGCCGGATATTCTGCTGAGGCCTAACGATGGAAGGTCGGTTCTGTGGATCGATCCGCGACTGCTCTATCGCCTCCATGATCAGACCGTTGAGGTATACGCAGAAGAGACCAACGCGGAATTCAGTCAGCGACCAGATATCGTGATTGATAGTGGCCCATGCGCTTTCGATAACGGAGACGGAAGTTTCCAGGTCAAAAACGTCTCCACCGGAGAGAAGGTCAAGATACTGCCCCATGTTGAGCGCCTTGGAGAAGGCCTCTTTTCGTTGACCATGAATCCGGGTAGAGGCAAGCGTTTCGACGTCAGCAAGCCGGACTAGAAAAATTGGAGCTAACGTCATGGAAACCACCCAGCCCACCGCGCCGCAAGTCGATTACTCGAGGTTCGATCAGATCTTCGAGATCGCCAGCCCGTACAAGGCAGAGTTCATCAAAGAGTTCAACGCGGCACAGGCGCAGTTCTCGAGAGCTGTCAAAGACAAGGTCAACTCTCACTTCGGCAACTCCTACGCTGACCTTGCCGGAGTCATGGAGGCGTGCATCCCGCATCTTCTGGGGCTTGGCTTCATCGTCAATCAGACCGTTGCCTATCACCCCGGCCATCGCCAATCGTACCTTGTAACGAAGGTCGAGAACGCGAACGGCTGGCGTCAGTCCTGCGTGCCTCTGTCGGCCCTCTCAAAAGGCCCGCAGGCATTCGGCAGTGAGTTGACCTACCAGCGGCGCTATTGTCTTGGTGCGCTCATGGGTATCGCGGCCGATGACGATGATGGCAATGCCGCAGCCGATGCGCATCGCGAGCAGGGAGAACGACAAGCCAAGCGCGAACGACGCGAGAACCGCGAGCCTCGACAGGATCGCCAGCGTCAGAATCAGACTAATCAGTCAGCGCAGCGAGAACCGCCCCCCGAAGATCCAATGCGCGTGCTGGCGAAGCGAATCAGGTCCCATCTGCTGACAGCAAAGAGCAAGGCCGACCTTGAGATGATGGCCGACCATCCAGACGTCAGAGCCGATATGCAACGCGTACTAGACGCCGATAAACGGCTGCATGCTTGGCTGGTCGGAGAGATTGACGCGCATGGGGCGAAGTTGCCGGCGCAATAAACAAGTAAATAACCACAGGAGAACCGAGATGATTATCAAAGGCAAGTCCGACCTGCCAACTCAGGCCCGCGAGAAGGTGCTGAGCCTCCTCGAAAAGAAAGGTGCATTGCCGCTGAACGATGATCAGCCATGGAAGAAGACAGCGCGGCGGCTGATCGCCGGGAAAGACGTGACGCTCGGAGCGTTGACAGAAGTCTTTCGCGCTCTCGGAGAGGATCCATATCTGACTGATTCACGTTTCTCAGTCGTTCTTCCGAATGGCGATATCGTGCTGACCGATGGACTGCAAGGGGTTCTCGATATCGCCGATCTGATGCGCGGAAAGAACGTAGACGGAGCGGTGCTATCCGAGGAGGCGCGCATTGCCAAAGGCTTCGCCGTGGGGCCTGCGCGGGTGAATTAATCGAAGTATCGCAGTATGGGTTGACACAAAAAAGACCCCATAACACACTGTCGCTTATGTCAACCTCTTACCCTCCATATGTGACCATTGTTCGGCGTGAATCAGACATCCCCCACTCGAAGACGCGATGGCGTCGACACTCGATGCGTCTTCCTGGGGATGGAGGTCCGCCACGGTGGGAGTGGTCAGAACCGACGCAGGCCATGCTTAACAAGCGCACGCCTTACAGCGTGTCCTTCGTTGGACAGTGCAAGACCTGCGGGAAGTTGCATCAGGCGGGGTGCCCTAGTTGTCAAACGAACGGAATTATTAGTGAGATTATCGTGGTTGATTCGAAATCCAAACCAACCAATGTAAGGCCAGTCCGAACCCTTGAGGAATATCGAAAGACAGCCCATGTGCATTACGTTGTCAAATCTCAACAAAAGTCTAGACGGCAGGGATTCAAGAGACTTGAGAGACCCAGAGCAAAGAGACCGGAAGGGCTTGATATGGATAAACTCAATCATGTCCTCGGCAGGGTTCAGGGGCGGGCGAATTCTTACGGGATGATCCTTCGTCGCGGCTAGCGCGTAGTTACTGCGCGGTAGAGTCGCAGAAGCGGTATCGAGAGAGAAACCGGAAGTAAAACGAGGAGCGATCAAGATGGCTCGAGATTCAAAGAGAATCACACCAATGCTGAATACGCTTCGTAGAATCTGGGAAGCGAATCCAGATCTGCGACTGGCTCAGATCATCAGCAATGCCGCCCGTGGTCATGGCGCATGGCCGGATGTCTTCAGTATTGAAGATGACGATCTAATGCGAGGCCTGGAAATTCAGCGAGGAGCGAATAAGTCATGAGCCTACTATCAGGAAGCATCTCAACCCGCCGCTATCGCGTCCTTTCCATGCCGCCCACGGATTGGCGTGAAATCTACGAGAAGGCCGTCCGTGCGCATGCCCTTGTGCCTATCGACCCCGAGAGCGGAAGCGGCACAGAGAAGTCGATCGGATGGTGCAGTATCTTCGACGAACAGGATCTTGACCTGTCGTTTTCGAAGTTCCACCTAGACGGCTATATCCTGCTTTCGCTTCGAATCGATACGCTTAAGCCACCTCGAGACGAGGTCAGGCGGTTGCTCAAGCAACGGCAGCGAGAGATCGAAGCAAGCCGCAAAGAGCCACTGTCAGCGAGTACCTTGCGAGAACTCAAAGACATGATCGTGATCGATCTGCGCAGGCGGACGCCGCCCAAGACAAAGACGGTCGATGTCTTGTGGAACATAGACGCGCAGACGTTGCTGTTCATGTCGCATTCCAAGGCGATGAACGAGGCGTTTCTCCGACTATTCGCGGAGACGTTCAACCTTGGGCTCGACATCGAAGGCCCGGGATTCTGGGCTCGCAGCATCGCGGAAGATCTGGGCAGCACCAAGCAACTCAGCCGAACCCGGCCGACGATTGAACTACTTGGTGGATTCGTGGGCCTGCGCCCATGCCCTCGGATGGATGGGGCCTCGATGGTCTTTCAGCCAACCGAAGACACCGACAGGGAAGACGCGGCCAAGGATGCATCCTTCAAGGCCGAGCTCGATGATCGTCGGTTTCTTGGGCGTGAGTTTTTGACGTGGCTCATCTTCAAGGCCCGCAGTGAATCTGAGGCCGAGAGTATCTTTCTCGGAGGCGGTGATGTCGATGCTTTCCGGGTGGCCATCGGTGAACGCGTCACCCTGAAAGCCTTGGGTGAAGGCACTGGCGAAATCGTAGCCCGTGGCGCAGCTCCGGCGCAAACGGCAGACGTCCGCTATGCGATTGCAGGCGGTCTGACCGTGCGGGAAGTCGAGGTCCTGATCGAGCAGAACGACCGCCTATGGATGGCATCGGTTAGCGCCGAAGGCTTCGATATGCGTCGGGTGAAGTTGCCATCCCTGCTTAGCGAAGAAGACACCGAGCGCTTGCATGAGCGGATCGAGCTCCTTGGAGAGGTCGACAAAATGCTCAAGGCAGCCTTTGCAGACTTCATGAAACTGCGGTTATCCACGGGATGGACGCAAGATGAGTTGCCGAAAATGCGTGAGTGGCTGAAAGAGTCGATTAACGTCGAGGATCGACCATGAGCGAGGTCCACCAAGTCACCACTCGCACCGCGCGCAAATCTCACGTCTGCTCGGAGTGCGTGACGACCATTCCGGCCGGTGCCAAGTATAACCGGCATCATGGGGTCTATGAGGGGTCCGGCTATAGTTACTCGATGTGCATTCAATGCTCGACTGTACACCATGTCTGCTATGGGCTAGTCGAAGATGGCGATGATGGACCATTCTTCGGTTGCCTTGTTGAGTGGATGCAAGATGTTGGCGAGGAGTGGGAAGTTCCATGGACTCCGCCAGAATCTAGACTGAAGCGCGACATCATTCGGGCTGCATTCGAAGCGATCGAGAAATGGCGCGGTGACATGGAACTCGACGATCGAATCAGGAAAGAGAGATCTGATCGATGGAAGAGACGAAATCAGCGAGTTACCAGAGTGGCCAGCCATGAGTTTTAACAACCATCTAGCCGGACCTCTGCCGGCCATGCGGCCGATCCATCCACCCAAGGACGAAACCCCGCAGGTAGGAGACATCTACGAAAAGCGGGCCACCACGAAGACCTCCAACGCGCCGCGAATCAGGATCGATTCGTTGGCTGGAGATCGATCAGTCAATGCCAAGCCGATCAACTTCGTCGGCAAGTATGGATGGAAAAGCATTGAGACCCGGACAATGCGACGGTCAACCCTGCTCAATGAATGGAGGAAACTAACGTGACGAAACCAGACAAGACCCAACCGACGAATCAAACCCAGGCCACCACGGAGCCCGACAAAAAGAAGCCCGCGGATCGCAGTCCAGAGAACAACCTGCGAGAGGCGCTGAAACTGTGCAGACAGGCAAGGGCGAAGCTTGTCACCAAGGGCGATGAACTCATGGGCGACAAGGTCAAAGGCGTGATTGAACAGATCGCCGATATCTTGGATCCGTCGAAGGGGACTGCGTAGGCAATGGGGCTCAACTTCGGTGATTGCCGAGACGGTATGCGTGGCCTGCATGACAAATCATTCGATCATGCCATGCTTGATTCGCCATATGAAGAAGAGGCGCACTCCAAGGGAAGGCGAGTCATGGTTAAGACGTGGGCTCAAAGCCGAGAGGGTATCGGGATTATTGCCGAAAAGCAGATCTCCTATGCGCCAATCACCGAAGCCGAGCGAACCGAGGTTGCCGCACAAGTCGCGCGTCTTACGAAGCGCTGGATCTTGGCCTTCTGTCAGGTCGAGGCCGCGATGCTTTGGCGTTCTGCATTTGAGGCTGCAGGTGCGGAATATAAGCGCACCGGCATCTACTGGAAGACCGACGCTCAACCCCAGTATAATGGGCAACAGCCCGGCGTGGGTTTCGAGGCGGTCGTGATCTGTCACGGCATGCCCCGCAAGGGTCCGACTCGATGGAATGGCGGAGGCAAGTGCGCGCGATGGGACTCAAGTGCGGATGCGCGATTTGGGAAGAAGTTGGACGTGGATGGTCAGAAGCCCCTGCACCTCATGCGGCAACTTGTCATCGATTTCACGGACGAAGGCGAGCGGATCTTGGTTCCGTATAGCGGTGCAGCCACAACCGAGGTCGCATGCATTGAATTAGGCCGAGACTACGAATCATGGGAAGTCTTGCGCGAGCACTATGAAAAGGGTTCGGCGCGAATCGCTGACGCTAGGCGACAAGAGAAACTCTTTAGTAAGCCCATGAAGCAACTATCCTTAACGGGCGGCTAAAATTCCATTGACATAAACATCGCCCTATGATGGAGTAATCAACGTGCCAAAGATTACAGCGAAACAGGATGCACCGCAGGGAAGCAAGGGGCTCGGCCAGCGTTTGCGGCAGGCCGTAGAACGTCGATGCAGGCAGGACGATTGCAAAGTCAACGACCTTTGCCAAAAGATCGGCATCGCACGGCAGACCCTGAATGTGCATGAACTCGGAAAGCAGATCCCAAAGGCAGACCTAATCGAGCGCTACGCCGAAGTTCTCGGAGTTGATAGGTCATGGCTGGCGTTTGGGGTTGGAGAGATGAGGCCATGACTTCCATATTGGAACTCGAAGAAGCACAGGGCATGACCGCTGAGATGATCCGCGGGCAAATGAAAGCCTTGGGCCACCCTTTGCGCGCGTGTCAAAACTATCCGGTCTGCCCATCTTTGGGATCTCATACGCATCACGGAAAGGGTGGTTCTGATTTCATTGTCCCCGATACATGGAACGATTCAGATAATCAATGGCCGACGCATAATCTACGAGCAAGCCTGCAACTTGCTGCAACGATGGCAGGGCTGTCAATTCAGGAACTACTGAGACGGATTAACCCGCGCATGCGAAGCGGGAGGCCGTCGATCGCAGCATTGCAGGCTGTTGAATATTGGCTTGTTCGCGATGTCGAGACCGGAGAGGTCGAACTTCACAATTCGACGTGCTTCTCAAAGTATCTGAGGTCCGTTCTGGGCTCTGCAGATTTTCCGCAGTGGGAATATTGGCCATGTGATGCCAGGGGTAATAAGGTTCCGTGGCCTACCGACGAACACGGGACGATGTTATGAAGCCCAAAGTCGACCGCCTCAAAGCCGGCGATCCATGTCTCGCTGCCGATTCCGGGCTCAATGCTCGACATCTACCCGGTGTTGTCATTGAAGACTTCGGCAAGTCGTACCTGATTCAGCGAGATGGCGAAGAGCCTCGACGCTTCCCAGATAAGAAGGTCAAACCGGGGCGCGTTGCAAAGAAGACCGCACCCTGGATGCCTTCTGAGGTTGTCATGTCATCCTGGGTCAGTGATGCGCTTCCGCGTGAAATGATCTCGCAGCCAAAGCCAGCAGAGCCGGCCCGATCCATCCCATATATGCGATGGGTGAAACGTCACGATTGCGTGAACTGCGGCGCATTCATGCCGAGCGATCCGGATCATTACGGTAAGCACGGGCTCTCGGTTAAGTGTTCAGACTTCAGGACGGCAAGTCTCTGCAGAAAGTGCCACGATGCGCGGACGGCTACGAACTGCCTACCCGGCCGAACCCGAGAAGAGACCCATCAAATCATGCTCGGAGCACAGGTAATGCTCATGCAGGAAGCGCTAGAACTGATACCGCTTGAGGTGAGAGTGGATGCGCTGGCGAGGGCGCTAGAAGGCGTAGATTCGGCCGTGCTGAATGCGGCCTTGAAGTAAACGAAGCAGACGAGGAGCGAAACCAATGAGTAACGAAGGATCTTTGACGGTCTTGGCTGTGGTTGGTTTGGTATTTGCCGTGCCGTCGTGCATGGCCGTCTCTGGATGCCAAGAGGATTACTCGACCGGGAAGCGGATTGGGTCAGTTGTGAAGTTCTCACAGAAGGGCATTATCCGAAAATCATGGGAAGGTACGTTGCATCTTGGCTCTACCAGGGATGCAGCAACCGGGGCTAACTCTTGGGATTTCTCTGTGACCGATCCCGAGGCGGTGCGGCAAGTTCAGACGGCATTTGAAGTCGGCGATCCTGTCGAGATTCTCTATCATGAATGGCTGGTTGCCCCTTGGTGGATCGATAGCAAGCATGTCGTCACTCAGATTCAGCGCCCAGAGGGGAAGTAGAGCGCCATGTTCGAGCACTTAACCGGTCTTATGTCCATCTCTGGTTCGAGGCGCTGCACTCGCAAGGCCACGCCAATCCTTCCGCATGCCATCAATCATGCAGCGGTGGCTGAATGTAAGTCTGAGCGCGGCCTGACGGGGCCTTGCCCTTTTATTGCCCAGCCCGCGCCAATAAAAGTGCAGCCGGTCTCTAAAAAGTGCAGCTGGTCAGCGGATCTTGATGCGCGGCAGGATGTCTGGCGGGCTCTCGATACGTAGGCTCACGTCGAGATGCACGGCGCCGTTCTCGAAGTTCCGTCCCCACCCTGAGCAACTCAGCTTCGTCACCGTGTAGCCGGGCGGTGCCTCAGCCTCGATCTGCCGTCGCCAGTCGGTGAGCTTCGTGCTGTCGTCGATGTCGACGAGCAAGATGATCCGGATCACGGCGCGACCTCGCCCGCGTCGTTCATCTCGCGATAGGTCTCGTTCCCTCGCGCGTCGAGCATCCAGAGCCGGCCATGAACTGAAACGCGGGCGTAGGGCTTGTCGTCGCGCCAGATTCGCCCGCAGACGTCGCCGTAGGTCTCAGCCACCATGCCATGCGTTTTCACGTAATCCGCGACCTTCGCGCGAGCCTCAGCCAGCGACGCGACCGGGAAACGTTCGAACCTCAAGACCATCGTCAGTTTCGACGGCGCAGCGACAGCAGCGGATCCGGCCATGGGGCATCCTCCTAACCGGACTCGACGGTAACCGATCTGTGCTGAGTTGTGAATTTCAAATGAACTGCACAATGCGGTTACGATGATTGCGCTTTGATCTGCCGTCGTCGATCGGCATATTTCCCGCGTGTCACCACGTCTACCAGACCCGCCCGAACCTCCCCGCCCGAGGACAATCTCCGTTCGTCTATCAGAAGCCGAGTTCGCAGACCTCGAGAAGGCACAAGAGCTCCTCGGGAAGCACTGGGGGCGAAAGACAGAGAAGGCGGAGGCAGTGCGCGCGGCGCTGGCGATGCTGAAGGCTGAGCTTGAAGATCAGGTTGGCAGTACGCAGGGGAAGGCAGCGCGAGGGAAATAGATGGGCCCGCTAGCGCTGAGCCCGGTTGTGTTATTCAATTACTGATTATACGTTCATATCAACAATAATCCGTAACAAATCCCGTTGTCTGTGCGGATCGGTCGTGTTACAACGCCGCGCATGAGTTCACAGACACCCGTCGAAATCGTTGTCGGCAAGTTCCGCGTTGTGTTGCCGTCAGTAGATGCGGCGCTCGAATTCGTAGAAAAGGCCGAGCGCAGGCAAGCGGTATCTGAGTCACCCGCCCCACTGCCTGCGCAGCCGGAGCCGCAGGTCAGTCCAGCAAGCAGTCCTCGCGTCGAATTGCGTTCAATACCTGACCTATCGCCGCCAGCCTATCGAAAAAGGATCCCCACGGGCGATGACGCGCTTCGGATCGTCCTGGATGAGGTTCGGCGGGTTGGGCAAAGAGGCATTCTCACAACCGAACTCACAACCGATCGGTTTGATGGAGAACGCCATGGTGTCTTCAATGCGCTGAAGAGGCTGGCACGACTTGCCAGTGCGTTTCGACTCTCCCCTGAAGATGTCGTCGTGGCCGAGGACGAAGGAAGAAGCCGCCGACTCAGACCGGGACCCTCCTTTGAGAGTTTTAGATCTATCTGGAGTGGCGACAACGAGTCATCGACACCGTCGGGAGGCCATGAGTTTTCATACCATGACCCGATTTAGGCTTGCGGGGTTTGGCCAAGATGTTTCACAACTACGCCAGTGTGGAGGAGTACGAAATTGCAATTAGGTGATATAGGCGCCGTGGCGTAGTTGGCCTACCACGGCGCCTGACAGTACATGCTCAGGCCTGAGCACCTTGGCGTCGGGCCAAGAAATCTGCGGTGTGGTGCTGCGGATAGTGCCCGACGCCAAGGGACGGTGTCAAGTTCGACCTTGACAATTGTCGCCGATTTTCGACGACAAAGCGCTAGAGGTACGTCCGTAACATGAACACGAATCCGTGTAAGAAGTGTGGCTGTATCCCCAATCGCAAGGTGTTCTGCACCTCGCGGCTCGACAAGAAGACTGGCCGTCGGATCTATCCCAAGAACGGCCGGTTCTTCTGCTTCCTGGTTTGCGGGTGTTGTCCCGTCTAACCGTTAACAATTAACGCCAACCCGCCGCCCCGGATTCATTACGAGCCGGGGCGGCGGCCTTTTGCGTGCCCATGCACGCTGTCGAGCGCCAGATCGCGCATCCATGACGAGACCGTCTTGCGCGAAGCATCGGCGGCCTGTTTGAACTCATCGTGCTCGGCTTCTGTGATGAGCACCTTGACGAGCCTCGTTCGTCGGTCTTCCGCTGGTTTTGGCGGGCGTCCCCTGGAGGACTCGCTAGCCTGTTGCATGGCCCAAGTATGGCCATGAAAAATAGTTGGTCAAGGGACTTGACGTGGCGAATTAACATGTCCATCATATGTACATGTTTACGAACACGGCCGTCGAAACCGTCATCGCCGAATCGCTCAGCCCGAACGCTATTCGTGACCTTCGCGGTCGCGAACTCGCCAAGCGTGGCGGTATCAAGCAGATCGGCGCGCGGTACGCGGTCCCGTCGCAATCGAGCACCTCTGATAGCTACATCGTCGACATCGTTGATGAGACCTGCACCTGCCCCGACTACGAACTGCGCCGCCAGCCCTGCAAGCATCAGCATGCGGCGCTGTACTGGATCGCGTGGGGCTGCGACGTGAACGCTGACGGCAGCATCACTGAGACGGTGACGGTGAAGCGCCGCACGGTGAAGCGCGATTGGAGCGCTTACACTGCAGCTCAGGCGAACGAAGGGATCTACGTCGAGCGTCTTCTCCGCGCTCTGTGCGACGGTGTCGAGGAGCCAGCCCGCAAGCCCGGCCCGGGTCGCAAGCCGATCCCTCTCAAGGATCAGGCGTTCGCCGCCATCGCGAAGGTCTACTCGACGAAGTCGCAGCGTCGCGCGCAGTCTGACCTTACCGACAGCGTCGGGAAAGGCAACCTTGACCGCGTCTCGCACGTCAACGCGATCTCGAATTTCCTGGGCGACGAAGCGTCAACGGCACTTCTCGTCTCTCTCATCGAAGAGTCGGCCAAGCCCCTTGCCGCGATCGAAAATGGTCAGTTCGCCATCGACAGCACCGGCTTTTCGACGGTGACGTACGATCGTTGGTTCGATCAGAAGCATGGCAAGCTGCGCGCCGCGCATCCTTGGGTCAAGCTGCACATTGCCGTTGGCACCGTCACGCACGCGATCACTGGCGTCAAGGTGACCCCGGAAGGCGACTGTCCGCAGCTGCCGGACCTCCTGGCGCAGACCATGAAGAACTTCGCAGTGCGCGAGCTGAGCGCCGACAAGGCTTACTCGTCGAAGGACAACTTCGAGACCATGGACCGCTTCGGCGTCGAGGCGTTCATCCCGTTCAAGATCAACGCGGTGATGGACCCGAAGTGCGAGACGTGGTCGCGTCACCTCGGAGAGTTCCTCTTCAATCAAGAGAAGTTCCTCGGCCACTACCACCGTCGTAGCAACGTCGAGACCGTCATGATGATGCTGAAGTCGAAGTTCGGCGCTTCGGTGCGCTCGAAGACCACGACGGCACAGGTAAACGAAGTGCTCGCCAAGTGCGTCCTGCACAACCTCTGCTGCATCGTGAACGCGATCTTCACCGCTGGCCTTGCGCCGCGCTTCTGGCAGGACGCAGCGCCGACTACCCCGGCGGGCCGTCCTGCCCTCTCTCTGGTGCCCTAATGAGCGACCTGACCCTTTCAGAGCAAAAGCACGTCCGCACGGCGCTGTTTCACCTGCGCAGCCGTGTCGGCACATGGAAGCCCCTAGCTGAGGCACTCGGCTTCAAGCCTGACACCGTCGAAAAGGTTGCCAACAATCGAGGGCGATCTGTAACGGCCAGCATGGCGATCCAGGTCGCGCGAATCCTCAACGCGCCGATGGATGACCTGCTGTCTGGTCGCTTTCTGCCCGGTGCCTGTCCGAGATGCGGATTCGTGCCCGACTTCGCAGATGAGAGCACGATCATCGAAGATGCGCCGCGCACTTCGGCCGGGCTTTCACTGGTGAAGTAGTTGCAGCGACGAAAAAACGTTGCATCAGCCTCTCAGACCAAGCGCGCATCTCCCTGAAAACCCCTCCGGGGGCACCCGATCGCTTCAAAAATCGTTCATCAGCGACGGTGGCGCGATCGGTCGTGGGCATCGACGCAAGCACGCTGACCATCGGATGATGAAGGCGCAGTCCAAAACTGGACCATGGAGAGAGCCCATGTACACACAAGAACAGTACCTAGCCAAACTCCTCGAACTTGTCGATCGCTACGCCACGAAGCCGTCGACCGACATCTATCTCGAGACGGAGCGACCGCTCACGGAGACCGAGGTCGCATGGCTCAAATCTCAGAAACTCCCCAGCCACGGAGGCAGAAGACTTCTCTATTACGATAAGAAACTGATGCAGATCCGCGCAGTTTTGACACCAACCCCTGATTCGATCGGCTTCGTGGTGCACTCCATGACGGAGTAGTTCATGCGCCCCAAAAAAGTGCAGCCGCCGGAATAAAAGTGCAGCTTCGGCGCCCGGGCCAATAAAAGGGCAAGGCCGCCTGACGGTTTATCTCTGCGTCAGCTGCACTTCGTATGTCCATGCAGAAGCATGGCTACTCAAGATGGGGGCAATCTCGCCAAGTGCATCAGCCATTCGAACGGCTGCCCGGCTTCTCAATGCTTCGGCTGGATATGAACCTCCTTGTGCTGCAGAGCATCGAGCAAAAGAGGAGTGGCATCATCTGCGCGACTTTGAGAAGAAAACACTGGCGCGAAGGATCAAGCGTGAAGTTCTCGGGCCTCAGAACGAAGTGCAGGCTATCAAGATCCTGTTCGTGGCGCGGGATGCTTGCCCGGATCCTAAGTGCCTGCAGCGAGGCGGGAAGCATTCGACGTCGTGTGGTTTGACTTATGGCGAAGCGTTTGCAGAGCGCGCGAAAGTCGAGGTTGGATGATGACGTTATTTGAGTATCTGAAGACAAACCCCGTCGATGATGTGAAGCGCTTGATTGATCGATATCAGGGCAATACTTGGCCTCGTGGCTGTGATTCTTCGTGCGACCATGCCCTATGGTCTATCGAATCGACTGGGGCATGGCTCAGGGTTGAAGTAGCGCAAATCCAAATCCCGCGCTTGACCTGTTACTATTTGCAGTCCGGAAATGAATTCGCCATCTCTGACCTCGGAGAGAACTTATCGGCGATCATGCGAAGAACCGGGCAGCCTCCGCATGAAGCAATCATGACGGCAAGGAAGATCTTATTCGGAAGTGGATCTCGCTATAGCCAAGCATGCGGAGACGTCTGCCTATACCTGACAGCATTCGACATTTCAACGCATTGCGATAGTGTCGACGATCTTCCTATTGCGATCGTTGCTATCCTGTCTGCTGTGGCCAGAGTGCGTGGGATTTCATGATGACCACTGAAGCCCGGTGCTTGCGCGCAT
>Ga0068859_100000423_pt1 | contig 42353 bp, 65 predicted proteins | sample KBSSwiS22_FD_66585 | JGI IMG/M metagenome (GOLD analysis project Ga0068859, IMG submission 66585) | Switchgrass rhizosphere microbial communities from Kellogg Biological Station, Michigan, USA - KBS Switchgrass S2-2 | ecosystem: Host-associated > Plants > Roots > Rhizosphere > Soil ... | reverse complement strand
ACTGCTCGACGGGGAAGCCCGACACGACCGCCGAGGCGGAGAAGGAGGGGTGGCGCGAGAGGTTCGAGGGCCGCTTTCTGCTCAAGGAGTTTGGAGTGAAAGACCTCGACATGGCCCATACCTGTAAGAGTTTCGACTGTATCAAGGACTTCATTGAGCGCGAACTCGCCTCTGCCAGACTCGCGGCGTTGAAGGAAGCATTGGGAGTGGTAGAGAAAGCGCAAGAGGATTATGTGGGTGAAGAGGGCGATTACCCGTGGGATGGATTCAAAGAGGCGGTATCCGCCATCGACCGACTCATCCAACAGGAGAGCTGATATGGAAGCTAAGGACATCATCGAACTTCTGAACAAGAAACGTAACGTCAGTGGCCTATTCTGGGACAAGACAGATAACTATGTTTATTTCCTCGCCCAAGAGGTCGTGGAGCTTCAGCAGCGGATGAAGGAACTGTATCTCGCGGTGAACAGCCCTAAGGAGGAAACATCAGCATGATGGACTTCAACCAAGAGCTGAAAGAGGACCTAAAAGACCCAAAGTTCCGTCGCACCTGGGCCAAGTGGAAGAACAGGATGCAGCACAAGCGATCGGACGACATCATCATCTACACGGTGACGGCGTTCTTCGTTCTCAGCGTCGTCGGGACCATCGCTTATCTCATCATCCGTCACTGATATGACTATGCGAAAGATTGAACCTCTGACCACGAGTGAGCTTTGGAAGAAAACGGACCCCAGAGCTTTTATCTGCGACAAGCTCAACGAGGTTATCGCTGCCCTGAACGAGAAGGCTGATGAGCCTGATATCCGTGATGGAGCGTCGGTGTGGTACATCTCGGCGGATGGTTTCGTCAGTCATACTATTTTTGATGAGACTATGGAGTTTCACAGCCGGATGTTCCGCTTTGGCAACATGTTCCCAACGGAGGAGGAGGCTAACGAAGCCGCTAAGAAGGTACAAGAGCTGCTGCTCAGCCTTAGGAAGTGATATGCCAACATGGAGATTGAACCCCTTCAATTTCTGGGTCTACAAGCTAAAGCGTGACCTGCGCTCGCCTCTCTTCAAGGCCATCTGGCTCACGAACCTATCAAGATGAAAAGCCTCGACATCAGTTTCGACCTCGATGGGACGCTGCTCGACAACACCGACCCCGACGGTAGGTGTCTCAACCCGGTCGTCTTCAATCTCATCATCATGTTCGCTAAGAACATGAAGAACGTGAGCGTTCACTTCCTGTCAGCTCGGCCTATCCACCAACAGCAGGAGATAGCCAACCGCATCGGCATCTCCAAGCACATCGACGGTTTCCATGTGAAAGGAGGCAGTTGGAAGCCTGACATCCACTTCGACGATCAGCACGGGGTGGAGCTAGGAGACAAGAACATCATCGTACGAATGAAATGATATGGACGAACTTGATAAAGACTTCCTCAAAGGTCTAGCCATTCTCGTGTTTGGTGGCATCATCGTCTTTAACGTTATTATCGCCACTATCGTCGGCTGGAGACTTGTTGAGAAACACTTTGGTATCCACCTATGACCTCATCCCTTGAACTCAACCTCGACGCGGCGCTGAAGCTGATGGAAGACGCTAGGGACGTGGACACTGAACATGAGGCGATCAAGCTCCTCTCGGAGGCCATCGGCATCGTCCGCGCCTTGTCCAACGCAGCGAAGGGCGAAGAGGAAGAAGTCTCGGACCTTGAGCACGAAACGCTGGTGAAGGACATGGAACAGGGGGCCAAGGACTTGGAGAGCATGAAGAGTGCGACGAAGCGATGACTCCTCAAGAAAAACGTGACTGGCTGCTCTTCCTCGGTGGTGCGGCCTTCATCCTCACGGTGCTGCTGGCAGGGCCGTTGATGGAGAGGACGGTGGGGTGGTACCTGAATCGTTTAATGCTCGAAGTAAACAGACCGTAGTATGGGAGTCCCCATTAGACCGATAATACTTCCGTTCGTAGAGAACTTTGCCGATACCATTAATGAGACCTCGAACCCAGATAACAGTGAGAGTGGGGCGTGGAACGTCACGTCGGGCGGCTACCTGAACATTTCAAAAGGGGCTGCGCGGACCAACAGCGTTGACCTCCAACCCGGACACCGTTGGTTCGAAGCGTATAAGGACAACGTGGACTGCGAGGGTGGCAAGAGGCCTGAAAATATCTTCAGGATGGTGAGCCGGGACGCAACCCTCCGAGACTTCACCTACTCGGTAAGTTTCAAGCTCACCCGCATCTCGACCACCGACTCACCCAACAGGACCGCAGATAAGGGCGTGAGCCTCATGTTCCACTACATCGATGGGAACAACGCCCTATACGCCTCGGCGCGGCATGACGGCCAGTTGGCCATTAAGCGAAAAACAAACGGCATCTACACCACGCTTGCGCTCATCCCGTGGTTCCCAGGTTACTTCGATGCGAAGGCGCACCCAACGCTCCTGCCTGTGGGCGTCACCTTTTCCCTCAAAGTGGCCGTGAAGACTCTGAGTGGAGGGACCGGCATCACGCTCTACGTTTCTGATCCTGGGACCAAGAACTTCCATCAAGCTGTGGCCGTGAGCGACAACTACCCCGCGCTGGCCGTACCTGGGAAGATGGGCATCCGAGGTGACTTCTGTTCCTTCGAGATCGACGACATCAGCATCAGATAGCATGGACTACCTCATTGCCATCCTCTTCCTTCTTTGCGTGCTAGCCGTTATTCTGGAGATAGTACTAACCCATAATCATCAGCGTATGTCTGAAGACGAAGCGAAGAAGCCGGAACCGACCGAGGAGCCGAAGCCGGAAGAGCCGACGGAGCCGAAGGCGTAAACAATGAATCCCCCTTGGCTGCACCTAGGGGGATTTTGACTTTTGACATGAAAAGAATTCCTCTTTTCCATAATAAAAATGCTAAACAACGTCTTTTCGCTTTCGTCGATAATGAAGACTTCGATCGGTTGAATCAGTGGCGCTGGAGTGCCTCCAAGGATGGCACGTCATTTTATGCCAAGCGGATGATTAAAAGGAAAGGACAAAAAATAATCAGAATAAAAATGCACCGCTTGATAATGAACACCCCAGAACATCTTGTTGTTGATCATATAAATGGGAACGGTTTGGATAACAGAAAAATTAATTTAAGGAATGTAACTAAATCTGAAAACGACAGGAACCGTGTTAGATTAAATAGTAATAACACGAGTGGTTTCCGTCACATTCACCGTCACCGTTCTGGTAAATATTGGATTATTCAGATAAAAGAGAATAAACAAACCACATATCTTGGTAGTGCCAAGACAATCGAAAAAGCCAGGAAGGTTTTGTCTATTTACAAAAAGAAAGCCGCCAATAAGGGGCGGCTCCATGAATCTACTTTTTAGACTTCTTTGAGAAACCTTTTGTTGGGTACTTCGCCTCGATGTTCTTGTCGGCGTAGTTGGCCTTCAGCGTACCCCGTCCGGCCTGCGTCGCGGCCACCGCCAGTCTGTTCACGCCACTCATAGTGTGCGGGTTACTTCTTTAGGTCGTTCATCTTGTTAATAAGCTCACCGGGGTAGCTGGGCTTCTTGCGGCGTTTAAGAGCCGCCAGCTTGCGTTTAGGCGTCGAGGCCATAGCCTACTTCCGCTTCTTCTTGCCGGAGGCCACGAGGCCAAAGAAACCCTTCTGCTTCTTGGATAGCGGTTTGCCCTTGCCCTCTTTAAGCATCACCTTCGCTTTCTTGGCGCTCAGCTTCTTGGCCATAGGTTACGGAGCGGGTTCCGGCTCCACAATCTTCGCAGCGTCCTCAGCGGCCTTCGCTTCAGCCTCGGCAGCGGCCTGCTTCGCCTTGGCATCGGCCTCCTCGGCGGTGATAACGTCCGTGGCGGCCTTCAGGGCGGCTTCAGCGCGTTCGGTGGCTACCTTCGCGGCCTTGGTGTCCTCGATGGCGAGCACCACCTCCTGCGGCGTGAGAGCGGCGTCCGTGCGACGCTTGGCCGCAGCGGTAAGCAGGTCAGCGTAGTCCTTCTGGTCCTGAGCGGCCACGGTGCGCTTGTCCTCTTCTTTCTTAGCCATAGTGTTGGCTTAGTGATTATTCTGTCTCTATTCTAGCATTTTCATCGGGATCGTCGCAGCGGTCACACTGAAGCGTCTCCATGTTGAGCTTCCTTCCGCAAAGAGAGCAGCGGGGCATACCTAGCGGGTGGGTGGCTCAAGCACGACCTGCGGTTCCCTCGCGCCCACTCCTCCCGTGAGGGTGTGGTTAGTGCGTACGAAGTACATGGAGACGATGAGGAAGAAGGCGTTATTCAGCACCGGCGCGTCGATGCGGAGGACGGAGCAGTAGATGACACCGGCGGTGATGGCGACCGCCGTAACGCCCTGAGTCGCCTCCCAGATGAGGTTGATACGCCGTTGGCCAGCAGTCACAGTGTTCTGCTCTGAGGTCGTCGTTGACGGTAGTGGACGGTCATTCTGGGGGTCCATATCAGCCCACGGGGGACGGCTCCGCGACAGGCACCTTGGTCTCTCTGGTTGTAGTCGTCGTCTCTGGGGTCGTCGTGGTGGTCGTCTTCGTCTCGGCCTTATTGGGTGCCCAAATCTTCTGGCTGGTGTTCGCTGCCTGGAACGCGACGAGGATGCCGCCGATGAAGGCGAGTTTCTTTTCGTCCTCCACATGGAGGGCGAAGGTCACGAGGAACATCGCCACAAGGGACGCGAGGAACTTTCGTGACAAGAGGCCAAGGAGACGTTCCTGAAGGTCGGGGTTCATACGATGGGGTATGGATACGGTTCGCCTTTGAAGTTGACGGTCTCGAACTTCTCCCAGTCGTCCTTGCTGATAGTGAGCGCGGGGCCACCTTGGAAGACGTGCGTGATGGGATTCACGTTGTTGTCCAACCAAGCGTCGTTCACTTCGTTGGAGGCTTCACCGTCGTACATCATCTTGCCGTCCTTGAAGAAGAAACGGTGAAGACCGTGGGGGAAGACAACGGTGACACGGGCGAACTGCGGTATGGGGAGCTTGTTATCGGGCATGGGAACTGCCTTAGGCGTTAGGTTCAGAAGGTACACGTCGAGATTGGGTGCGTAGCCCAGCGAGTAGGACCCACGACCATCACCCTCGTCCAAGTAGGTGTCGAAGACCCGGATGCGGTCGTCGATGCGGTAGACCATCGTGGCGTGGTAGGAGTTGGCGATCCAGAGAGGGCCTTTGGTCAGAGCCAGCTTCATGTCGTCCAAGTCGTTGCCGACATACTGCGGCGTCTTCACGGTCCACTCATCGAAGAGCTTGTAGGCTTCGTTCCTCACGTCATCCGGCGGGGTCTTGCCGTACTCCTTGCGGTCAGTGAGGCCTACAGGCCACGGCCACCGCTCTTCAGGTGGCGCACCGTTGCGCTTGAATCCGAGGTAGCAGTTCTCGAAGGTGTTGCCGTCCTCGGTGCAGCCAGAGGCCCAGTAGAGGAAGCGGTCTGAGAGGTTGAACGGCTTCCTATGATAGTTGCTCAGGGTCTCGGCTGTACTAAGAAACGAGAACTGTACGCAGTTGTCCGACTCGAAGCCGTATTGCCTCTGAGGTTCAAAGACAGGAAGCAGCTCCTCCCAGTCTGCCGAAGGACGCAAGGCGGGCATCTGGTTCAGGCCCGCAACCATGTGCGACCCCGTGATGAGGCCGGACTTGATGACGCCCCGTTGTGTCGTGTCGTTGTCGAGGTCGATGTCGGGCATGGAGTGCTACGGAAGCTTAGGCCAGCCGCCCCAGAAGAGCGTGTAGACGCCCCAGAGCATAACGGCGGCGCGCAGCAAGATGATAATGGCACCGGAAATCTGGCCTGCGGGAGGAATGATGGCCACGATGAGTGCGACGATGGCGGGGATGACCCAGAAGAGGACGAGACAGACGATGGCGACGAAGACGAGTCGTAGGATGAAGTTTCCCCAGTTCATAAGCTTTGGCTAGTTGACTTAGAACGGTCCCGAGTCCCGCGTGCCCTTGGTCTGGACCCAGTACTCCCCGAGGGCGTCGGAGGGGTTGTCGGAGTAGACCTGCGTTCCTGTGGCGCAGTGGGTGGCGTCAATCTCAGCCGCGATGTACCAGTCGTTGTCCTTCATCAGCACCACGTTGCTGTCCAGCTGGCCCAAGATGACATCCAGCGAGGCGGATCGTCCGCCCTGCCAGCCGTGCTTCAGCATCCGCTGACGGATTTGGGTGTTCACGAGGATGCCCGTGTCACCGTCCCGCTTGGCGTCAGCCGTGATGAAGCCGCCCACGATGCCGAAGGCGACGATGGAAGCTCCGATACGCAGTTTGCTCTTGGTAGTCATTTCTTCGTGACAATGATGTAGCCGATGGCCGCCGCTGCTACTGTGAACACGACGAGCTTGATGAGGTCCTTTCCCCAGCTTACGACCCATGAGTCCTTGTCGCTCTCCTTTACACGGTCACCGAGGTTCTCCACCTTCTTCGTCAGGTTGTCGATGTTCCCGAGCAGTCCCTCCACGCGCTTGTTGAAGTTGTCCACGATTTCCTTGAACGCCTCCTTCAAGTCCACCTTGGAGTCGGTCTGCTGCTTAATGATCTCACTGAGCTGCGTCTGGACCCGTTCCATCAGCTTCTCCACGTCCAGCAGGCGATCCTCGATGTCTCGGGGCATATCATGCGTGGGTTCTCGTAATGAGGAGCCACCAGAGGTAGGCCAGGAGTCCAGAGGAGATTACGTCGTAGATGAGCTGAGCGATGGGGAACCAGATGAGCCAACCGGGGACGACGTGCCGTTTCCGCAGGAGGTAACGGACGAACCGCACGGGAGACTCCAGCTCCTTAACGGTCATTTCGGGATTGTCGTCAACGTATTCGTGCCAGATTTCCTCTAGTGGGTCACGACTCATGCTTTTTCTTAATGGCTCGTAGGGGTCTGGTGAAAGCATCCTCGACAGTCCATTTCAATCTTCCGAGGCGCATCTGTAGAACGTAGCTGTCTATCTTCAGGACTTCAGCCCATTCAGACAGATTTTTCGTCACTCCCTCATAAGTAATCCTGAGGTTGTCCCTACGGTTCCTGTTTTGTTCCTGATATGTCGCCCAGCGCGTGTTATCAGGAGTATAGTCGCCATTTACGTTCAGCCGCTCGATGGACGTATTTTGTTCGCCGAATTGCTTGACGTGGCGAATGTACGACTCGTGCATATCGGCCCGAAATCTCTCGAAGTCCTCCCATCTCTCAGCTACCCGTATCCCGCGATCTCCGTAATTTTTAGTCCTGCGCGTCCCTCTGCGCTTGCAGCGAGTGAGCATACCCCTCCAAATCCTGTAGAAGCGGGTGTAGCACGCGCCATGTTTAGTCTTGGCTAGAGAGATGAGCCTATTCTTGTCGCATCCGCACGACATATATTGACCATCAGTGAGATACGCGCCTTTTATCGTTCTGGTCTCTCCGCAATCACACAGGCAGTTCCAGTAGGAACCTGGTTTTTCGTTATCTTCATCTCTTGAAAGGACCGTCAGCTTGCCGAACCTGCGATTTATCAATTCGAGACACTGCCCCATAGGATTTCCCGACATTCCGCCCGTCCCTGAAACTTTGCAGGTAAACAGGGGCGAACAGAACGTCGGGTGCAAAGTTTTTTATGGACCTATTATACCCGTTCCAAGGTGTCCTTCGTCACACGGCCTTGCAGCTCCCCAGAGCGGCGATGAGGGAGAAGATGACCACCAGACCCACCGCGCTCACGATGAGGATGCCGAGATGATCGGTGAGGAAGTCCAGCGCTTTCACGGCGTGTTGGCTCAGCTCGCCTCCTTCTTTATGCGTCGTCATGCCTAGGCGTTTAGAGGGAGTTAACAGCCGAGATGAGCGAGACGTTGAGGCCCACAGTATCACTAGTAGTTACGGACCAAACTTTGTCGTTACAGAACGGTGTAATGTGAGCGAGATGCGGCACGATGGTTTGGAGGTGGTTCCACCCGTGCCAGTGGTGGCACTCTGTCTTCCTGCCAAGGAGCTTGTTCGCTCGCTCGATGATTTCCTCAGCCCTCTTCACGTCCAAGAGGGTGATGTCTTCATCCTTTACGTTCTTTAGGTCTTTGATGAGAGGAGTCATGGTGTTGGTTAGCCCTTCCCGTCAGGCATCTCATCCCCCTGAGGTTGGTTAACGTTAGGGACGATGAGCGTGTTAGGCGGGACGGTCACGGTCGAGGTAGCGCTCGTGGTCGTCGCGGAGTCGGTCGCCTTCAGCTCCGTAGACTTACCGCAGCCGACGCCTACGAGGAGGAGCGTGGTGATGGCGACGACGTAGGGGATCGTCTTCATGACGGAAGGGTTAGGTGACTTACAGGGCCTTCACTTCATCGAGCATCGTGAGCAGGTCCTTGTTCAGCACGGCCCACGGCATAGCCGCCACGACCTGCTTCAAGGTATCTGCCTCAGCGTCCTCAAGCTCCAAGGTGTCGGTGGCAGCGTCGAGCTTATCCAAGACCTTGATGCGCTTCCGCATCTCTTCGGCCTGAAGCCCCTCCTTGCCGGAGAAGTTGAGGCAGTTCTTGAGAAGGTCAGAGTACTTCACGTCTTGGTCGCCGATCTTGAACGTCTTGAGAGCGAGAGACTTCATGTTTCTAGCTTAGTGAATAGCGAGTTAAATCTTCTGTGGGCTAATGAGCAGCGCGTCGATGACACCGTTCCCGTCATCCGCAGTATACGCCTCCAGGGCGATTGCGAAGGCGGTATCACCGGATGACGCCTTAGCCGCTAGGCCTGCTGTCGAGAAGGTGGAGAGATAATCACCTACGGCGATGTCAGTTGTCCCATCGACCTTTAGGACCGTCGTTTTACCCTTGGTCAAGACGTGCCCCGTCGAGTTATTGGCGGTGGTCTCGACGAGCACTCCGACAACCTTTGGATCGCCTACCGTTGTCGTCGTCGTCATCTCATCGCCCGCCGCAACGGACTTCAGGACGACCAACGTGCCAATGGCCAGAGACCCACCGGATGTGTTCTTGAAACGTCTCAGAACGCTTACCTCAGTAGGGCGGAGACCATGGTTATCTTCCGCGATATTGACGATAGCCCCACGGGAGCCGAAGACGAACACCGGGGCTACGACGTCTCCTGGATTCGTGAAATTAGCGTTCCCCGCTACGTTGACGTGGTTGACCCCGGTGCCACCAAAAAGGATAAGACAGGTGTTGTTCCTACGGAACGCGTTACCGACGATGTTCACGAAGGTGGTGTTGTTGCCAATTTCAATACCGTTTGCCTGTCCATTCTCAAGATTGTTTCCACTAATCACATGACAGGGTGAATCCGCCTGAGATGCTCCGCTAATCAGATATATGCCCGTTGTTCCTCCGTGAACATCAATTTCGTTATTAGCTACCGTCGAATTGAGCGGGTTCGTCATGTGGACACCGTACGTCAGACCGGTAAATCCGACCGAATTGTTGCACACGAGCATCCTAGTGATCGACCCGGACCCGGTAAGTTTGATGCCGTAAGGCACATCACCACCTCCGCCAAGGTCGAGCATCTTGTTCCCAATGACCCAGATTTCAGTGCCGAAAGATTGTATCTTCACATACGACGCAGTACCCGTCGTGGCGAGAGTGAACGGTTTCTTAACAACGTTGTTTACGAATGCAATCTTCTGGAAGTTGCCCGCTGGGACGCTCCCGCTACTGTCAAAATAAAATCCAGACGATGTGTTGGTTCCGATGTCGAAAGCGCAGTCCGTCACGTTGACGTAGCACGTTGCGGCGTCCGTAAAGGCGGTAAAACCACCCCACTTGAACGTGACGTTATTCATCACGAGATAGGCGATGGAAACTGTGCTCGTGGATTCGATCAGATAATCCGTGCCTCCAGACGGCCCCCTAAACGTCACGTTCCTGATTTCAATAGGCCCGGCACCCAACAGGAAACGGTCGCTCGTCGTGCTGTCCACGTCGATGATGACACCATCCCTACTCTCTCCGACAATAGAGCAGTTCGTGATGGTGTTCTCCCCTGTTTCCGTGTACGTCCCGTTCCTGATGAAGATGTGCCGTTTACCTGCCGCGAGAGCCGCGCCGAGGGTGGTGTAGTCCCCTCCAGTAGGAGATACCGTGCACTCCATCATGTACGAACGTAGGGTGGAACCCACGACGGCCATGTTCGGTCCCATCGTGAAGCTCACGGGGGTTGTCGTCCCCCCGCTATCCGTCGTCTGACCGATGAGTCCGCTGGTACTCGTTGCGGGTGCCGCAATCTCCACCAGTTCATCACCGGAGTCGTCCGCTTTCCTCCGTGGGAAGAGGGTGGACTTCGGATTAGGCATAGAAAGGGACGTAACGTGCGTTACCACCGACGTTCAGTTCAAGGTACCCAGACGGCGCAGCCGAGGGGTTGTTCGTGCCGACGACGTTCCAAGTCGTGCCGGGTGTATCGCTGGTGGCCGTAATCTTGAAGTTGGCGGTGCCTGCGGCAATCCCAGAGATGTCCACTGTCCCCGCGCCGTTCACAGCCATGACAGTCGTGGACCCGTTGATGAGTTGGAGAATGTCCCCCGTCGAAGTAGAAGCCTGGGTGAACTTGGCGACGACGACCGTATCGGTCAAAGTACCCGCAGTCTGCGTCGCTACGTTCTTGACGTTGATGACCGTACCAGCAGCCGTGAACGTACCGCCTGCTCCATTTTGGACAGAAGTGCGGACGCAGTTGAAGAAGTCGTAGTTTTCCGCTGTCGTGCCGCTCGTCCTAGTTGAAGTTCGCGTAGGGGTCCAGTCAACAACAGGGGTGGTCTTGTTGGACAAGGCACCGGAAGACGAGGCGTAACTGATACGGAAGTTGCGCTTGGTGGGGTTGCTCCCCTCGTCGCCGCCATTCTGGATGTCGAGATCGACGTTGTTGGTCGAGTTACTGCCGTTGGCGATGACAATGCCGTTGACGATACCAGAACCGATGTTGATGGTGAGCGCGGCATTCGTTGACGTACCCGTAAAAGACGCGCTGCCATCGGCCCTGAGGATTGCCCTCTCAGTGTACGATGTCCCGTTGCCGATACTGATGACCGTGTTGTTATTGTTCGAGGTATCGCCCCACAAGGTCATGTGGGTCTTGCCTGTACCAGCCGCACCGCCAGTCGTCGCGCCAGTACCCTGAATGAGCAGCCCCATCACGTTCGCTGACGTGCCCAGCTGGAGGTTGGCCAGCGTCACTTGGTTCGCCTGCGTGTTCCCTGCGATGAGCTTCAAGGCACTCGCACCATCAGCCGTCGAGTTGCTGGCCGTCAGCGTCAAGCCGTCAGCCGTGGTGCCGCTGATGGAGGAACCCCAGGAGAGGCCACCTGCCGTCGTCCAGGAGAGGACGCCGTTACCTGCCGCATCCGTCAGCACCTGCCCGGCAGAGGCGACAGCGGTAGGAAGGGTGAGGGTGTAGGAACCAGAAGTCGCACCCGCTTGGAGGGTGACGGTGTTGGCGTTGGTGGAGTTGAGGAACACCGAGGTTCCAGTGGTCGTCGAGGCGACGCCGTGGGTGGTGGCACCGGAGACCGTGAGTGAAGCGAGGGTGCCCACCGAGGTGAGGGAGGAGGTGACGACGCTGGCGTTCAGGGTCGTACCCGTGAGGGTGCCTGCCGCTGCGGTGACCGTGATGTTGGCTGATCCGTCGAAGGAGGTGCCGTTGATGGTGCGGGCGGTGGCGAGGACCGTGGCGGCACCAGCGGTGAGACCTGCGGCAGTACCCGTGATGTTCGTACCCACGAGAGCGGAAGGCGTACCGAGGGCGGGCGTGACGAGCGTGGGTGACGTTGCGAGGACGACGGAGCCGGAGCCAGTGGAGGCGTTCCCTAGGAGGGTCATCGTACCCGTCGCATCGGGGATCGTGATGGTCCGGTCCGTGGTAAGGGAATCGAGGGAGAAGAGGGCGCTGGCGGTTGAGGCCAGCTTGAAGGCAACACGACCGTTGGTACCCGCGTTGCGCTTCTTGCCCACCTGAAGGGTCACGCTGCCGCCGTCCAAGTTGGAGCCGGAGGACTGGTCAGCGTTCGAGGCGTCAATCTCGATGGAGCGTCCGGCCAAGCCCGCACCGGAGGTGCTGCCGTCGATGAACAACGTGGAGTTGCCAGTGAACGGGGCGTTGATGGAGGCGACGTCGTTGATGACGGCGATGGATGGCGTCGTCAGCGTCTTGTTGGTGAGGGTCTGGGTCGCCGTCGTGCCCACGAGCTGCTGTGCGATGTTGGCGGGGTCGTAGATGGACGCGAGCATGTCGCCTCCGCCTCCGCCCGCAGGCGTGGCCCAGGTGCCGTCACCTCGCCAGAAGGTGCTGGAAGAAGCTCCCGTGCCGCTGTTGAGGTTAGCGACGGGGAGGTTGCCCGTGAGGGTGGAGGTACCGAGGGCCACGGTGAAGCCTGCTCCCGTAGCACCTGCCGTGAGGGTGCCGACCGTATCGATGTCCGTTCCCACCAGCTTGGAGGCGGCGATGGAGCCTGCGAGCATGGCGTTCGTGACCTTGGCAGCACCAATGGTGGTGGCGTTTCCAACGCTCGTCACGTCACCCGTGAGGTTGGCGTTGGTCGTGACCGTGGCCGCGTTGCCTGTGATGGAGCCAACGATGGGGTTGGTGACGGTGAGGTTGACGAGAGTACCCACCGAAGTGAGGCTCGAAACGGTCACACCAGCAGCGAGGGTCGCTCCAGTGAGGGACCCGGCGGCAGCGGGGACGGTGATGTTGGCGGTGCCATCAAAGGCCACGCCGTTGATGTTGCGTGCGGTAGCCAAGGCCGTAGCCAGACCGGCAGTAAGTCCAGCAGCCGTTCCAGTGATGTTCGTACCCACGAGCGCGGAAGGCGTACCGAGGTCAGGCGTCACCAGCGAGGGGGATGTACCGAACACAAGCGCACCAGTTCCCGTCTCGCCAGTGACAGCGGCAGCCAGGTTCGCGCTGGAGGGGGTGGCGAGGAAAGTCGCCACGCCGGTGCCAAGGCCGGTGATGCCTGTGGAGACAGGCAGGCCCGTCGCGTTGGTGAGGACGGCGGCTGAGGGGGTACCAAGCGCAGGCGTAACCAGCGTGGGGCTGGTGGCGCGGACGAGGTTGCCAGTGCCAGTAGCAGCACCGCCTACCTGGTTGGCGATGTTGAGCGCGGCCTCGAACTGGGAAAAGGCGACGTTAAAGTCGTTCCCTGCAGTGAACGGCGACTGGACGAGGTAGAAGAGGTCCGTTGCGTCCGGCGTGACCTTATTCGGGAAGGATGCGACTGGGTTGTCAGCCATAGGGGTTCAAGGTTCAAATGGTGATCTTGCTCGCTCCGTCCGTCTGAAGAACGTAGCCCGCACCCCCGGCCATCTGAAGGAAGAACGGAGTCGGAGGCGGGCCAGCAGCGCCTTGGGGCGGAAGCCCCGGAACGATGGGGAGCATAGGCTAGCTAGGGAAGTTAAGTCGTGCGAACTCTCCATGGAGCTTACGCGCAGCGTCGTCATAGGCCAGCGCTGCTGATCTAGCCGTTAGGTAAGTACCGATATGGCGTTTTCGCCCTTTGGCGGTAATCCGTGCTACCCAGGATGGGGTCCGCGTTGCTCTCTCGTTGAGGTAGACACCTTTGAAAGGCTGTCGGCTGTGCCTACGTTTCTTGCTGTTCATCTGGTTCTGTCCCTTGGTAACTAAGCGAAGGTTGGCTCGGCGGCAGTCCAGGGTATCCCCGTTGATGTGATCCACCATCTTCTTACCCCGGAGAGGGAGGACGAGATGGTGGAGGTAGAGCCGGGTAGTCTTACCCTCCTTACGGATAGCTGTAGCGGCGTAGCCGACCTCGGAATAGCACTTCTTACTGACACGGGCATAGTGCCACTTGAAGTAGGACGCAAGCCCTTGGTCAGCCTCGTCGATGGTCGCTTCCTTGCCTTGGGTGAGCTTAATGGTGGGCATCTTTCAATAAAATGCAGTAATCGTGGTGCCCGCTGTAAGGCCCGTGGACCACACGCGCGTAACAGGTGCCCAGAAGTACTGGCCAGCAGGAAGCGTGAAGGTCTGACCAGCGCCACCGGGCGTGTTCACCTTGAAGGTGCAGGCCGTTCCAGTGGTCGTGTTGGCGACGAGGATGAACTTGGCCGGAATAGGAAGGTCCGCCGTATCGGACGGCGTCACGATGTACGGATTACCGGGGTCGGCGTAGGCAGACATAGTCGTCATGCGTTATCTGGGTTCATTATACTACGTTCTTGACAGGAGCGGCTCGTTGTGGTAAGGTGTTCCGTTAATTATTCCAGAAACACTTATGCTTACTTCAGCCATTATCGGCATTATCGGCGGCACCTTGTTCGCCCTTTGGGACGTTCTTCGAACCAAGGAATAAGTTCCGCAGGAGCGGAATGGCCTGCTCCAGAATCACGCTCTCCTCAGGTGAAAGCTTGTGGAGGGCGTTTGCGATATTGGTTTTGGCGGCGGTGGATTCAAGGGCTTTCTCGGAGAAAGCTCCGATGAGTCCCGTCATCAACGCCTCAGGATCGCTTTTACCGCGCAGCTTTTCCTCGACACCCAGCGCTGCTCCGATGCCAACGGACTTGAGGCCCATGAGCGCCTGACGCTCCTTGATGGACATGGTGCGCTCCAAGGACTTTTCAGCGCTGAGCATGTTGGCGTACCTCGCGTTCAGGTCCTTCACACCGCCTACGGTCTCGTCGATAGCGTCGTTCAGGGCGCGATAGACCTTCACCCGCACTTGGTTCACGTCGTTGTCGAACGCCTGCCCCGTCCAGCGAGTCGCATCACCAATCTCAGTCTTGAGTTTACGAGCGTCCAGAGGCGAAAGCTGGGTGGGCTTTTCACCAGTGGCGATGAGGTTGCCGTCCACAGCCGTAAACTCGCGCGTGAGGCCATCCTTGAGGCTTTGGAGGCGTGTATAGAGGCCCTGCTCTCCGTCCTTCACGGCCTTCGCCATCGCCTCGTCGATGGGCTTCAGCAGGGGCGGAATGTCGATGGCCTTCTTGGCGTTTTCCGGCTTGGAAAGGATGGAGTCGATTTGCCCGCCAACCTCCTGTTTCTTGGCAGCAATATTTTCTAGGAGACTCTGGGCCGTGTTCGCCTTAATGCCCTCTTCTAGGACACCTTTACCTGGATTGCGTCCGAACTCGAACTCCTTGGAAAGGGGCTTGAGCAGACTGTTCACGATGCGCGGCGGCAGCTTCTCCGTGAGGTATTTTGCGACGGGAGCTGCGGCTTCTGCGACCGGGGCAGTGGCTCCTCCAAGGAGTGCCGCTTCCTTGGTCTTTTCAGCATCACCTTCAGTCTGGAGAGCGGTCTTGCCTCCAAACTCGGCAGCGCCAGCCAGTGCCTTGGCACCCACTTTGGCGGCGGTTTGGGCAATCTTCGGAGCGTTCGCGGTCGCCTTCTCAGCCAAGGACGCCGCTTTCCCTTCAGCGCCGACAGGCGTGAACAGTTCTGCCGTCTGCTCCGCTCCGAATCCAACCTTCTGGGCGAGGCCGTGCGGCTCCAGTACCCCTGTCTTTTTAAGGTCTTCACTCGTCGTTGTGCCGCCCGTAGCCTCTCCCAGCGTCTTGCCTCCAAGCGCGTGCGCCAAAGGCTTGGTAGCAGCCTCAAGACCCTTTTCACCGAGGCTGGCGATGCCTGCGACGGTGGACCCGGCACCTTTAAGACCTCCGATTTGGGTGTCCAGAACGGCTTGGTGGCCCTGCTTGAAGAGGCCTGCGGCCTTCTCGAAGAAGGATTGGCTGGGCTTCTCAATCTCCTGCCTCAGGTTGTCGGCTGCTGCCTGGCCCGGATCAGCCGCATTCATATCGCTAAGCAGGCCGCTCTTTTGGGCCGTAGGTTGACCGGTTTTTGTGGCCGGAGCCGCGTTCATGTCATCAAGGAGGCTCATAGTCAAGCGAATTCACCGTAACTGAAGTGGTTCTTGTCGTCCGCGAGGTCGTTCTTCAGGCCGTATTTCCTCAAGTAGGGTTCAGCCTCCTTCCAATTGGTCACGTCTACCGCGAGGCCCTTCTCATGGAAGCTCGTACCGGGCTTGGCGACGCGTGCGCCCTTCTTGCTCAGGTCGTTGTAAAGCTGCGTCTGTCTTTCATTCGTCCGGTAGCCTTCCGCAATGGCCAGGTGCTTGCCCGTCGCTTTGAAGAAGTCGGCATCGGCCTGCTCCAGCTTAGTCGCCATGGTATCGGCCACCTGTACGCTCTTACCTCCGATGGAAACCTTCTCAATCTTTTGAGCGTTGGTGGAGGCGCTCCCCTCAGGGGCTTTTTTTGAGTCGAGGTAGGCTTTGATTTGCGCCTCCGTCTTGCCCGCCTTGATGGCCGCGTCGATGTCGGCTTTTGGGTACCCGACCGTGTCGGCCTGCGTATAGAGGGCCTTGTAGGGCGAGTAGTCCGCGAGGAAGTCTGAGCCGGTGCCGGGCTGCCCCGTAATGTTCTCGACCTTGCGGCTGTACTCGCCGTAAAGGTTGTCGTAGCCGGACTTGGAGGCTTCGTACTTCGAGAGGATGGTCTTCTTAATCTGCTCGCGGGCTTTTTCGGTGAGGAAGGGGCCGTTTGAGAAGACGCGGTTCGCCTTGAAGCCGTACGTCTCGGCCCACGACTGGGCGTAGTTCTGAATCGTGTTGTACTCCTCGCCCTTCACGGCGGAGCTGGGGTCCATGGCTTTGGCGAAGGCATAGATGAGGCCCTGGTCGTCGGCGGGGTTGCCAGATTTGGAGTCCATCGAGTCCACAAACTTCTTGGCGTCAGAAATCTGCGTGAAGTTCTTCACGACGACGTCGTTGCCGAACTTCTCGGCTTCCGCCGTCGCCTGCTGGATGAGGGGCTGGGGGAGGGTATTGCCGATGCCCTCGACCTTGCCACCGTTCGCCAATGAGGTGGCGTCGGAGATGGCCTGCGCCAAGTCGCCGCCATACTTCTGGGGATAGGTACTCACCAGCTTCATGGCGTTATCGAAGATTTGGTTGGGGGTGAGCTGTCCGCCTGACGTGGAAGCGGAAGCGATGTCCTTGGCGAGCTTGGCCTTGTAGGTGGGGGACGCGTGGACTTTATCCGTCATCTGCTGGGCCGTGTCGGTGAAGAGGATGCCTGCATCGGGGAACTGGAGGATGAGGTCATGTGCGAGGTCCTTCATCGGCTTTGAGGCTTCCGTAAGCTGCTTGTTCTTCTCCTGCTCAACCTCGAACTGGAACTTCGCGTCCGCCATCTGCGTATCGTGGTCCTTCTGGGCGGCGTCGATGGCGTCCTTGGCCTTGGTGTAGGTGTCTTCCACCGCCTTCTGGCGGTCCGTTTCCACCTGCTGAATCTTGTCGTACTGGTCGTTCAGGACCTTGTAGTCCTCATCAGCAATGGCCTTCTTAGCTGCCGTAACTGCTTGGCTCATCTGGAGGTTCAGGTTGCCAATCAGCTTCGCGCCTTCGTTCATGGCGGACTTGATGTTCCCCAGCTGGGCGTCGGGGGTGTACATGGAGCGGCCTGACATGATGCCGACCATCTTCACCGAGTTCACATAGTTCTGGTTCTCCTGCATCTGCTCTTGGATGAGGGACTGGAACTGCTGCGTGATGCCGTCGATTTGGGCCTGCTCGGAGGGCGACAGCGGGTAGGTGCCGTTCCGAATCTGGTCCGACTTGGTGAGGAAGTCCTGAAGGGCCGTCTGCTTCTCGGTCAGGATGCGGTTGCTGTCACGGTCAAAGTCGGCTGCGGCCTGCTGCTGTGCGGTCTCCGTTCCGGCTGGTGCCGTACCACCAGGCTGCGTGGGGGCGGTGCCAGCCGTGGGCGGGTTAGGGCCACCAAGCTCCCCAACGCCGCCAGCGCCTCCTTTTGCGAGCGCGAGATCGGCAGGGCTTCGGACAGCACCGGTCTGGGACGCGGCAGGTACGCCACCCTGCATCTTAGCGAGGATAGCCTGACGGTCGGCGGCGTAGTTTCCCTGACCGACCATCTGGGCCATGGTCTGACCCTGCGCGTTGGTGGCGGGACTAATTTGCTGCTGGGTGGGCAGCGTGGACTGTGCCAGCCCGTTACGGGCCGCAGCTTGGGCGGCCATAGCCTGCTGGACCTGGTCTACCTTGGCCGCTTGGGCGTTCACCTGCTTCAAGGCAGGCTTGGCGGTCGAGACGATGGGGGCAGCGAGTGACGTCACCGGGGGTGGTGATGGCGTGATAATCGGCATCTTTTCCAACGTAGGCGAAAAGCTGTTCGCTGCCGCGAGGGAGTTCCGGAAGTTCGTGACGTCAGCGTTCGGCATAGCCTTAGAGGTTCGTCAGGGTGAGGGCGAAGGGGTGGCTGACAGCGAAGCTGCGGAAGGACGAGGCTTGGTCCGTGTAGGCGAAGTTCAGGGTCACGCTACCGCTGGTTCCGGTGGGCATGTTCGTCGTCAGCGTGGCCACGGTGGTGCCGTTGAGCTTAAAGACGATGTTGGTACCGCCCGTCCAGATGATTTCGTAGACGTTGGCGTTGGTGAGCGTAGCGGTAATGGCCGAGCTGCGGTTCTGGTTCGATCCATCGGCACAGCTGGCGTACAGCGTGCCGTCCTGCACCATCCAACCGATGTGGCGAACCACGGTCGTGGCATCCACGAAGGCGGCCGTAAGGTTCGTAGCCACGAAGCCCGCGAACCAGTCTTGCGTGACGGCACTGGAGAAGGTGCCACGGAAGACCAGCTTCAGGTTCGGGTTGTCGTTCCAGTCCAACCCTACGCCCGTAGAAGGCGAGTAGCGGATTTCCTGACCCTGAAGGACGGCGGAACCGCCGGTAGCGGAGGCGGAGAATAGCGTGCTTGTTTGGGCACGGCTAAGCGTTCCCGTGGCCACCACAGCCGTCATGCCGTCGTTCACGTTCCCAAGGAACGTCCGCTGGCTGGCCGTGAGGTCCGAGGTGACTTGGCTGTAGATTGGGTGGACGTGGAGGGTATTTGCGTCGCTGCCGTCCGACAACGTCTCCGCTTCTGCGCCCGTGATGTTGGTGGCGTTGAAGAAGGTCGCGGCCTCGTTAAGCAGCGCCATCGTGCCCGTAAAGGCCACACCACCTAGCTTCCAGAGGGCAGCGGTGGTGTCCGTAATGCCCGTAAAGACCCACGTGGCCGCAAGGTCCAGCCAGCCTTGGGCAATTTTGTTGCTGCTATTGGAACGCGGGATGAGGTTGGCGGTCGGGGTCGTCGAGGCGTCTGTCGCTCCGATGGCGATGGGGTCCGTAGGCGACGTGGGGGCCGTCGTAAGCTTGGTGACGCCCTTGGTGCTGGTTGAGGCGTCCGGTGCGCCCGCAAGAGCAATGGAGTCAGCGTAGACCTTGTTGGCTGCCTGGAAGTTCGTCGTGGGCGTGGGGACGATGGGAGAGACCGTGAAGGTGCTGACGTCGTTCAGGGTGGCGTACTGGGCCTCGAACCCGGCGGTGTTGCTGATGACGAAACGGACGCCGCCCGCGTGGCTCTTGGCCAGGCCCGCAGTCTCGGTGAAGGGTGACAGGAAGAGGACCGTCTTCACGCCGTTCAGGGTGGTGGTCCCGTTGGCGTTGTTGGTGATGCCTGTGAAGCTAATTTGTTCCTCTTGGGTGCCGCTGCCAGGCTCTAGGGTTCCATAGCCCTTTGAACCGAAGAACGACATGTTCATGGCTTCGCCGTCGATGCCCGTGAATGTCGTAAGCGTAATGTCCTGGTCGCCTAGGGTGGCACCAGCGCCGTAGAGGGAAAATGCTTGGAGCTGAGCGGGGAGGCTCATAGGCTATTCGGTTATGTCAGATGGGTTCTCCGTCGTCGCGGCGGCATTAGTACCGAGGGCCAAAAGTTCCCAGACCTGATCCACGCCCTGCGAGCTGAATGAAATCTGCTCCTCGAAGTACGGCGTCCGTGGGTACGTCTTGTAGACGCGGAACTTGGGCAGGAGGGTGTTGGTGCCGCTGAACTGATCGGCGAGGAGGTTAGATCCGCCGAACGGCACCTTGCCGAAGGAGGACTTGCCAAAGCTGGCGTCATCACCCACCGCCGTCACGATGTTGGTGTCGGCCCCGTCGATCGTGAAGTCCGCCGTCGAGCCGTGGACGTCACGCAACATGCTGAGGGTGAGCTTGGTGTTGCTGGTGATGTAGCCCTCGACGTAGCAGGAGTTGGACGACTTCCGCTCATTGCGGAGGCCGTGCGTGTCGAAGGCGAACTGGGCCACGGCCTTGTAGGGGTGGCCGTCGTCGGAGTAGCCGCTGAAGAGCTTGTAGGTGTTGCTGGTGGCCCCGCTGTGGCCATACAGCTCCCCGTCGATGACGGAGAAGCACGAGATGGGCATGGTGAGCGGCGCTTCCCAGTAATGGTTGGCCGTCAGTACCCCCGTCCTATCCACGGCACCGTCATCGGTCATGTTGTAGATGCGGACGATGCCCAGGCTGGGCAGCGAGAAATACAGGTACTTCTTGAAGTAGAACGTGTGCGCGTTCGTGAAGTCCGTATAGGTGTTCATGTCCTCCACGATGGAGAAGCTGAGGTCCGTCGCCTGGGGGTCATTAAGGTAGTTGGCGGCGGTACCAAGGATGTTGACGATGGGTTCGAACGAGACGTAGGCGATGTTGTTCTTGATCTTGGTCGTGAGGCCCTGCGAGCGCGAAGCCTGATGGCTGGTGCTTTTAACGCGGGCCACGTCCATGTCCTCGTGGACGTTGTCCGAGGCCAGCGTGCGGACGACGCGGTACCAGAAGTCCTTGCCTGCGGAAATCCAGACGGCGTCCTGTTCAGGGATGAGGGCCTCAGGCACCGCATCCAACGTCAGGATGGCACCCTCACCGATGAGGCGCGGGGCGCTGAAGGTGTAGTTACGAAAATCATCTGCGTGCGAGACATAGACCTCGCGGTTGTCCGTACCGCCCAAGTACACCTGGTTGCTTTGGACGGTGATGAGCCGCTGTCGGTAGTTAGCCGGGAGGCTGGGGATGGTGTCGTTGGTCTGCACGTTGCCCTCTTGGTGCAGAACCGAGTTGGCAGGCTCGCCCGTGGGGTCCGCTGAAATGCCGTAGAAGGTCTTATCGACGGCAGAGTCGTAGCTGTACAGGTTGCCGTTGATGCGGAGTTGCTGCGAAAAGGTGCCGCCCAAGAGGAAGCCAAGCTCGGCTGCCGTTTTGGTACCCGTGAGGGTAATGGAACGATCCGCGACCGTATCCACGCGCATGGTAGCGCCCGTGCCAGCCCCGCTGGTCGTCGTGGGGTACACGGTAGCGGCGGCATAGCCTGAGCCGCGCGTAAGGAGCGTGACGGTGCGGATGGAATGGGGGGCTACGGTGGTGCCCGTCACGTTCACGGTAAGCCCAGTGCCGGAACCGGTGATGGCCGTGGTGGGCTTCCCCGTACCCGTGCTGTAGCCCGATCCGCCCGTAAGCAGGACTACACCCGTGACGTTTCCCAAGGACACCGACGTCACCTTTCCGGTGGCGTTGGAGTTACCAGTGTTGATGGTGAAGGTGTCGTTTACGGCGTAGCCGCTACCGCTGGCGCTGAAGGTGATGCCCGTGATGATGCCAGTGGTGGTCCCAGTGTCGGTGACGCGGAAGGTCGCGTCGTTACCGCCCCCCGTGAGCGTGATGATGTCGTTGACATGGTAGCCGCTGCCACCATCCGCAGGCGTGACTGGGATCGTGTACGTCATGACCTGACCGAAGGCGTTGGATGTAGAGGCAACGGTGCCGACCCCGCCGCCCCAGATGTAGATGGCGTTGGTGCCGTTCACCCCCAGGAGCAGGCTTTGGAAGGAGGTGGGCCACCAGAAGTCCGCCCAGTTGAAAAGCGAGCTGGTGAGGTTGGTAAACAGGTCCACCCAATAGACCTGCCCCGCCGTAAAGGTGGTGCCGTTGTGGTAGTCCCCCGCGTTGGCTACATAGCGGAACTGCACCTTGCCCTGAGCGCCGTTCTCATCGAAGCCGGAGCGCAGGTGGCGCTCATCGCCCGTGTGCCGCAGCCAGTCATAGGCCGAACGGATGGGAAAGGCTTGGGCCGAGTCGGAACCGCCGCCAAGGTGCGTGTCGCCCACCGTAAGCGTAGCCGTGGCCGTAGACGACGTGGTGATGGCGTTGCCTGCCGCACCAGGCAGGTTGGCGATGATGATGACGTCCTCGGGGTTGTGGCCGGGCAACGCGCCCTGTTCGGCGTGCGCTCCTGTGACCGTGGAGACGTTGATGGCGCTGGCATTGATGGCCGTGACGATGTTGGCGGCCAGCTCGGAGTTGTTCGCCACGCCTGCCACGACGATGTCCGTGCCGAAGGTGAGGCTGATGCCGCTAATCGTAATCGTCTTCCCCACGTCCACGCCGCTTTGGGCAGCGGTGTAGTCCGTGACCGTGAACAGGCCCGTAGCCGACACCTGGCTTAGGGAGCGCTGGCCGTCCAGCGTGTAGCCCTTACGGATGCTGATGCGCTGGAAGGTGTTGGTGAGGACGTTTTGCGAGCCGACGACCATGACGTCAGGCGGCAGCGTCGTCACGTCCTCCCTGTTGCGGTAGCCGGACTTAAAGCCCTGGACGAGGGGGAACTCGCCCGCGTGCCCTGTGGTGTTGGTGGTGCGTTTAGCCATGGTTACACCCTACGGCTCATGAAGCCGGAGTAGTTCCGCTTCTTGAACGGGTAGTAGGCGGCAGTGGTTTTAAGAGCCTGGCTGGGGTACTTGGCCTGGTACTTCTTCACGCCATCGTCGTACGACTTTTGGAAAAACGGCAGGTCCGACTGGAGGCCGTCCACGCCCTGCTTCTGCTGCGAAGCGAGGATCATGACTTGGTCCAAGAAGAGCTGATAGGAGTCGGTGTCCAAGTTCACGATGTCGCTGTCGGAGGTGACGACTTCCTTGAAGGCACCTGTGGTGGCATCTCGGAAGAGGTACTTGGAGTAGTAGGCGACCTCGAAGACCGAGCCGAGGGAGCCTGTGATGTTGTTGATACGTGTAACGCCTGCTGGGGGGTTGGTAAAGGTGAAGCGGAGGTAGTTAACCGCCGCGATGTTCGGGGAACCCGACTGCGAAGCCGAGAGGGTTGCCCAGGGGAAGCCCAGCAGGTTCCAGCCGTAGTGGAAGGCGGTGCCGTCGTAGTTGCTGCTGGCGGAGGCGGACCAGTAATCGGTGGCGCTGGTGCCAATGTGCATGTTCACGCTGGCGCTGGTAGGGACGCCGTCGAACCAGACCCATGCGAACTCCTCGCCGGAAGGCTTCACGGTCGTAAGGTCCACCGGAGCCATCGTCGAGTTCTCGACGTACTGGCCCGTGGTGGCCGTAAATTGCACCGAGGAGCCGGAGGGGTCGACGTAGTACAGGTTGTTATTCGTCACCCCCGTCACCGTCCCGGCCCACGTCCCGTTGGTCGTCACCCCGTTGGCGGCGTTGAGGACGATGCTTAGCAGCTTAGGGACGGCGAGGTTCAGCGTCTTGACACCGCTGTTGAACACGGTCGTCACCAGCACGCCTTGGGCAATATCTGCCTTCGCACGGTCGAAGGTCTTTTCGTCGGTCTGGAGAACGTCGATGAAGTCCTGCCGGTTCACCTGAGGCTTGATGTCAAAGAGGCGGTTGCCTTTGAGGTCAGTGGGAGCCACGTACGAGTACACGCCGGGGTATACAGGGGCAGGCGGCGCTGTACGCATGGTCTCGTTGGGGTCGCAGTCCGCCAGCAGCACGCGGGCGGCGCGATTAAAAAGGCCGTAGATGTTCGTGATCTGGTTCACTGTGGATCCATGCAACGCCGCGCTCATGTCCGCTTTCACCTGAACGATGTTGTAGGCCATTTTGAGGCGGTTATCTCTCCCCCAGAAAAGGTCTTAACCGGGGGAGGGGAAGCGTCCCAAGGAGCTGCGACCTGTGACCCGCGCTATTCGACGGTAGGGCGGTTCACGCTGCCCCAGAGCGTCCTCTGGAGCAAGTGAACGGTCCTACGAGGTTCAACCAGCGGACCCGACGAGGCCGAAGAAGTCGCTGATGAAGTAGCTCTCGCGGTAGTTGCCCTGGTAGTAGTACGTCCGGTTGTTGGAGTACATCCAGTCGCGCAGGGCGGTCGTGACACCCTGACGCACGAGACGCCGGACGGAGTGCATCGGAGAGAGGAGGAACCAGGCCGTGTCGGAACCGCCAGCGGCAGCGCCGAGATACGGCGAGGTCATCACCTCGATACCCAACATCGAACGGTAGACGTTGACCGCGTTGGTCGAAGCGTCGGAGATGAGGACGGAGTCCGTGATCTCGGTGGCCAGCTTGAAGAGTGCCATCGGGACGAGCAGCATCATCTCCGCGCCGACCGCGCCGACGATGACGCCTTCCTGCGACTTCATCTCGCCAAGCTTGACGATGGCGGTGTTGAGCGTCGTGGTCGAAAGACCACCGGTAACAAGGTTCGAGACCGTCGCACCGGAGAGGGTGACGTGCGAAGCGCTGATCGCCGCGACGCCGTCAGCCGTGAGCGTCGTGGTGAAAGCACCACGGAACAGGCCGAAGGCGTTGGTGTCGCGGGTGATGTTCGCCATGATGGCGAAGCGGGCGACGGACTCCTGCCAGACGTCATGCATCTGGTCGTCGAACCAGTCCTTGCTCATGGAAATACCCTGAGCGAAGTCCTGCACGGCGATAGTGTACTTGTTGGCGACACGCGGAGTCGCTTCAGGAATCACGGTCACTTCACCGATGGCCGACCAGAGGCCGGTGCCTGCGCCGACTTCACCGATATACGCGGCGTGAGTGGTGTTCGTGACTTTGAAGAGCTTGCCGTTTTCGGCGGTAGCGGTGCCGGGGAAGTTGCCGCGCTGAGAAAGGTTCTCGTAGAACACTTCGTCCACACAATGTTATCACGAAGGCTCTTTATCCTTCGTTTCCCGTAATTTCTTACGGGGTCAGACTATATCATCAGCCGTACCTCGGCTGTCGCACGCTCGTGGGTGCTTCATCACGGGTCTCGTGGTATGCACCTAGTCGTTGCTCCTTCCAGCTATTCCTAGCTGACTTGGATCAGGATTGCCCTCGCCCATGTTCAGAGGCGGTGGGGGGTTTCCCTGAGTTCATGCGATTTTTTCAGCAGTTTGCGGAAAGTATCCTCGAATTCGTGTTCCCGATGATGAATCTTGATATGGCACTTTCGACACAACGTGATGCCGTTGTTGATGTCGAACAGCTCCTTTTCTTCCGTGATGTAACGCACCGGCTTGATGTGGTTGGCTTCGAGCTTTTCTTTGCTCTTGCACATCATGCAAGCGTATCCGTCGCGGAGTTTCACTGAGAGGCTGAAGATGGACATCTTCTTCGCGTAATGTTCCACCCTGCTTCTAAGGTCATCTCGATTCATCCGTCCTCCTTTCCAGTTCGGGTTTCTCTCGCCAAGGTAACGTCCCATCATCGAATCCGCTTGAGTCCTTTTGACTCCTGCTTTTCGGAGAATGGTGTTGATAGGATGTATACCGACTTTGAGCGATGCGGCGATGTCTTCTACCCGCATACGTTCTTTGACGTAGAGACGAATGGCTTCTAGCTGATCGAAGGAGTCGCGCTTGTAGTACTTGTTTACGATTCCTCTTTTATTCAGCCAGATGCCGATTGTGACGCTGGAGACGCCATATTTGGCCGCCAACGTATTCATGGATACTTCCTTTGTAAGGTACTCCGTTATGACTTTCACCTTGAGTTTGTCAGGGGTCCACATAGACCCCTATTTAATGGCAACCCTAGTGATTGGTCAAACTGCTGGAGCAGGATTTACTCAGTACGGACCACGGCCAGCATGTCTGCTTCGAGAATCATATGCTAGACGTTTAGGCGAGAGGATTAACGCCCGCTCGGAAGCTGAAGGCGACTTTGCCCGGATACAGCGAGATGTCGAGGGGCTGCACGACGCAACCTGAGGTCGCGCCGTCAGTAGCGAGAATGGTGTAGACGCCGCTCGTAAGATCCAGGAGGACGCGAGCGCCGACCAAGGCGTTATATTCCGCAGTGGTGTCCCACGTCGCCGCGACTTTCGGAGCGATCAGGAGGACATCAGAGGGGTTGACGGGATACACATCGACCGTGCCCGCCGCACTGGCGGTGTTGGTGCTGTCACCGGCAGCGATGCCGACGATATAATCGGTTCCGACGACGGGACCGTTCGTAGCGGCGGGCGCAACGACGTTACCCGTGGTGTTGCCGAGAGTGCGGATGACGGGGTCACCAGACTTGATCGTGGTTGCGGAGGCCGCGACCGCGAAGCGCTGGGTTCCCTTCGTACCCGTACCATTGTTGATGGTCAGGAATGTGATGGCGGGAGCTGCCATGTGGGGTTTTTAGTACGGCTCCCTTCTGGCTCAGTACTTACGGGCCGGATTTTTGGCGTTAGACATCTCGATTTCACGCTGTGCGCCGTTCGTCTGCGCGAGACGTTCGGCTTTGGCGATCATCGCGTCCGACATGCCGCGCTTCTCCTTGAGGAAGGCTTTCTGCTCGTCGCTCCAGTAGCCTTTGGGCTTGGGTGCTGGAGATTCAGCCTGTCCTGCACCGCCGGTGGGCGTGGACATTCCTTTCGCGGAGAGGGCGCGGGCCATCTCGGCCATCACCCGGGTCTGCTCAGCCGCGATGGCTGCGTAGTCCGTGGGTTGAGCCTGGGGGGCCGGTTCATTAGGCTTGAGTTCTTCGGAAGACACCTCATCCCTCTTCTTTCCTTTCTTGATGGCGATGATGTCCTTCCTCGCGTTGCGTTCTCCTTCCTCCGCTGAAAGGCGCAGGGCGCGTTCGGCTTCGAGACCGGCTTTGAGTTCCTCCACGGTGGGTTCGCTCTTGGTCTCTTCGCCTGTGGTGGATGCAGCGGTCTCACCCGGTTGAACTGCGTTCGGATCGTCCATGAGAGTTCGTTACACGGGGTAAACCTCCCGCTAGGTCGTCTCAGAAAAAGAGACCGCATCCGGTTCAAGGATGCCGTCTCCGTCCCGCATGGGACCGAAAGGCCGATAACGGTCCCGTTGCGAGAGGGAGACCGCACCCTTGAGGTGTCGTTGGCCTTTCGTACCTAAGTTTTCTTCGGTTGCTGCACTTTCCTGATGGTCTCGGTCCAAGAGGTCATCCAGTCAAGGAGGACCAGCATGGATTTGGCGGACAGGACGTGGTCCCACTCGGTACTCTTCACGATGCCTATGGTGACGGCTTCCTTCCTGGCCGTTTCCGTGAGGATGGGCCAGAGGGTGAAGCGGGCCATGAGGCCTGCCTCGCTCTTCAGCTGTGTCAGCTGGTTATCAGTGATAGGTTCATTCCCGAGATACAGGACATTCTCCTTGACTGACAGGACTTTGGTGATGTCGTAGGCGGTCTGGAGCCAGGGTTGGACATCACGGACGAGCTTTTTCTTTGCCTTCATGCCCGATTATATCACGCTTCTTGAGCGGCTTCCAACGCATCGGCCACGGAGACGAAAGCGACCGAATCCTGCCAAGAGCCTACGGTGGAAGAAAAGACCTTGCTGACCGCCTGGAACTTGTCGTCGGACAGTTGGACGTCCACCATCGTCTCGGGTTGGGCTTTGGACTCCTTCTGGATGACATCGGCTTCCTTGCGGTACTCGTTCGTCTTGAGAGCCAAGATCTTCTGGGTCTCCTCAGGAGTCTTCCCTCCCGCCTCCTTGTCAGCTTCGGCCTTCTTGGTCTCGAACAGGGTCTTCAGCTTGTCTCCAGTCTCCTTGGTCGCCTCCATGAACACTGAGTTGGCTTCCTCGCAGTCTGAGATTGCCTTGAGGATGAGGCGGTTCCCTTCCACGGCGTCGTTTCCTGCTTTCCCTTTCTGTTCGGGAGTGAGGAGGTTCAGCGTATGCGTCATGCCAGCGAGCAAGTCTGCCTTCAGTACGAATTTTTTCATGTTTCTATTCAGCCTTAGTAGTCGGAGCAACTTTCGGCGGTCGTCCTTTTCGCTTAGGAGCCACCACGTCAGGATCGCCAGAAGGAGGAGCGTCAGGAGCAACAGGATTCTCATTGAGGTCTGTCATCGTTTCGACCTTGGCGGAAAGTCTCGCAAGGACCTTGTCGAACTCGTCGTGGAAAGACGTCCCTTTGGGTTCTCCGAGGACGACAGCAATCTTCTCAAGCGTGATAGCTGAGAGGTCTTGATGGGTCGTTCCGTCGGATTCCACCTTCATCTGACCGTTGTACTGAACGGAACGCATCTGACCGGTCTTCGGGATGTGAAAAACTACGCGTAGCTTCTGACGGATCTCCATCGGGAGCATCAGCCATTCCGTGAATGTCAGCTGCGGGAGCGGGGGCATGGGCCTTTCGGTTAGTCATTAGGCAAGTTGAGGCACGCGAGGCTTCGGAGGAGCGTTCGAAGGCATCTGAGAGGCTCCTGGAGGCTGTGGGAGAGCTTGGGAAGTGGCGCTGGGCTGGAGACCGAGAGCTTGAAGCGGGTTCTGACTTTGGGCCTGAACGTACTTGTCAGGATTGCGACTTGCACGTTCGCTGGTCACGAGGACGAAGTCCTTGAACATGCCGTCCAAATCGACGTTCGCTCCTGCCTGTTTGGCTACGATGCCCTTGTCGAAAATCTCCAAGTCCCTTTGGTAACGCACATTCTCGCTCTTAGGCTTCAAGACGTCATCAGACAACATCATCTGGAACTTGAGGTCACGGAACTTCACCGGATCAACGCGGTAGAGCGGAATGGCATCCTTGCCTCCTTGCTCCTCAAGGGTCTTATAACTTTCCTTCATCTTGTCCCCGGACTTGCTCATGTCCTCGAACTTGATGCGCTTCTTGGACTGACCGTGGGGAGCCAGGAAGGTGCGATAAACCAGCGATGTGTTGTCGGTGATCTTGTCAGCGTCAATCGCCGTGAAGTGCTGAAGAACGTCGCCCATGACCAGCTTGGTCAGCTGGGCTGAAGCTGAGAGGAGGGAGTCTCGGAAAGGTCCGATGGCTTCTTCTTTCTGCTGCTCCATCACGCTGATCTGATAAGCGGTGATGTTGCCTGTCTTGTCGGGGCTGAAAGGCTGGACGTTTGCGGTCTGGTCGAGGGACTTCTCGACTTCGTTCAGGGCGAGCATCGACTTTCCGATGTCCGGCGGCTGCATGATCGGTTTCAAGACCGCGTCCTTGTCTCTCAGAGTGGTCGTGAGGCCGGGGATGATGACGTCTGAACCGATGATTTCAGACCCAGTAGCGACTGTCGGGGGAATCGTGGCCAGAACGGCTCCGTCGATGATGAGGGGGTAGAGCGTGTTCAGCACCCTCGCGTCCTGCTTCACGCTGCTGACCAGGGATTTGTCGTAGAGGAAGTTGGTGCGAATCATCTGGTAGCCCCATGCCGCGAAGGGATACAGGCCATCCTCTCTCGGATTGGGAGCGTCCCATTCCCCGATGATGACACCATTCACCATCGTCACCTTACAGCCTCCATAAGACTTGTCCCAGTAGACGATCTCTTCTCCCATCTCTCCCCAAAGATGCGGGTCGTAGACGTAATAGAAACTGGCGTTTGGATCGTTATAGACCAGGTGCATCCCCGGCCTTACCTTGTCCCAGTTCTTCCAGTTAGCGTACTTGGCTTGGAGAGTGTCAAAGGACTGAACCCTGCGCCAGATGAGCCAGCCTTGCTTCTGGATGTCGCGCTCGAAGACGTTTTCGAGGAAAAGCTGGTCAGGGGGAACGACAGTGGTGATGAAACCTGAAGCCGTCTCGTCGAGACGCCAGTCGAACTCCCACTTGCCGTTCACCTTGGCTTTCTTCCTCGGACGATAGACTTCAGAAAACTCCTCATGGACGAAGCACTTCGGATGATAGAGGCTCGCAAGCACCATCCCCAGGAGTTGCTCGGGGGTGAAGTACGTCACCCTGACATACTCCATGAGGGAATTGATGACGTCAGCGGCGTCCTCTTGGAGATTGGAACCTTCGTCGGTGGCGACAAGCTTCAGGAAGCCCAGACGTCCCGCGACATGGCCGGCCATGGACATGACCTTGTTACGCTCGACGGGACGAAGCGCATTACTCCTCCAGTTGTTGGCGACGTCACCTTCAGCCCAAGCTCCGTCTGCGGGCTGATAAGTGTTGAAAGCCATGAGGCTCGCGGTGGATTCATCGACGAGGGAAAGGTCGTTGAACTCCACGCGGGGGCGATACTGGGTCGTGTAGCCGGACGCCATGCACTTCACGATCTTGGCACGAGTGTTCTTCTCGTCTTCGGTGGGCTGGTAGTCAGTCGCTTCCACCTCGGGATAAGCAGTCGTATCTTTCGGGTCCGTATAGCCCAGGGCGTGAGCCACGGCAGCGGTCAGGATGGGGTCGAGAAGCCCTTGGGGGGTTTTGCCTGAGTAATCCATGCGCGTTCGTTATGGCCTTTGGGCAGTAAAAATCCCTACAAGTATACTCCTTTTCCGATGAGGGACAAAATCAGGCTGGTCTTCTGATGCCATAAGGTTTGAACGCGGGACGAGATTGGACGGGAGCGCCTTGTTGCGGCAGGAGATCTAGGTACATCCGCATGATGAACGTATCCAGCAGGTCGGGTGAGCGTCCGAGGCGTTCTTTCATTTCGTCTTTCGGCTCAACGCGCAGCTTGGCGTCCTTGTCAGGGTTCTTGGCGCGCAGCTGAGACAGTTCCTCATGCAGCGAGTCCTTGATGCTGACGTCCACCAGCTTGGCCCGCAGGGCACGCTTCTTCATCTCCTCGGCCAAGGTGAAGGCGCATTGGCTCTTTAGGTTAGCGAAGTTCGCGTCATTGATGGCGCGACTGTTGGCCACGAAGCCCTTCACTCCCGGCAAGTGATCAACGATGCCGCCGCCTACTCCATCCTCGTCTACCACGATGCGCGAGTAAGGAATGCGGTTTTCGGAGGCCATCTTCTTGATTTCCTGTTCTGTCGCTTCCGTGGATTGTTTCTGTCGCACGGTGATGTTCACGGCCTCTCGGCCATCCCATCTGGTAAATACGGTGCGGTCCTGCCCGAAGCGAGCCACGTCCACTATCAGGGCAGGAGAGCCGGTTTGGACCGTATTGCTTTCCAGGTCGGTAATGGCCTCGAATGGAATCAGCGTCGCCGGGTCATCATCATAATCCCAGTTACCGATCATCAGACGTTCTCTTGTGGCTCTATCACTGATGCTCGAAAGCTGCTGACCATAGATGTCAGCCGTGTGGGGATTATCAGAATAGAGCGCTTGGATGAACGCATAGTCAGGCGGCAATTCTCCTGCCTTCCAGGGCTTATAGAATGTCCTGTAAAGAAAGTTTTTTGTGGGGTTGGCTGTAAGACCGATTTTTCCCAAAAGGTTGAATTCTTCGTTCCTGTGGCGTCCCACGCGGGTCTTGAGGACATCGAAGGCCAGGGCTTGTATCTCTCCAGCTTCTTCCACGAAACCGTTGGTGTATTCGAGAGAGCCGAAGCGTTCAAAGAGGGGGTCGGACGGGAGGAAGTCACAGTCCAAGAGGTCTATCTTGCTTCCGTTGTTGAAGACGATGACGTTGTACTTGCCGTCCAGGTGCCAGTCGCCCTGAGGGATTTTGTGGTGAGCACAGACTTTGCTGAAGGTGATGAAGGCCGACTGCATCAGTCGCTTCAATTCTTTCCTGGCGATGAAAGACTTGATGCCAGGATACTGATAGCACTGCGTCAGGCTGATTTCACAGATGCACCAAGTCTTTCCTCCTCCGGCTCCGCCTCCGAAAAGCGGGTAGCGGGTGCGGTCGTCCTGCCAAAGTTGCCAGAACTTATCCTGCTTGATCGTCGGCCTTATCGTTGGAGTCATCGGGGCGAATGTAGTTGAATCCAGTGAGCTTTTCGCCTTGCGTCGTGTGATCGATTTGCTGTTGGTCTGTCCAACCGAAGTTCTTGAGAGCGAAGATGTCGCCGGAGCGACCTTTTTTTCTTAAATCCTGTTCGTAGGCGTTGTGAACCATCAGCTTCGCTCTTTTTATGAGCCGAACTATCTCAGGGTCAACTCCTCGTTCAATTCGCCGCTGACCATGCTTTTCGTAATTCAGCAAAGTGTCGCGATCGCAGTTCAACGCAAGTGCCAAACCGGTGATCGTCCAGTTCTCCTGTTTTTCAGTAGCAAAATATTTATTCATTTCCGCCTCAAGTTCTTTGGGCGAATCAAAGTTGAACGGGTGGCCGACGAGGTTTGCCATATAGGACATTCTATCATGGCAAGCCTTACTCTCCTAGACGCAACAATGTGCGACACTAGCGGTACCACCGGACATCCAGCCATCGGGTTCCCCCTCCATCGCGCCCTCTCCTCCATCCCACCATCCCGGCGTGTGTTTCGCGGCCCCGCTTCATTCCACCCCACCACCCGGAAAAGAAAACCGGAAAGGAAGGAAAACCCCCAGCCCAACCCGTCAGAAAACGAGTTCACTGGATGAAAAGGAAGGAAAGGAGAAAAGAAACACGCCGTATACGGAGCCGATGTCGTCGAGTTTGCGAGTCCGCGATCCAAGAAAGTAACCGGCCACATCAGTTCACGGCTGCGGACTTTCAGCCGGGCTAGTTCATGTTCCTTACCATGATAAGGGTGAAGTTCTGGTAACACAAAATAATTTTGCGACACCAACCATTTGGCTGAATAAAGCAAAAAAGCACCCTTTTTTGTGCTTTGTTGATAATTCGTCCACAGCCTCATCAGTCCGCACTCAAGACCCAGCCGACAAGGAGGCTCCAGCCTGAGCCGGATAGTCCTCTTTAGCAGGGCCATGCTTGTTGTGAGGGCGGGCTGAAAGGGCCGTGTGAGCCTCTGGAGTGGCTTTAGTCAGCTGATAGCGATTTTCACCTCCTGAACGCAATCGGATGACGTGCAGCGTCACCCGAGCGTCGGAACGCGATGTAGGGTCCCTTACTTCCCAGAAGCTGATCCTGCTCACCAGTGCTTGACCGGATGGGCGGGGCGTTGGGCCGGGAGGAGGTTTGGACCATTCAAAAAGATTTGAATCGCTCCGCCCATCTATTCTACCTCATTCAGCATTGTCCGCACAAATGAATCGATGGGCGTCTTCTCGACGGTTTCCTCCTCCCGAACCTCGATTTCCGGACAGTCACAAGTCTCATCCTCGCAGTCACCACCGAAAACTTGGACGTCTCCTCGGGAAAGGGACCAGCAGAGGTCACGGAGGTAGTCGATCTCTTCTTTCATCTGCCTTCGCTCACGGCTCCATCGAAGTCGCAGCTGCTTATCCATGTGAGTTGGGATAAGGATTATCGCTTGTATTATACAGGTTTTTTTATTCTTCCGAAACTGTTTTTGGCCATCTGACGCAAGGGGGAGTAAAGCGTTGATCCGGCTCTTCCCGGATGACCCAAGATTTCATTTTTTCTGCATATTCCCTATTTCTTTCATGCTCAAGTTCGAGAATAGTCCTCTTGAAATAATGGCGTACGCTACGAATCGTTCCGGCGTCGAAGCCCTCAAATGGGAAAAGACCATTCGCTGGAACGGATTTTCTTTTTTCGGTTCACGGGGGCGGAATTATTTTTCGGAGAGGGCCCGGGCGAGGCCCTCCAAAAGGGGAAGTGTACTGTACTCTCTATAAGAGAGGGGAACTGAAAGTACAGTTCCCCCACTCATTTACGATTTCAACCAACTGTACTTTACCTTTGGCCATATTTTTAACTAAGATTGGCCTAAAAATTCAAGTGTACTTTGAACTGTACTCTGAAGTGTACTTTGGGCCAACTGTACTCTACCCCCCCTTTTTATTGGAGTACAGTTGGTCGAAAAGTGTACTTTGGCTACATCTTGGCTAACTTCAGCCGATAAACGCCATATTTCTCCTTTTCTACCTTACCGGCAGTTTCAAGATCCTGGAGCGCGTTCCTGACGGTCTGGTACGCCACTCCCGTGGCGTCGGAAATCTCCTTCGGGCGCGTCGCCCCCTCCTGGATGGCTTCCCAGACTTTCTGCTCTGACGCCTTCGGCAAGAACTTCGGTTCGTCCTCCAGCGAATATTCGAGCCCCACCCCTTGATCCTTCATTTTGACAGGAATCGTTGACATGAGTGGTCCGTTGTTGAACTTCTTATGGATAAGACTGAGATGTTTCGTACCTTCTGACGACTTTCCTTCGGGATGAAGATTCCAGATGTTCCTGGCCAAGTTCGTGAAGAAGACCGAACCGAATGTCCAGTTACCGTCATCTGCTTTGGCCTCATGCCCGATGGTCAAGCTCGTGATTCCGATGTGTCGCAGCGCTCCGAAGTATCGCGTGGCGATTGCGGCGTCTTCAGGCGGGCCTCCGCAAGCGGGAGCGGCTGAATCTACGATCAGAAGACCGATACCGTTCTCAAGAACGAATTTCCGCAACACTTCTTTCATCTCAAACAGAGGAATTCCGCCGGAGTTCTTGTAGAACAGCCTCTTTTCGGCTTCTTCATCGAACCCAGGACAGAACGGACCGAGCGTAAGGATGCGGTGCTTGAAGGTGCCGGGGGAATTCTCATAGTCAATGAAGAGCGTTTTGACTTGCTTTGCGGGCTGAGATCCGAGGAAATCGCATCCTGAAGCAAGCGACAGCGCCCATCTCAGGGAAATGTAAGTCTTGCCTACCCCACCTTTCGCAAACAACATGTTCGCGGCATTTTCCTCGATGAATGGGGCCAGAAGATGCTGTGGTCGTTCAGGGAAAATTTCAGCCGCATTGAAGATGTCATCTGTCGCCGCGTCCTTGAACGCTTGCTTGAATTGAGCCGCGGCTTCTGAGAGGATGAGGGGCCACTTGATTTCCTTGCCGAAGGAAGCGGTGAGCTGGCGGGCATAGGACTCACAGGAAGAGCCGGACAGGACGTTCAGTCTGGACTCGAAGACCCTCTTGGCATGGCCAGGAATCTCGACATGGCATTTCACGATGGCCTCCAAATCACCACGGCTGTAGAGCGGCTCGTCAAAGGAAAAGACCACGAATCCGTCATCAATCGGAATTCGGACCACGAAGACCCCGTTTTCGCGGTTCAACGTAGCTTCCCCCACCTTGCTCCCGGTTTTCCTGCGTCTGGACTCCGCTCCACCGATGGATTGGAAGATCGTGCGGAGGTCTCGTTCGGAAAGCGGGGGAGAAGCATGCTCCGCATTCCATGAAACGAGAAAAGGCCATACATGCGTATTCCATTCATGCTCTGGAAAACGGAGGAATAGTTTTCCGGCGACGCTGGTGACGGTGTCATTGCGTGAACCTTCATCCACGACTTCGGACAGTTTTTTGCTCCAATCTATGACTTCAAGACCAGACGTCTGGTCGAAAGCCTTGATGATCTCCAGTGGGAAGGGCAGCAAAGGAGCAAGGCCGAATGGGGTGAGCCATGCATACTTGCCGCCGCTCGGATGGTCTGAGGGGGGCGCGATGATGACTCCGCCATCGTTGCGAATATCATGCAGCGGCGCGAACCTGACACGGTTCTTGACTTTTTCTGTATACGCGAAATAGAAATGCTTTCCGCCGCCGCCGGATTGAGCGCTGACGGTCTTACAGTCCTTGAGACCGAACAAGTTGAGATCGGCCCCTTTTTCCGTATCGACGACGGTGATTCCAGAAATCTTGCCTGTCACGATAGCGACGTCAGCTCCGGGCCAGCTCTTCCACCACGAATCCAGTTCCGCTACCGTCGGTTTCTTGTTCTGGTATTCCTTCCAGTCAACGTAAAAATGCAGTTCTTTTTTGCCGTCAGATGACCCACTGACTTGGCAGGGAATCACGCTGAATCCTCCCTCCAAGTAAAATTTAGCTGCCTCCAGCTTTTCGTTCATATCGAATTTCGATGAATAAAAATCGGCGCATCAAAGTTGACGCCCCGAGAGGATTGCTATATCCTTTGGGTACAACCTGACTACGCATCAAAGCCTACCACGACTCGCCACAGGGTCGTGGCTTTGATTTCTGGGGACAAGCTGTGAAGGAAATGTGGATAACGCGGAACCGCCCTTAGGAGGCGGTCTTTTTCTTCTTCGCGTTCGCAGCCCTACCTTCGATCAGCAACTCAGAGATCTTCGGCATACCATAGACGCGCTTACGGTTCTGGAGGTAGAAGCCGTGAATCCACGGAGTTGCCTCGCCTGCACGGATCTTATCGGCGCACATCTGGAGGATTTCCTTGAGGTCGAAATGGGCGACGGCCTCGGCGTTGGTCATTTTTCTCATACGGTCTCCTCCCTCCGCGAATCCATCAGCATCATCTTCTTCTCGATAAGGATGACGCCAGCCTCGGTCAGGACGTCCTCGATGACCGAGGGGATTTCGGACTCGCGGTGGAAGTGGACGGGAGCGACACGCTTCCAGTCCGGACCCTTCGTGACGTAGATGACTCCCGATGCATGTGCCACCTTCCAATCCTTCAGGATTTTCTTCGTCGCGTCCGTGACGCCGTTCGTCCAGAAACTCACCGTGACGCTTATCATCTTCCGGTCTTTTCGCTTTTTCATGGTCATGTTTTAGGCTTTGGTGAGGACGATGGCCTCCGTCTGCTTGACCTGGGCCAACGTCAGGAGTTCCGGCACGTCGGTCATCTCGATTTTCAGGAGCGCGGCGTCGGGCTTCACGAATGCGATCCATTTCTTCGGGAACAGCGCTTTGATGTCATCGGTCTTCCAGCTGTAGCTCTTCCTGATTTGCCTCTGGAAGCGTCCGAAGGTCTCGGAGCCAGTCCTGTCCATCTGGCTACGAATGACCTCTTGGAGAGCCGTTTTGCGGTCGGAGAGGGCCTTCTCTTGGGCCAGGATGGATTCGTACTCGACCTCGATGGTACCAATATGCAACTTAACGACGTTTTTGACCTTAGTGGTCATAGGTTTGTTTTGGAGGCTCCCTAGTGGGTGCCTTCCTGCTATGCAGGTAGGCTACCACAGCTGCTAAATCTTGTCAAGTACCTGCCAAGCCTATGTGGATATATTATAGTAAAAAGACCATATTTATACTTAAATACCTATTTTGACCATGACTTGACAGGCTTTGCTAAAGGCAGTATCTTGTCCCCATATGGAAATGCGACTTACTCCTGACCAAGTATCCGGCATCGAAACTTTTTTCGGTGGATCGGAACTCAAACCAAAGCTCAGCACCTTGGAAAAAGGCGCGGCACTTCTCATTCCTAAAGAGGATTGGAAATATAAATCACCCCCTCGCACTCTGGTGCATGAACTTATGGGAGCCGGTCAATTCTCAGTGATGATGACGAAAGATAAGAAGGCGTGGCTGATAATCCGATTGACATAGGTATGGCAAAAAGAAGGCCGAAGAAGACGGAGAGGACCAAGGGGGTTTCCGTAGCTCTGACGAAGACCATCCAGCATGAGACATACGGAGGGGCCAGATTCACCTCGACGACCCTCTTTGAGAGCGAGAGCGAGGAAGTACCGACGTCCCTTGATACGGAGGAAGTTCTGGAGGTCTGGACGGAGCTTCGTCGGAGGGTCGAAGAGCGGATCGAAATCAGGACACAGGCACTCATCGAATCCATTAAGGCCAATGCGCCGCACTAATCATCCCAATGCCCATCTCCAACGAGTTCAGCTTCCCGAAGTCCGAGACCAAGACTTTCGATGTCCTTCCGAGTGACGCTTACGAAGTGACCATCAAGGATATCCAGGACAAGACGAGCTATTTCAAGAATGAGGACGGCACGGATAAGCAGGTGTTCGACTTCACCTTCCAAATCGAGGACGAGCCGCACAAGGGGCGTCTGGTGTGGAAGGAGGCGGCTCCGTACGTCAAGCCCGGCGGCGAGAAGAAGGCTTCGACGCTCTACACCATCATCGCAGCCGTCATGGGCCGTGAGCTGACCAAGGAGGAGTGCGCCAACTTCGGAGCCAAGGAGCTGAACGCGCTCATCGGCAAGAACCTTCGGGTCGTGTTGAGCCAGAAGACCTCCGGCTCCGGCAAGGTTTATAACAACGTGGTCAGTGTCCTGCCGAGCAAGATGAAACCGACGGGGGACGGTATCTCCTTCTAACCTGAACCTATGCAACTCACTTTCAACGCCGCCCTGAAGCGTGTCAGCACGGATGCAGACGGAGAAAGCGTCGTCCAGCTCTCCGTCCCCTTGGAAGACCTCTCGACCATCGCCAAGCTCTCTGAGGGGGCCGTGAACAAGCTCCTGCACGTCACGGTGGAGACGGAGTGATGCGAAAGACCCTCTGTAAGCTGGACGGCTGCGACAAGAAACGCTACGGCCTGATGCGCCTGTGCTTCTTCCATTATCGGGAGAAGCTCAGGCTGCGGAAGGAAGAGAAGAACACGAAGCGTCTTGAAAGGAAGTTGGCGAGCAAGACCTATCAAAAGTCCCAACTCAAGACATTGCACGCCAAGTGCTGGAAGCTCATGTCAGAGTGGATCCGCAGGAAGGACGCCGACTTCTTCGGCTACGTCTCTTGCTACACCTGTTCCAAGAAATTCCCATGGAGAGAGGTTCACGCAGGTCATCACTTCCACGGCAAGCTGGACTTCGACGAACGGAACCTGAAGCCTCAGGATCCCGCCTGCAACACCTACCGAGGCGGGATGCTCAATGTCTACGCGAGGAAACTGATCCAAGAGAACGGATTATCTTGGTACGAACAGCTGGAACGGGACGCGGCTCAGCACCCTGGATATTCCTTGGAAGACCTGAAAAAGATTCACGTGGAACTCACCGCCAAGCTCGAACGTCTTTCAAATCCCTAAAAATAAAACCTATGTTCCAACTCAATCGGTCAGCCGTGGGCAAAGAGGGAGTGTTGCTGTTGGATTCGAGGGACTGAATATGAAAAAGAAATTCGGCAACTGCTACGAGGCCGCTTTCAAGACATTGTTCCACAATGTATCGAACAGAGAACTCCGTCTTGTTCATGGCGAGGTAATCGGCAACAAGCCAGGAACCGAGACGTATAACAAGCCCATCGGACACGCCTGGATTGAAATGGGTAACGTCGTCATCGACCCGTCTGACCACTTCGAGTGGCCTAAGATTTTCGATAAGACGACGTACTACGAGATGGCTCAAATCGAGGTCACGAATCTCAAGACCTATTCGATTGCTGACGCGATCACGAAGGCAGCGACAAACATCACTTACGGCCCTTGGCTTGAAGGAGAGCAGGACTTCTCTAAACTCGATAAAGCATTGGAAAAATATGCCAAGGTTTGAGCGAGAATTCACCGAGAACGAGATCGACATCATCATGGAATCAGTCACCGCCCAGCGCAACGAAGCCGAACGTGACGGTGATGTGAAGAACCTCGCCATCCTCGATGAGCTGTGCGAGAAACTAGGCTATTGGTCCTGACTGTGGACGGCAAATCTGAGATAAAGAGTATCGTCCGTCATCTCGCCTCGATAGGCTGGCAGATACGCAAGACAGGCAAATCACACTGGCGTGCCACGCCTCCTGACCCCACGCGACCTATCGTCTTCTTCGGCAATACGGTGAGCAACAGGCGTGCCCTCAAGAACATACGAAGCCAGCTAATAAAAAGCGGATTGAAGAAAGCGTAAATATGGACTTCGCAGACATGAGCGAACTCGAACTCGCTAAGAAGTTACAATCGATGGACCCCAAGGTACTTGAGGAACTTGCCAACAAAGGAGAGGAGAACCTTCCCGATGTTAAAATCACCATCGAATACGCTTCCGATAAACCCCACACCTTCACTGGGAAAGGTGGCATTGTCGCTGTCGGAGGTCAGCTTGCGCTAATCGGCAAAGGTTCCGCTCTCCTCGCCATGTTGGGATGCCTGATGAACGCGGTAGAAGAGAAATTCGGACCCGGCACCATCCAACGTCTCCAAGAAATCCTGAAGGCACATGAACTTGCTAAAGTGACTTGATCGAATCAAGAAGAAAAATCGATATGTTTCTCAAACTTAACATCGAACAACGCCAAGTCCTTACCGCCGTTTGGATGGAGGTTTTCATGTCTCAACTTTCAGAAGAAGATAGGAAAAAGTCAGCAGAAGAAATCATGAAGATGTGCGCAAAGGCTTTCACTGATGATGTGGTGGCTGCTGCTAAGATGTTCTTGAAATAAACTATGCTCCTCGACGGACTCATCGACCAAGCTCAGAACATCCTCCACGCCCTGCGGAAAGTGGACAATTCAGAACTGGCGCAAGAGGCGTGTGCGGAACTCATCGAGAGGATGGAGGAGATGAGGGGGTGAATATGTCCCCTACCGATCTCATCGCCCATCTCCAGAAGGTGCCTAAGGCCACGGGACGTTTCACCATCTCGCCGGATTTTATCTATCCGACCCAGATGGGATTCCCTGATGTGGAATACGGCTATGATGTCAGGGCACTCGTGGATACCTACGTTGTCGTAGGTCGTGGCCTGACCATCGAAGAAGCCTGCGACGCCTTGAAGATGAAGTTGGATCATAAGTATAAAGTCGAATGAAGGTGACATGCGCTCCAAGCTCAGTCCCATCGAGAGGTACAAGCGCAAGACCGAGAACATGAGGAAGTGGGGACAGAAGAACAGGCCGAAGAGGAAATAATCATAGACATTATGAAAAAGTTACTCACTCTCACAGGACTATTGCTTCTCATCGGAGCAGGCTGCTCTGACGCGGGTACCGTGTCCTACAACATCTCACAGGCCGCAGACCAATTCGAGGTTGACCGTCGAATCGTGTTCTACAACGGTATCACTGGGGACTACATGCTTGAGATAGAAGGTCGGTGCTCGCTCGGCAATAACGACCCTTCTGGAGAGCTCTCCGTGACGTGCAAAACAGGACCTGACGCCTACAAGAAGCATTTCCTCGGACTATCCGACAACGTGACCTATTTCGTCGAACAGGTCGAACCCAAGAAGGCCAACGATCACTTCTACCGGGTCATCTTCAAACCGTCCGTCATCATTCCTGACATTGACTTGGAGTAGGCCCACGTGGGCCGTCCATGGGGAGTAATGAGGATATCGGGGTGCGATTCCCCAAGCCTAGAATGGAAAGGTGCATCTTTCCAGGCATATATTCATTACTCTCCATGGGCGCAAGCCCAACGGTCGTGCGGTCGTGGCTACCGTGAGGTAGTCACCACGGTCCTCTTCGGAGGAACGATGTTAGCCAAGCCAGCATGACCAGCGACCTGCGGTGTCTCTGATACCGCTGTCGCCGGAGAGGAATAAGAGAAGACAGTCCTAAGTGACGGCGGAGGTACAAGCCAGTCAACAGGGCAACCGACCTTCTTCTCCCTCTCCGGCGGCACGCTGATGGTGGGCATCATTCCGCCACATCATCGGTGGGTCGCCTCGGTCCGTTAGCTACAGAGTCGGAAGCTTCACCGCAGCTGACCCAAATCTGACGGACCGAGGCGGGTAAAACCGCAGGCCCTTGCAGCAGGCACCTCGAACCTCACTGGAGTCACACGCATGGCTTCGGGGAGGTTCGAGAGCTGCCGCCAACACCTGTGTAATTCCTAGTGGATAGGTACCTGAAAGATAATCTTCTGGGTCACAAGTGTTGGCGTTAGCTCAACCACCTTCTCATCTTCCAGGATGGGAGGGACTAAAATAAAACCATGCCTTGTAAGGAGGGACTAAAATAGGGATATGACCAAAGAGAAGAAAATCGATAGGCCATCCGCTATGCCTAACTGCGATATCTGCGAGAAGGAGAAATGTGAACGCTGTAAGCCTGACGCCCCCTGCTACCACGCTACGTCTGAGTGTAAAGACCAAGACCACCTGCACTGCCACGGCCATCAGGAGGAGGAGGAGAAGGAACCGCCTTATCCGAACGACCGATGCCGCGCCTGTCACGTTTGGCCTAGCCGTGGCGAGAAGCACCAGCTTGGATGCCACTACTCCCCCACCAAGAGTCCGACTGCGGAAGCTCCCGACACGATGCGCATTGATAGGGACAAGGAAATCGACGTGAGGCAGGCGAAGGAAATCGTTAAGGATGCCGTCGGTGCCAACTTCCTCTACCCCAAGATGTACGACGTGCTTGGGAGAATCCCGTATCACAATTTGCTCATCGGAATAGCCGAAGCCCTCCGCGCTGCTCGGGTGGAAGGAGCGGAGGCGGTGATGATGGAACTCGACCAACACGAATGTTCGGGAGCAACATGCGAACCTGTTTCAGACTGCGAAGATGGACTACGCGCTGGTGGCTGGAACGCCTGCGTGGCCGCGATGAAAGCTAAGAAGGATGAAATGCTATGACGACCCCCAACGACATCTGCGACACCTGTGAGAAAGAAAAATGTATGACCTGGAACAAGCCTGGTGAGCATGGCTCCTGCGCTTGGCCTTCGGTCTGTCACGGAGGTCACTCCCCCAAGAAGCCCGAAGCGGTCGAGGCGGAAAAGGAGGACGACGCGCCGATGGGCGTCAGCCAGTGGCGGGAACACGGCATCAAGTATGGGTACGACAAGTTCTTCGGCCTTCATTTGGACAAATGCGTACCCCACAAGATTACTCTGCCTTGCTATTACTGCTCGACGGGGAAGCCCGACACGACCGCCGAGGCGGAGAAGGAGGGGTGGCGCGAGAGGTTCGAGGGCCGCTTTCTGCTCAAGGAGT